>Ga0101944_10005604_pt1 | contig 14073 bp, 13 predicted proteins | sample DewCreD2012metaG_FD_75245 | JGI IMG/M metagenome (GOLD analysis project Ga0101944, IMG submission 75245) | Hot spring sediment bacterial and archeal communities from British Columbia, Canada, to study Microbial Dark Matter (Phase II) - Dewar... ... | reverse complement strand
AGCCCAATTGTTCACAAGCAGCTTTATTTACAAATAAAATATTACCTTCAAAAGTTATTATAAAAACTGAATCATTTAGATAATTTAGAACATCCAAAGAATTTTTTGATGTATTGTCCATAAGAATGTCGCAGGTAAATAATATATTCAAACACTTAAATCCTGTATACTATAAAAATTTATATTTTTCTAAAAAAAATAAAAGAAGTGCTAACACACAACCGATAGAGGCTTGGATGAATATACTATTTAATTTATTTTATAATTTTGTAATCACTAATATATAATAATGCATACAATATTCTTTAAAAATTTATTAAACATGATAAACTTTATTTCTTCATCACAATACAGTAATGAAAACAATGCAAAAAACACAAATTTCCAAACATAAGGTTATACTGGACCCGGTTTCAACCGCCATTGTGGGCTTGAACCGCAATCGATTAAAGAATAGATGCTGATCCCGATGCAATCGGGATTCAGCATGACAAAGACGAGATCCTTCGTCTCTTCGTTCCTCAGGATGACCATTCCAGCTACCATACTATACCACTATACCACTCTACCACTCACCATGCCACCCCTACGGGGTTTTGTTTTGTGGTTCATTACTTTTCTACAATAATAACACCCCTAACGGGGTTACTCCCCTTGCCTTACTAAGGAGAGGGGCCGGGGGTGAGGTTATCTTCCGCCATCATTCCGTGCTTGACCCGCAATTCATTCCCTCTAATGTCATTCCGTGCTTGACACGGAATCTGTTAATGCATAGATCCTGAAACGAGACCGTCCCAGCGACAGGCTAGGATTAAAAAAATTTTTTCACACAAAATTCTTCATTACTTCTTTCACTTTGATATAATACGCATCATCGTTGCTCATCGCAATGAGGCTTTTACCTGCTGCGTCAAATGCGGCAATGGTTTGGGATATTGGCAATAAACCCAATACAGGCAGCTCTTTCAATTCACAGTTACTATCGCCCCATTTATTAATAATAACACCACAGTGCATGGTTTGCGTACGCTGCTTAGCTAATGTGAAAAGATTATGTGCAATGGCAATACTTCGCTTTGATGTATCGCTGACAATAACAAGATGCGTTACCTTTTCCAGCACCCTGCGGTTTACCTGCTCAAGGCCTGCCTCGCCATCAATACATACATAATCATAATGTGCCACCAATGTGTGTATGGAATGGCGAAGAAATGCATTGATGCTGCAAAAACAGCCTTCGGCCTCGGGCCTGCCCACACTTAAAAAATCAAATCCATTGTTTTCAATCAAACTTGAAAGCAGTTCATAATGCGCTAGTGCAAAAAGCTCATCATTGCTTTGCACTTTTTTGTTGCTTATTGATTCACTTAACGTTTGACGCAAGTCATCAAGCGTTTTAGCTGGATTCACACCCAGTGCCCATGAAAGGCCAGCAGCGGGATCAGCATCTATGGCTAAAATCTTTTTTTGTGTTTCCATTAAATACTTTACCACCAGCGCACACAGCGACGTTTTCCCCGCCCCACCCTTGCCACAAAACGCAATGACTTTGGTATCATGTTGACTCATTATACATTACCCTTTTTGAAACAGTAAATTAATTTCTTTGCACAAGTCATTATTATCACAACTGTCACACTGCTTTATATCTTCAGCCACTCGCTTTTCAAATGCTTTGATGATGCTCTTTTGTTTTTCAACAAGCGGTTGCAGCATAGCAACATCATCACTGCTTGTAGTTATAATTACAAATTCCAACGCCTGTACCCATTCTTTCTGTTTATACCATTGATACAGCTGCGCCATCATCGTGACGATATTGTTTTTTTTGATATGATCGTTATGTATTCTAATCCATTCCTTGTATTCTGAAGGCTGTATACGTATCATCACTCCTTCCATTGAGTTTTTTAGCGGCAATAAGGTTAGCTCCTGAAGATGCGTGTAATAATCATTTTCATTTTCTATAGGCGCACTGACCAGCGTTAGCCTGCCCCATACCGATTGCGGTGAAAATTTTTCATCACCAATAAGCGTTAGCCTTCCGTCAACAACATCATTGTATATGCATGCAAGCGATAGTGACCCGTAAGGTCCTCCCAACTGCGCACCAGTCTCGTCCTTAAATATCATCTGTTGCATGTTCGATAGTTGCCATGGAGAATAATCTTTGACATTAAATGTTTTAATTTTTTTACGAGTATATAGTGAATCTAAACACTCTTTGATATCAAGATGCAACACGATTCATTACCTTTTCACGCGCAAGTAATGCAGCACCTAACGCCCCCATTACCTGGCAATATTCATGTACCACCAACGTAGTCTTTAATACACCTTCCAATGCCTTTACCATGCCAGCATTGCGTGCCACACCACCAGTGAACGCAATTCTTTGCTCAATGCCAATACCCAATGCAAGCGAAGCCACCCGTGATGCCAATGCCCTATGCAATCCCTTCACAATGTTTCCCATGTGTTCACCGCTATTAATAAGCGAAATAACCTCGCTTTCAGCAAACACCACACATTGATTGGACAACGCAATCTCCTTTGTTCCCTGCGTGTCAAGTTGGGCTAATTGTTCTATTGGCACCTCTAACACATCAGCGGTTATTTCCAAAAATCTTCCCGTCCCTGAAGCGCATTTATCGTTGTATACAAACCTCTGCACATTGCCAAATGCATCAATGCGGCATACCTTGGCATCCTGCCCGCCAATATCAATAATGGTACGCACATCCTTATCTAAATGCAATGCAGCTTTTGCATGGCACACAATTTCTGATTCCATCATTGTTGCATATGGAATATTTTTTTGGCCATAGCCAGTGCCACACAATGCTTCAATCATATTGTGGTCAATACCCGTTTGTTTTGCTACTGCTTCTAACAATACTTCTGCTGCATCCTTTGGGCTTCCTTCAACAGGCACTATAACCTTTCCCAGGATACTATCGCTATCAAGCACAACAGCTTTTGCCGTGGTTGAACCAATATCAAAACCAGCTGTAATCATTGCTGCCTCCTTACCTTTTCATGCGCAAGTAACGCTGCACCCAATGCCCCGTTAAGCTGCGGGTCAACATTTGTCATTTTTAAAATTGTAAGTCCTAATAAATGTTCCAGTTCTTTAACCACTGCCGTATTTTTTGCAACGCCACCAGTTATGCATACATCCCGTTTTATATTTACCTGATTAACAAGCACCCCCACCCGTTTTGCCATTGATTTACACACACCTAAGGCAATGTTTTCCTTGCTAATTCCTTCGTTAAGATATTTTATAACATCGGCCTGCGCCCACACAGTACATGCTGACGCTAATGTAATTGCTTCATTTCCTTTTTTAGCCATGTTCGATAGTTCCTGCAATTCAACCTTCAGCACCTTAGCCATCACTTCTAAAAAACGGCCGGTTCCAGCTGCACACTTATCATTAGTAACAAAGCGGTCAACTTCACCTCTGTCGTTAAGTGAGATAACCTTGCAATCCTGCCCACCGATATCAATGATGGTACGCACATTGGGATACAGGTAAAATGCCCCTTTTGAATGGCACGATATTTCTGACACAACATCGTTGGCAAAGGGAACACGTTTGCGCCCATAACCGGTGCCAACACAATATGCAATATCGGCCTGATTAACAGTTGCTATCGCACATGCTTGCTCTAACGCTTCATGCGCCCCTTCTTCAGGCTTTGGCTTTGATTTAATAATAGATGATGCAAGCAACTTTTTGCCATCATATAGTACAACCTTAGTTGTGAGTGAACCAATATCACAGCCTGCAACAATCATATCAGCCTCCTTACGCGTAAAAATTCCTCAAAACGGTCACGCGTGGCATCCCACGACTGCACCCGGTCATCAAATGCATCAGCATACATGATGTGCGTAGGGAATCCAGCTTTTTCAGTATCCTGCGCCAGGAGTTTAACCATGCCCCAGGTATTGCGGCATCCTGGCGTACCATTGTACACAATAAAATCAGCCTTATACATGTGTGCCAGTGCCAGTGTATCCTGCAGCCACATATAAGGCAAATCATAAGGGCCGCGTATGGATTTTATCATGGGCATGCGGGAATTAATTGCTGCAATGCTTGCCAGCATATCCTCTAAGGTATCAGTTTTTATGGTATAGCCTACACCCTTATTGCTTTCTAATTTTGAAACGGGATTGCTTTCGGCAAAGAAGTGGCTCAATATGTTCCCTGAATAACCAATATTTAGTTCTTCAAGCATTTGCCATAAGCGCAGGCTATGGGTATAATGGTCAATATAGCAAAAAAATCCCCTTGCCTTTTCTTTGGTTATTTCTTGCCCGTTTTGTATAAGCTTAACATTTTCACGCCCCTCAGCTACAAGTGTTTCAAGCAACTGCGTATATATAGGCATACCGGCAAACATGAACCTCCCGGCATAGATAAAAAGGCATGTAGTAACCGGAAGGGGCAATGGCTTATACGTAAGATAATATTCCAATTCAGTGATGAGTTCATCCTGTTTATGCAATTCCTGTAAAATAATTTTCAGCTTATCATAATCTAACTTTTTACCACTCTGTTCTTCAAAAAACGAAACCATTGCCTTATAATCCTGCACGTGATATTGGGTTACGCGCTGCTCAACTAACCATGGTGGCATATTGAGTTGAAAGAACGGCTTATCTTTATAGGCAGCAAAAAATGAAAACGCGTTGGAGTTGGTATCACATACACCCGGTGAATCAGTCACGACCATATCAATCTGTGCACCAATATCAGCCAAGTATGCACCCATTGACCCGCGCTGAGATGAACATGATGTTTCGGTAAAACCTGCTTCATTGCAAAAATCCAAAAATTCACCTGTTCCCCGTTTATATAAAAAGGTCATCATTACTGTAAGCAGTTCCAGCGTAACTGGCACAATATCCAGTGCATATAAAATTGCAGGTGAAAAGCAGAAGGTAGTCATGCATGTTTTTTTGCCCTGTGCGTGTGCATTGACTATATTTTCCAAGTACTGTGCGGTCATTTGTAAAAATAACTCTCCTGCTTTTGCCTTATACACCTGCTCCACCGGCTGCCTGAAATAAGGAATATATTGTAAGGCTAATTCAAATTCCCTTTGTGTGCCCTTCTTTAAGCGTGAACCAGCCATATAGGTACGCCATAACATCCAGTCAAAGTTATATTCTTTTAATGCCTGTCGCATACTACCCTCCGTGCATCTAATCGTTCAATAAAGGCATCAATGCGCATACGCAAGCGCTCATAATCAGCCAAAGGCCCATACTCACGCTCTAACCGCAAACACGGTATGCCCATCTTTTCCAAGTCACGCTCAAGCAAGCCGTTCTCAGCGCCATGCAGGTCGCAAAACCTGATATTTTGTAAAACTACACCTTCAACATTTGCTTTCTGTATGGCATCCACAACCTTTGCCAAACGCTGTCTGTATCCACCGTACATACGCGGACAATGGCTGTGAGTTAAGTAGCGTACTGCCAATGCATGTAACGGATCATCCTGTTCGGTAACATAGTCCACTTCCAGTCGCGGGCCATAACACAATGTATCGGCAACTACAACGGCATAATCGCTTTCAACAATTTTAATTAATTCAATATCATCATTGGCACTGCCAATCAGCATGAGGCGTTTACGATTATCATACTCTTTCCCACTATAATGCTTTATAAACTGTGATAATTTTTCATAGTAACTATCGCGTGGCATTGAAAGCCCTGCAACAAACACTGCAGTTGCATCAGCACCGCTTAAAAGTGGCGGCTCATGCAGGCGTAAGCTGTTTAGCTCTTCCCATAATCTGCGCAGATTGTTATAAAATGAAATTGAACTTTTAAGTTTATCCATGGAAAAAGATAAACCAAAATGCTTTTCAATATGTTCAATACATCGCGATAGCTCATCAACAAGCCACTTGATACTATATTCTGTTATCTTGTGCGGCACAGCATAGTGGAAGAAAAACGGCGGCACAATGGGCAAGTCTAGATTTACCGCAGTTTTACGAATGCACTCATCAATCCTGCGCATTGAGTCGCATCCAGGCGTTACAATGATGCCATCAAGGAATGAATAATCCCCATCGGCAAAATGCTGTAACAGGCACTTTGGATGGCTGCAAATAAATGGCCCAAATGCCGCATCAGCAACCTGCAGCGAATGAACATTAAGCCCTTTAATGCGGTATGGTATTATTCCAAACGAATGCAAAATTTCCTCAGGGAAATATGAACAGGTATAACCAATACACGGGGTGCCCTGTGCTTTTTCATTTTCTAAATAGGTATTGCTAATTGACTGCGCAACAGAATAAAATTCATCAAGCATGGCCAACCTCCACATCTTTTAATAGTGCACGTACAAAAGCCTTGCGTGCCTCTTGCATGGCTTCATCATCCTCCTGCAAAAGCCGTGTCCAGCAAGTAAGCACAAATGGAAATAATTTTTCTAATACAGGCTGTAATGTTACAAAGCAATCATCAGCTGTGTGTAAAAACTCTTGTATAACACCGGTATCAATTGCATGTGAAAATCTATTTGCCAGTGACGTAAACATATCTGGATGTGTATCATGAAGAACAGTGATGTAGTGCAATACGGCATTAAGAAGCTGCGCAATCTCTTCAACAGGTAAGTCATCAGGCCTTTGTGAAGAATACTCTTGCAGGTACTTACGTGCCAATGCAATGTTTTGCAATTTATTCAACATTGAAAAGTGCATCAGGCTACCCAGTGCTTCCGGATTGTCATGTACTGCTTCAAATATACCATTATGTATTTTATTTTTAAGCGATAGTAACCGTTGATAAACCTTTTGCTTATCCACACCATCATAAGAAAAAACATTTGCCATTATATTCCTTACAGCAACCTCAAATGGTGATGAAGCCGATTCCTTTATAAGCTCGTCGCCAGTATCAAACTTTCGGATAATCTCAAGAACTTGATTGGCTGTACAACCTAAAGTCTTTGCATCTATTTCTTTTATGAGTGCAAGAACAACATCAGCCAAAAGGTCCGGTGCCTGTTCATTGAATAGCTTTAGCACATTATTAGCTGACCTGATTATGCAATTAGCAAATGATGGGATGCATCCAAGAATCATCAAAACTTTGGCGGGATATTCCCAAATATCGCGTGCAACCGTACCAACTACCTTCGGTGCATGCTGTGCGATTGCGTTACTGCATTCTTTGATAATTGAAAGATCATGTGTTGCAATTGCTTCTAAGATACTGTTGCCAACATCGTTCCACCATGATTCATCATGCAATACATCATGCATAGTGCGATCTTTTTTTCTAACCTTCACAAACGGCTTTATACACTGCAATAGCAACAATGCAATTGCTTTTTTAAAAACATTCTTGCCTGCCCACTGTGCAAGATACTCACGTATTACATTACTAATTAATCCTTTTCCTTCTTTTGTGGAAACAAGCTTTATCAATACACCAGGAAAGGTTTTTTCATTCATTGGCCAACTCTCCTCATCAATAAGATATGATTGCCACTCAAAGTTTTTTCCATGAAATATTGTAACAACTCTGCTCCTCTTTATACATTACTTAATTCTACTTTAACAGCAATCGTACTGCCTTGATTGATATATATTCTTATTGTGGTCATTCAGCTCTTACACAGTAACTATCGCACAAGCTTAACATGCCTTTTTGTTTTTGCTCCATTACGTGCTATACCTTTTTCCTTGCTTATAAGCTGTGCAATGGTATCCACAGTTTTGTTGTATGAAAAATGATCCGGCGTGATAATTGAATGAAACACCGAACCCAAAAAGATGATAAATAACAACTCCGAAAACTCCTCAGAGATATTAAATATCTTTACCATTGCATCCCTATAGTAGCGGGAAAACGACAAGAACACTGGCTGGCTTTCATCTTTAGCGCTATTACGCCACAGATCAAACGCAAGCAACATAACCTTTTGATAATACTCTCCATATTCTTTCCAAAACTCTGATGCTATATCAATACGCTTGTCCATATCGTCAATATCATGCATCCTGCTTAAAGCATCACCAATGTTGGTACGCATTACCCAATCAAAAAGCGCTTTGATAATTGCCTGCTTGTTGGGAAAATAGTGATATAGTGTACCCGTTGATACACCTAACACCTGCGCAATTTTTCGCATCGTAACTTTGTCATAGCCATACCGAGCAAAAACTGAAAAACAACCTGATAAAAGCTCATCTCTGTATGCATCACGATCAACAATTTTTGGCATACAACTTTACCCCATATCTATATATTGTGTATATTATTTTGACTTAATTAAATGTTTGGCCAGACGCTTGCCCAAGCTATAGAGAGTAAATGCAGGCGGCAAACCCCACGCCTCAGGTATCACCGAACAATCGCATACGTACAAATGTTCTTTTTCAGTTTGTAAATTTTTGTCCAAAAGATGGCCAATCTTTACCGTACCGCCTGGGTGCGCTGCAATATACCAGGATTTATATATATGCTTTGCACCTGCGTTTTTTAATATATTCTTTGCCCGCTCGTAGCCATGCATGAGTTTCTTTTTGTCATCAAATGCAAGCCGCTTTCGCACCCCCTCTTTATTGGTAAGATAGCCACCTAATGAGTCCTTTTCTTTAATCATAATTTGTAACGTACGGCTGTGGCTAAACAGGCGGTCAAAGCGTAAAACTTCAGCAGTGAATGCCTGGTATAATAATTGCGGTATGGTCATATCTGTCATGACATAGCCATCTTCTACAAACTGATGGCCCGTTGCCATTGGGAATTCCCTGCCACCTTTAACATCCTTTACGGTACCCATTACACATATAAGGGGATCAAAGAAGTAATCAAAACCTGCACCTTTTAATCCACTGTTACGCAATATGATTGGCGAACCTATACCCCCCGCTGCAATAATGATATCATTGGCATAGGCTTTTTCTTTTTTCCCTTTTTTTATAAATTCAACACCAACCGCACGCCTTCCATCAAAAAGTACTCTTTCAACCTTTGCATTGACAATAAGGGAAGCACCCATTGTTACGGCTTCCTCTGCCCACATGCGTGCATTAAACTTTGCTCCATAGGGACAGCCCAAATTGCATTTGTCACAGTTTGCCCTGCATTTATCCTGAAATACAAACTTTGGCAGCTTGTCCCACGGATAGCCTAATTCACGTGCACTTTGCATAATGCGATGAGCCATAGGGCCAATGAGTTCATCCTTCAGCGGTGCTATGGGCAATTCCTTTTTACATTCTTCAATTTCTTTGGTAATATCAATGCCATATTTTTTTAGCATAGCAACTGGCGGTGGAAATGCTGTGGCATAGTAAAATATTGAGCTACCACCCATCGTTATGCCGCGTACCATAGCAAGGCCACCGTATGTAAAAAGGGTTCCCTTGCCCGGCATAAACATTGATGCTGCCTGAAGGTATGTGCCTTTAATTGTGGGGTCAGAGCCTCTTTCCAGCATAAGTACCTTTTTCTTTTTTTTGGACAATTCCCGTGCAACCGTTGCTCCACCAGGGCCTGTGCCAACTATAATTGCATCAAACTCGTGAGTATTCATATAATTGCGAACCTCCATTTAAAATAAATTACAAATTGCTTTATTTATATCGAACATCCGTTATAAAATAAATTTTGTCAAGATATTTTTCTATTTTTTTTATTATATTGTTCTTTTTTCACTATATTATTTCTTTCTATACCTTATTCAATGTGAGACAATCTTTTCAATTTTTGCACCATGTCTGCAAGCTCTATTGAAAAATCAGAAAGTTTTTGTGCACTTGCAGCAATATCCTGGATGGTATCATTAAATACATTTATACTTTTGGCTATTTCATCTAAAGCTTGCTTTTGCTCATTGGTGGCTCCAACTATGTTACCCGATTCATTAAGTAATTCTTCAAGTGAACTTCGTGCCTGCCTGTTAAGCGCAAGATCTTCATCTGCTAATTTCACAATTTCATCTATACTTACCGATAATTTTTCTATATTTCCAATCATAGAATTAAGAACATGAATAAAATCATCCAAGCGTTGTGATGCCTGAGTAATCCCAATATTACTTTTTAGTGAACATGTCATTAATTATTTTTAAATTAGTCTGTGTGTTGTCAGCCAGCTTGCCTATTTCTTCAGCAACAACAGCAAATCCCCTTCCATATTCACCGGCACGGGCAGCTTCAATGGCAGCATTGAGTGATAAAAGATTAATCTTGTCAGAAATATCTTCGATGATATCAACAGTGTTTTTCATACCCTGAAATTGAGACAATGCATTATGAACATCTATTAAAGTGAATTGTATTTCATTCCGTGATTTATCAACCATGTCATTGAGAATATCCCGCAATTTTATGGCCTCCTGAATTTTTTGGCCAACATTAGCCACTATTTGATAGAGTGATTCCATGTTATTTTTTACAGTATCGCCCATCTGTGCCTGATGCTGAGCCATAGCAAACACACCCTCGCCACTGGCTGTAACTTCTTCCACCGATGATGTAATTTCTTCCAGTGTTGAAGCCTGTGCCTGGGTTGACTCAGAAAAATTGTCGGTCATGCCAACAAGATTAGATGTTGCAATTGCCAGATCCTGAGAAATACTATATGTTTGTTTTATAATATCTTCAACTTTAGATTTATTTTCATTTGTTTCATGTACTTTCTCAAGTATAATACCATGCGATCTCATTTTCATTGTTATAAAAGCAACACATATAGCCCCAAATGCACTGATTGCAATGAATCCATCCTGTAATAAATCAAGATACTGCTTTTGATTCAAAACATTTGTTTTAAAAAAATATGTTGTGTATGAAACATGCGCCATAACATTGAAAATCGTGAATACAATAACCGAAGTCCTGTTGCTGATAAGTGTAGCTGTTGCTATTAACGGGAAAACATAGAAAATAGAGTCAATAACAGTTAGTGTATCATCTACTCCTGTTATTATCCATATGATATACCACAAGACAATATTAAGCGGAAAAAGCATCCAGTAGCCGGCTGCGATGACCCTGCCTTTGACATTGAGATATAATGCTATTAACAATACAACTTCACATAAAATTACACCTAAATGCGTTGGATGGTATGAACGATAGAGTACGAACATTGAAACACCAAGAGCTACAAGCCCAATAGCCAATATGAAATAAAGAATAAACAAAGCTTCGGCTTGCTGTTTTATCAAGTAATCTTTGTCTTCATAATTCTGCATTAATTTTTTCAGTACTGACATATAATTGACCCAATTAAATTATATTCTAAAAAAATAAAATATTTATCATAAATTATATTAATTGTCAACCACAAATTGTTGCAATACAATATTACACCAAGCAATAGTCAATAAATTCCATGAGCAATTATTGCTAGTTCATGTTACACAATAATGATTTGGTTTTTACAATTTTCATTGACAATATCTGAATACAATGCTTAAAATTTATATAATAGTGATAACACATATAATAGACAATATATAGGATTCCATCCTATCTGCTTCTCCTATCCTTGTGTTTCATTATTTGAAAATTTTTTATGGGTAACTCCTTTGAAAGATTACAATAATGCCCGTTTTGGAGGAAGAGCTATGAAGCACTATACAGGCTATAGAAAAGTTATTATCTTTATGGCAATAATCGCCCTATTAGTTCCACACAAACTATTTGCCCAAAGCATAGATCTTGATCCTTCAGCAAAAACAATAGATGGGATAACCAATATTGCTGCATCAATTGTTGCTGACAGTTTTGTACCCATGACTCATTTCAATAAAGATAACTATATGGTTTCGATAGTTCCTGCATACTTTACTGTTCAAAAAGCATATGATGATCCTGAAATTAATGGGAAAGACTTAAAGGGATATGGTGCCGGCTTAGGCTTTGGTTATGCCACAAGTGACAGAATGCTTGTATATGGTATTGCTGCATATATGCATTTTGATGGAAAATTATCTTCTGCTTTCTATAAGGGTTTGGATAGCAATGAATATCAGATGAAGGTTGATTACTCTGTAATGGCATTATACACTGGCATGGGGTATGATCTGGTAGAATCTACTGCATTTTCATTTCCTCTATTTGCTGGCATATTTATCCAAAATTATGATGGCAAAGGGTCATTGCCTGAAATTTCAAACACTAAGCTATCTGTTGATAGCGCCTCTTCGTTGTTTGGCATTTCATTTGGGATAGCCCCATCCTATACATATCATGACATGGTTACAATAACACCATATTATCTTTTCAGCTACAGCCTAAATAAACCTGAAGCAACAGCAAAAATTACTAATTCTACAAATCCTATGCTACCAATTATTATTAAATATGATTTATCTACTGACAATGTAAGAGCTTCAATGGTAGGTTTGGCTCTTACATGGAAAAGTAGCAAATCTGTATCACTATCACTTAGTCTTGGCGGCTGGATACGCAACGAAACATCATGGTATAATAAAACATTTTTAAATGGTTTGCAGATGAAATCAGCAATAGTGGTGGTAAGTTTTTGTAATTAAGTCTAAGAAAACCAATCCAAAAAGTATTTGCAAAAGCCGCGATAAAATATAAACCTTTGCAGCTGAAAGTGGCTCCGTTATTCATAAAATCAAATTTTTAAAAAATTTATAATTAAAAAGGAGGAATATATTGTGGTAGGTCCTATTATTAATAAAGATACATGTACACTTTGTGGGAAATGTGTGGAAATATGCCCAAAGGAGATATTATCATTAAAAAACAACGCAATTGAGATAGTAAATGATGGTTGTATTTTGTGTTCACATTGCTATTGCGTATGTAAATTCAATGCCATACATTTTAATGAACTGAGACAACCTTCTTTTTCATTTGGAAATACTGCATTAATTAAAGATCAAATAAAACCATTTGATATAACAAGCTTTATTCACTCAAGAAGAAGTATACGAAGATTTAAACCCAATCCAATAAGCAAAGAAATACTATATGATTTAACTGAAGCAGCTGTGCTTGCCCCATCAGCAAGCAACTGCCAGCACTGGCAATTTGTTGCTATAAATGGAAGAGATAAAGTTTTAACATTAGCTGAAGATATAAAACATTTTTTCATCAAGCTCAATAACATTGCTGGCAATCCTTTATTACGATACCTGTCCATCCTTTTTGCCGGTAAAAAAATTTTTAATTATTATAAAAATAATTATGAATCAGTGAAACTTGGGCTACAACGGGCAAATGAAGGCAAAGACCTTTTATTCCATGGCGCTCCATGTGTCATTATTATTCACAGTGATATGGAAGGAAGCATGCCTGTTGAAGATGCTCAGTATGCTGCGTATAATATAGCTCTGGTAGCACATTCAATGGGACTGGGAAGCTGCTTTATAGGCTATGCATCTGCAACGCTTAACAGTGCACATTCAATAAAGCAAAAATTAAATATACCAAAACATAATAGGGTTCATGCTGTTTTGGCACTTGGGTATCCGGAAGCGGAATTTTTTAAAAACGCATTGCGCAAGGATTATGATGTAAAGATTTTATAGTTTTGCCAACTCCATTAATTTTATTACATCCACTTTATCACTAACAAGGGTAAAGTGTTTTTAAGATACCAATTTCTTTTCAACAGTGCATCTTTTTTAAATAATATTTGAGATAGTTCATCTTATTAACCTTTCCACGGCATGCGCCAGACAGCATCTTTCCTAAGATTCCGACTTATTTAAAAAAGCCCATTTCATCCATAGGCCTTCCCGACTCCTTCGGGACGACCTGGTGGTTAATCGTTACGCTCTTATTAAAAGAAAAAGCCTATTATTCTCAATAGGCTTTCCCGACTCCTTCGGGACGACCTGGTGGTTAATCGTTACGCTCTTATTAAAAGAAAAAGCCTATTATTCTCAATAGGCTTTCCCGACTCCTTCGGGACGACCCGGTGGTTAATCCCTACGTTCCTATTAAAAGAAAAAGCCTATTATTCTCAATAGGCTTATGCTCCCCCGGTCCCGACTTCATCGGGACGACCTGGTGGTTAATCGTTACGCTCTTATTA
>Ga0101944_10005603_pt1 | contig 14074 bp, 11 predicted proteins | sample DewCreD2012metaG_FD_75245 | JGI IMG/M metagenome (GOLD analysis project Ga0101944, IMG submission 75245) | Hot spring sediment bacterial and archeal communities from British Columbia, Canada, to study Microbial Dark Matter (Phase II) - Dewar... ... | reverse complement strand
GCCGCGCGAACTTGGTCTCATTGATTGCATCAAGCGCTTCATCGACCACCGCGTCGATGTGGTGCGCCGCCGCACCGATTACCTGCTGCGCAAAGCCCGCGATCGCGAGCACGTCTTGCTCGGCTTCAAGAAGGCGCTCGAGCATTTGGACGCGGTCATCGCCGTCATCCGCAAGTCCCGCACGCCGAAGGAAGCGCGGGAGCGGCTGATGGGAGTGACTCCTTCTGACGACGTGCCCGAGGCGGCCGCCTCGCGCGTGGTCTTCGATTGGACCGAGCGGCAGGCGCAAGCCATCATCGAGTTGCAGCTCCAGAGGCTCACCGGCATGGAGCAGCAAAAGATCCTCGACGAGTTGGCCGAGATTCAGCGGCAAATCGCCGAATACCTTGAAATCCTCGGCTCGGACCGCGCCTTGCGCAATCTCATTGTCAAAGAGCTGCGGGAAGTGCAGAAGGACTTCGGCGACGACCGCCGCACGGAGATCGTCGACGATGCGGGCGACATCGCCCTCGAAGACCTCATCCAGAACGAAGAAGTGGTGGTTACCGTCACCCGCGGCGGCTACCTGAAACGGACCGCGCTCGACACCTACCGCCGCCAGGTGCGCGGCGGCAAGGGCCGCATCGGCATGGTCACCCGCAGTGAAGACGTGGTGGAGCACGTCATGGTGGCGATGACGCACTCCTACCTGCTCATCTTCACGAACAAGGGGCGCCTCTATTGGCTCAAGATTTACAACATTCCCGACGCCGCGGCCGCGGGAAAAGGGCGCAATATCAACGGTCTGATCAACTTGCAGCCCGATGAGTCCGTCAAGGCGTTCCTTGCCGTGCGCGAGTTCACGCCTGACCGCTATGTGGTCATGGCTACCAAATTCGGGGTGATCAAGAAGTGCCAGCTCACCGAATTCGACAACCCCATGGCGCGAGGCATTATCGCCATCGGGCTGAAAGACAACGACGAGCTCATCGCCGCCAAGCTTTCCTCCGGCAAGGACCTGGTCTTCCTCGCCACGCGCGAGGGGATGGCCATCAAGTTCCCCGAGGAGGACGTGAGAGCCATGGGACGGCCAGCGGCGGGCGTCACCTCGATGAAGCTCGCCGAAAGCGACTCGATCGTCGGCATGGAAATCGTCAGCGAAGACGACCTCATCCTGTCGGTTTCCGAAAACGGATTCGGCAAGCGGACCAAGATCTCCGAGTACCGTCTTCAGAGCCGCGCCGGCAAGGGCGTGATCAACATGAAGGTGACGCCGAAAACCGGCAAGGTGATGGCTGTCCTCGGGGTGAAGGAAGACACCGACGTCATCTTGATCACCAAGGAAGGCAAGATTCTGAGGACGGAAGCCGCCGATATCCGCAAGACCGGACGCTCCGCGAGCGGCGTCAAGCTTGTCAGCATGGAGCCAGGCGACCAGGTCGCCGCCGCCTGCACAGTGGAAGAAGCCACCACGAACGGCAACGGCAACAACATCCAGGAGCTGCTGCCCTTGCAATAACTTACCGGGGCTGGCTCGAATCCTTCTTCTCGATTCTCTTTTCACGCCGGGACCCGGCGTCGCAGGAATTCGCCATTCAAGTGGGCACGCCAAGCGCCGGCAGCACCCACTTCAGCAAGACGAAGTAGGCGGCGATGAACAGGATGACTATCAGGAAGTCGGGCATTCTTTTTCTCTGCACCGGGTGTCTGCTGTTATAGATGCGGAATCCGTCCGCGGGTGTCAGATTACGGCGCCAAGCGCCTGCCGCCGCTTTGGTAGAATCGAGTTAGCGGCGTCATGATCGTCAAGATTCGCCTGAGCCGCGGGCCTCGCATCCGGCGGGTCCATGGCCGGAAGAAAAAGGTGGCCCTGGCGATTTCCGCGCTGTTGATCCCCGTTTGCGTGCTTGCCTGGACCTTCGCCTTCTGGGCTTTAGGCGCCGACATGAACCTCACCGGCAGTTTCGCCTTCTCCGCGGGGTTCCTTTCCCACTGGCAAGCCTGGGTCGGCATAGCCCTTCTGCTCCACGCCGCAGCCCACCTCCTCAACCGATACGGCCACTCGGCCGCCTGAGAGGCTGCCGTTTCAGTTAGACTATCCCCATGGTGCGGAGCTTTGCGTTTTGGATGATTCCGCTTTTGGTTCTCGCCCAAGGGCCAAGAGAAACTGTCATGCTCGACACGCCTTACACTGCCTCGAAGACCATGCGCCCGGTGATCCGCGGCACTCAGTACGCCGTATCTTCCATGGAGCCTCAGTCTTCCCAAGCCGCCGAACGGATCCTGCGGGCGGGTGGAAACGCATTCGATGCCATCGTCGCCGGGCAAGCCGTCCTTGGCTTGGTGCAGCCCTCCATGAACGGCATCGGCGGGGACGCCGTCCTGCTCGTTTGGGACGCCAAAGCGCGTAAGGTCGTGTCCATCGACGCCGAAGGGACAGCGCCGAAACTGGCCACCATCGAGTGGTTCAAGAAGAACCGGGGCGGCAAATTAGCGGTAGACGAAACGCTCCTGGCCGGCACGGTGCCCGGAGTCCCCGACGCCTGGTATCTCCTGCTTTCCCGCTGGGGCACCATGACTTTCGAGCAGGTCTTGACGCCCGCCATCGAACTGGCGGAGAAGGGCTTCCCCGTCTCCGAAGCCTTTTCCTACGTGATCTCCACCACTAAGGCGCTCCAGAAGTACTCTACCAGCAAGAAACTGTATCTCCCCAATGGCGCCACCCCGAAGGCGGGCGAAATCTTCCGCAACCCGGACCTTGCCCGCACCCTGCGGCGCATGGTCGAAGCCGAGCGCGCCGCCAAATCCCAAGGTCGGCAAGCCGCTCTCCGCGCCGCCCGCGACCGTTTTTACAAAGGCGATATCGCCCGCGAAATGGCTGCTTTCTCGGAAGCCAACGGCGGGCTGTTCCGGTATGAAGACTTCGCTTCGTATACAGCCAAGTTCGACGAACCGGTTTCGGTCAACTACCGCGGCTATGAGGTTTACAAGAACCCCTCGGCCAATCAAGGACCGACTGAACTTTTCCTGCTTAACATATTGGAAGGCTTTGACTTAAAGTCCATGGGCCACAACTCGGCCGAGTACATCCACGTCTCAGCCGAGGCAGCCAAGCTCGCCTTCGCCGACCGCGACAAGTACCTGGGCGACATGAGCTTTATCCAGATTCCATACAAAGGGTTGCTGTCCAAAGAGTACGCCGCTGAACGCCGGAAGCTGATTGACCCCAAGCGGGCTTCGCTCGAGTTCCGCCCGGGCGTCGCCGAAAAGTTCCAACCTGGGATGCCTATCCTGAAGCGCCCCAACGACTTCCAGATTCGCGGCACGGCCGACCACGAGGGCGACACGAGCTATATTGCGGTGGTCGACTCCCAAGGCAATGGCATCAGCTTTACACCCAGCCTGCACACCGCCTTCGGCACGAAAGTGGTGATGGGCGACTTGGGTTTCTCGTTCAACTGCCGTGGGGACTATTTCTCCCTCACTCCCGGGCACGCCAACGCCCTGGAACCCGGCAAGCGCCCCCGCAGCACTTTGCAGGGCACACTGGTATTGAAGGACGGAAAGCCGTTCCTGTACACCGGAAGTCCGGGAGGGGACGACCAGTGCCTTCGAACCCTGCAAACCTTGCTCAACATCGTCGATTTCGGCATGAATGTGCAGCAAGCCATCGAAGCGCCGCGGTGGAGTTCCCGCGGTTTCCCCTCCTCGGTGTTCCCGTTTGTCATGTACCCGGGCGATCTGTCGGTCGAATCCCGCGTAGACCCTTCGGTGCGGGCCAAATTGGTGGAGAAGGGCCACCGGCTGACGGTGGCGCGCCCGTGGTCCATCGGCTCGAACGGCGCGATTTTGATCGACCCTGCCACCGGGGTTCTCAACGCCGGGGCGGACCCTCGGGTGAACGCCTACGCCCTGGCTTGGTGATTCGACCCGCCGGTGGGGCGAAACTCCCCGTCCGGGACGGGGTTAGCTGTAGTGAATATGTTGCAGCGAATCCTGGTTGGGATGGCGTTGTGCGCGGCTCTGGGGCTCGCGGATACGGCAAGACCGCCCATGCGGCCTTATGAGTTAAACGCGCCCCTGACGCCGCAGAATAAGATCGACGAACTGGTTTTCGCCCGGCTCAAGCAGTTGAACATTCAGCCTGCCTATTTGACCTCCGACGCAGTGTTTCTGCGCCGCGTATACCTGGACGTCATCGGCACGCTGCCGACTGCGCAAGAGACCATCCAGTTTCTGAAGGACACGGACCCGAACAAGCGCAGCGCGCTGATTGAGAGACTGCTCGAGCGGGATGAATTCGCCGACTATTGGGCCATGAAATGGAGCGACATCCTGCGCATCAAGGCGGAGTTCCCGATCAACCTCTGGCCCAACGCCGCGCAGGCGTACCACCGCTGGGTTCGCGCCTCCATCCGGGACAACAAGCCCTACGACCGAATGGTGCGCGAGATGCTGACCGAAAGCGGCAGCAACTTCCGCAACCCGCCGGTGAATTTCCTCCGCGCGGTGCAGACCAAGACCCCGGAGGGCATCGCGCAAGCCGCGGCGCTGACTTTCATGGGCGTGCGCACCAACCAATGGCCCCAGGAAAAACTGTCGCAGATGGCCGCCTTTTTCTCCAACGTCGGCTTCAAGGTGACGGGCGAATGGAAAGAGGAAATCGTGTTTTTCGACCCCGAAAAGGCGGCCAAGAACCCAGTGCGCGAGGTCGTCTTCCCTGACGGCAGCAAGGGAAAAGTGGCGCCAGGGCAGGATCCGAGGGAAGTGTTCGCCGCCTGGCTGGTGGATCCCAAGAATCCTTGGTTCACGAAGAATATCGCCAACCGCGTTTGGTGGTGGCTTCAAGGCAGGGGCATTATCCACGAACCCGACGACATTCGTCCGGACAACCCGCCGTCCAATCCCGAGTTGCTGGCTTACCTGGAAAACGAGTTGATCGGCGCCAAATACGACCTCAAACACCTCTACCGTTTGATCCTCAATTCCCGTACGTATCAACTTTCCTCCATCCCCCGGACCAGCGGACCGGAGGCTGAAGCCAACTTCGCTTACTACCCGATCCGGAGGTTGGACGCGGAGGTCTTGATCGACGCGCTGTGCGAGGTCACCGGCACGACGGAAAAGTATGTCAGCCCCATCCCTGAGCCGTTCACCTACATTCCCGAAGGGCAGCGTTCGATCAGCTTGCCGGACGGAAGCATCTCCAGCTCTTTCCTCGAACTGTTCGGCCGCCCGCCCCGCGATACGGGATGGGAGTCCGAGCGGATTAATAAACCTTCGGCGGCGCAGCGGCTGCACATGCTGAATTCCACTCACATCCGCCGCAAGATTGAGGCCAGTCCGAAGTTCCAGGCATTATTCAAGAACCAGAAGGGTCCGCAAGCCATAGTCTCCGGGCTTTACCTCATGATCCTTTCGAGGCTTCCTACCGAAGATGAATGGAAGGTTGTCAGCGAGTATTCCCAATCCGGACCCGCCAAAGGACGGGACGCCATGTTGGACCTGGCTTGGGCGTTATTCAACACAACTGAGTTCATGTACCGGCATTAAAGGGGCGAGTTAACATCATGAGTATGAATCTGGCGAATCTGTTTCCCGAAGTCGGCGAGGGCCGCTTGACGCGGCGCGAAGCCTTGCGCAGGGGATTGTCGGGCGCGGCTGCCCTGCTGGCTTCCAACATGATCTCGATTCCTGCGGGCGCGGCGCCCTCCCCAAAGGGCAAGGCCAAAGCCGTCATCCAGATCTGGATGTGGGGAGGTCCGGCACACATCGACATTTGGGATCCGAAACCGGAAGCCGGCAACGACTACACCGGTCCGCTCAACAGTTTCCTGGAGACCAATGTCAAGGGCATCCGCATCGGAGAACTGCTGCCGCTGTTGGCCAAGCAAGCCGACAAGTACGCCATCATCCGCAGCATGACGCATGGCATCAATTCCCACGAGACCGCCTCGTATATGGTTCAGACCGGGCGTCCGGCAGGCGGGAGGGACGTTTTCCCCAGCGTGGGCGCCGTGGTGTCGCTGTTCAAGGGCTATAACGCCGGCTACAAGGGGTTGATTCCGCCTTACATTGTGATCACTGAACCGCAGGGGCGTTTCTCGGAAGCCGGCTTTCTGGGTTCCCGCTACAAGCCGTTCGCCACGGGAGGAGATCCCGCGGCGGCGCGTTTCGCCGTCGAAGGCGTGGTGGCGCAGGGCATCACCGACGAACGGCAGCAAGCGCGGCGGGCTTACCTAGACAAGCTCGATCTGTTGGCGCGCGCCATGAGCGGCGAGCCGGCTATCAAGGCGCTTAAGGAAACCGAGCAGCAGGCTTACGACCTCATCCTCGGCGACGCCGGCAAAGTGTTTGACCTGTCCCAGGAAAAGGACGATCTGCGCGAACGGTACGGACGCAATCGTTTCGGCCAGTCGTGCCTGGTGGCGCGCCGGTTGGTTGAACGCGGCGTGCCCTATGTGACCATCAACTACCGGGGATGGGACACGCACCGGCAGCACTTCCAGCTCATGCGGCGCATGCTGCCGGAGATGGACCGGGGAGTGGCGACGCTGCTTCAGGACCTCAGCGACCGGGGACTGCTGGATTCCACGATCCTATGGTGGAGCGGAGAGTTTGGGCGCACCCCGAGGGTCCAGTGGGAGCCCCCATGGAACGGAGGACGGAACCACTTTGGAGCCGCCTTCTCCGCGATGGTGGCGGGCGGCGGATTCAAGGGCGGCAACGTCGTCGGCTCGACGGACGCCAAGGGTGAAGAAGTGCGGGACCGCCCGGTGTATCCGGCGGATCTCATCGCCAGCATCTACCAGCTTTTGGGCATCAACGGTGAGGAAAACTTGCCGCACCCGCTGGGCCAGCCCGTGCGCGTCCTGCCTTCCGCCGCGGAGAACGTCAAGACGGCTGGACCCTTGCGGGAGATTATGTAGGGTCCAAGGAGTCGCATCATGAATGGCTTCCAGAGGCTGAGAGCGGCGGCATTGTTCGGCGCCGCCGCAGCCATCGCTTCAGCGCAACAGTTCAGCCCTCACATCGGCTATGTGTACCCCGCCGGAGGGAAGGTGGGCGAAACCTTCGAAGTCACTATCGGCGGCCAGTTCTTGGACGGCGTGAATACCGTCACCATCACCGGGCGCGGCGTCCAGGCGGCTGTGGCCAAGCACAACAAGCTGATGACGCAGGGCCAGTTCAACAAGCTGCGCGACGAACTGCGTGAGTTGACCGAGAAACGCACGGAAGCCATGCGCCAGCAGCGCAAGGGCGCCGCCGCCGGGGAGAAAAAGGTCGTTTGGACCAGCGAGGACGAAAAAAGGGCAGAGGAAATTCGCGCTAAGCTGGCCACATTCATCCGGCGGCCGTTGGCGCCCTCCATCGCCGAGCAGGTGAAAGTGCTTGTGACCATCGCCCCCGACGCGCCGCCCGGCGAGCGCGAACTGCGTTTGGGCACCCCGAACGGGCTCACCAACCCGCTGCTTTTCATCGTCGGCCAGTTGCCCGAGGTGTCGCGTAAGCCGGCAAAGGTCATTGACGACGCCATGCCGGTGCGCGCCATGCGCTTCCGGACCGGCGCCGACGACGACGAAACCCCGGACCCGGTGTCCGTCACTCTTCCGGTGACCGTGAACGGACAGGTTCGCCCCGGCGGCGTGGATCATTACAAGTTCAAGGCTTCCAAAGGCCAGAAGATCGTGATCGCCGCCTCGGCGAGGGAGTTGATTCCCTACATTTCAGATGCCGTGCCGGGTTGGTTCCAAGCCACGTTGACGCTGTATGATTCCAAAGGCAAGGAAGTGGAGTACGCCGGCAATTACCGGTTCCATCCCGATCCGGTGTTGTATTACGAAATCGCCGAAGACGGCGAGTACACTCTCGAGGTTCGCGACTCCATCTACCGGGGCCGCGAGGATTTCGTCTACCGCATCACGATGGGCGAGATTCCTTTCGTGACATCGGTGTTCCCGCTGGGCGGCAAGGCGGGAGTCCGCACGCCGGTGGAGGTAAAGGGGTGGAACCTGCCTGCCACCCGCCTGACCCAGGATATGAAGGTCCCTGGCGTGTATCCGGTGAGCGTGCGGAAAGGAGATGTAGTCTCCAATCGCGTACCCTTCGCCATCGACACCCTGCCCGAGCGGCTGGAAAGCGAGCCCAACAACGAGCAGAGGCGGGCTCAAAGCGTGAAGCTTCCCATCATCATCAACGGGCGGATTCAGCAACCGGGCGACACGGACGTGTTCAAGTTCGAAGCCAAAGCCGGAGAAGAGATTGTGGCGGAGGTTTTCGCCCGCCGCCTGGACTCGCCGGTTGACTCGATCCTGCGGCTGACCGATCACTCGGGCAAACAACTGGCATTCAATGACGACCATGAAGACAAAAGCAGCGGGCTGCTGACGCACCACGCCGACTCCCGCATCCTGTTCAAGGCGCCCACCAACGGAACTTATTACCTGCATCTTGCCGATGCGCAGCGCAAGGGCGGTCCCGAGTACGCCTACCGCTTGCGAATCAGCCGCCCTCAGCCGGACTTCGACTTGCGGGTGGTTCCGGCCAGCATCAGCGCCCGTGGCGGCTCCACAATCCCCATCACCGTGTACGCGCTCCGTAAAGACGGCTTCGTGGGCGACATCACCTTGCGTCTCAAGGACGCGCCGCGTGGCTTCACCCTGGAAGGCGGCTGGATCCCTGCGAATCAGGACAAAGTCCGTTGCACGCTCACCGTTCCCCTGACTCAGACCCAAGTGCCGATTAGTTTGCAGCTCGAAGGCAGAGCTATGCTCCAGGGAAAAGAAATCGTCCGCAAGGGCGTTCCGGCGGAGGACATGATGCAGGCATTCTTTTACAGGCATTTGGTTCCCGCCCAGGAGTGGATGGTGCGCATTTCCCCCGCCCCGCGCGGGCGCGTTCCGTGGCGCATTGCTCTGGAAAAGCCGCCGTTGAAACTCCCCTCCGGCGGGTCTGCGCCGGTGCGGCTGCTGGCGCCCATGCGGAGCCTGCCCGAAAACATCAAGCTAGTTCTCAACGAACCACCAGAAGGCATTACAATCGAAGGAGTTACTCCTGGAAAAGAAGGCTTGAATATCATCCTTCGCGCCGACGCTTCCAAGGTCAAACCGGGAACGAAGGGCAACCTCATTGTGGACGCCTTTTTTGAGGGCGCCGCTCCAGCCAAGAAGGCAGCGCAGGCGCGGCGGCAGCAAATCGGCACCTTGCCCGCCATTCCGTTCGAGGTGGTTCCCAACCTGGAAGCCCGGCGGTAGGCGCCATTCCTGAATGTTCATTATTGTGTCGCCGGTGTTCAACGATTGGACAGCGGCGGCACGTCTTTTGGCCGAGCTCGACGCCGCGCTGGCCTCTGAACCGGACCCGTGGCGCGTCCTGCTGGTGAACGACGGTTCTTCGGAACCCATCCCCAAGGGATTCCCCGGGCGGGAGTTTCATACGCTTGAAGCCGTCGATGTGCTGCACCTGCGGCGGAACGTGGGACATCAGCGAGCCATCGCCATCGGACTGGTGCATGTGCATTTGAATGAGAACTGCGACGCGGTGGTGGTGATGGATGCCGACGGCGAAGATCGCCCCTCAGACGTGCCCAAACTAATGGAACGCTTCCGGCAGCACGGAGGGAAGCGGATCGTTTTTGCGTCGCGCGCCAAGCGGCTGGAGAGTTGGGTATTCCAGTGCTTTTACCACACCTACCGGCTGGTGCACCGGATCTTCACCGGGGATCCGGTACGGGTGGGGAACTTCAGCGTGCTGCCGCGGGCGGCGCTCTCCCAGTTGGCGGTGGTGCCGGAGATTTGGAACCACTATGCCGCTTCGGTCATCCGGTGGCGGCTGGCGTGGGACTCGATTCCTATTGCGAGGGGTCCCCGGTACGCGGGGCGGTCCAAGATGCGTCCCATCGGATTGCTGTTGCACGGATTGAGCGCGATTTTCGTCTATGGCGAGATTGTGGGCGCGCGGTTGTTCGCCGCTGCGCTCAGCTTGATCGCTTTGGCGGCGGCGGGGCTGGCAGCGGCGCTGATCCTCCGTTTTACGACTCAGCTCGCCTGGACGGCGGCGGTGTTGTTGATCGTGCTGCTTCAGGCGGCGCTGATTTCGCTGGTCGCGGTGTTTACCGTGATCGGCAGCCGGGTGAATGTCACGTTTCTGCCGATACGCGACTGCCCTTACTTCGTCGCCGGCCGGGAGTCCTTGTTCTTACGGAAATCATAGACGTGGATCGAATAGCCGATCCGCGCCGCCGGTTCCCGGTCCCGCAGCCAGGCGAAGTCATCAGGCGGCACATAGACTCCTTGCAGCGGAGTCACGCTCACCGCCACGATGCCGTCGAACCGCGGGGGGTTCCCCACTTGCGAGGTCGTGGGGGCGATGGAATCAGGAATCCCATAATAATCCACAGGCGCGGTGCCGAAATAGCACAAGGCGAGTTCCCGAATGCCGTTGCGGTCCAGGTAACGCTTGAGCCGGATCAAATCCTGCCCCCAATCCAAATTCGAGTCCACCAGCCAATGCCGCCCGTTGGCAGGTCCGCCTGATACCCAGTTGAAAAAAGCCAAGTATGTCGGGTAAATCGAAAGCGACTCCACTGCCAGCAGCGCCAGCAAAGCCTCACGACGACGCCCCGCGTCGAAATCATCCAGTTGCTGTTCTAACCGTTCAATCATAGCTGCCAAGGATGCCCCCCCGACAGTGCCGCAACGCAGCCGGTTCCGATGCTGGCCGCGATTGGGATCGAGCGCCGTGGAAGACCACTCTCATGAGCGCCAGCATCCTAAACAGGCGCTTCCACAGGTCAACGGCAAAATCTCTCTCATGGAAAAATCTCTCGTTCAACAGGGCGAGGCGGCCGCGCTTCCGGATCGCCTTGGCTTCCGGCCGCACCGCGGATAGGATTGTTTTGTTGATGCGGAACCCTCGAAGCAGGACGGCCCTGGGCCGCAACCTTGGCAGTTTGTTGGGAAGGCCCGGGAACTCGCCCGTGCGCGAGCCCCCGTCGCCCTCCCACCAGCCGCTTTCTCCAGGGGTGTCCGCCCTCGTTCGGGGGGCAAACCCGAATCAGATTCCTTCAGATTCAGACCAGGGCCACCCACCACGGCCGGATTCCCAGCCGCCGCAGGCAAATCACCCGGGAACGCTCCAGCGTTCCCTCCCGCGCGCTGGCCCCAAGACCCAAACCAAACGACTGATCCAGTCCTCCCTGCTTTTGGCCGACTTGCTCCTGATTCTCCTGGCCACCCGGCTCGCGTTCGGCGGAGACATTCACCTTGGCGCTTGGGGCCTCGCGTTGTGTGCCGTCGCCATCCTCTTTGGAGCCTGGCTCACTTGGGTTGCCTTTCGCTTGGAATAAGTGCTTGCGGCGGCTTGCGATACCGCCGCTGATCAACCATCTTGGATTCTCGACATTCGCAACGGCGCGTTCACAACGTCGCTCACTATGAACACGGCTGAATCACCCCTTCACGGCCTTGACCGGCGCAGTTTCCTGCGATCATCCCTTTGTATCGGGACGAGTCTTCTGCTCTCGCCCACCCTTGGGTTCGACGAAACCAGCGCATCCCCGCGCCGGCCGGAACTCCCGGCTCCTTGCACACCGGACGCCTGGCACAAACACGGGGTGGTTCTCGAGCCAACCGAACCTTGGGAGGGCGACGACATCCAGAATTTTACGACCCGCGCCGAGCCGCTGGATAACCAACGCTGGAGGATTTGGTATTCAACCTCAGGGAGGACGAACCCCTGCAGTATTGCCTACGCCGAGGGTGTGCCCGGTGAGCCGATGAAAAAGACGCCGGCCCTATGCTCAACAGGACCTGCCGCTGACGCCCCGTTGGCCATCGGGAATCTGCCCGGAAAATGGAAACCCGTTCAGCCGGTTCACCTTCAACTGCCCAATGGCCGCCACCGCCTCTACTTTTGGGCGCATGGACCCCAAATCTGCCGCTACCTTGCGGCCGAGAGCGAGGATGGCCGCCGCTACCAGGTCCTGAATCCGCTCGAGGGGGTCCTTTATCACCCCAATGACCGGGCCGCCTTCGGGGTCCCATCACCCGACGGCGTGATGTTTCGCCATGAAAAGAGCCCGGATCGCCCGGCTGACGAGTCGGCCGCGATTACCTCGCTGATTTCCAATGATGCCACCAACGTGTATCGGCTGCCCGATGGCTCCTTTGAGCTGTACACCGTGGCCCTGGTCCCGGTTCCAAAATCCGATCCAGCCTACATCGCGGAAGACAATGCGCCGGGCTATTTGCGAGTGGTTGACCGCCTGGTTTCGGGTGATGGACTGCATTTCGAACAACGCCGGCGGATTATTCAGCGTGATGCCAACGACTTCGTTGACCAGCAGTTTTATTACCTCTCGATGACGCCCACCTCCAAGGGCCGCGTCGGCATGCTCGGGCATTACCGTTGCGCCGCTCAAACCATGGACCTCGAGTGGTGTTTCTCGCCCGACGGCCTGACCTGGTATCGGCCCCGGCGCGGCGCCTGGATTCCGCGAGGGAACCCGCCGGCTCCTGACTGCTACGGCATCTACGCTGCCAGCCAGCTCGTCAACCACAACGGCCTTTGGCACCTCTTTTACACGGGTGTCAACAGCTCCCACAACGGCAAACACTCGCACGGCAAGCCGCGCCAAGTCATCATGCTCGCCACAACCCGCTCGATTTGGGCCTGACGGGATTCCAACCCTGGTCTCAGCCGCCCATCCGCGGATCCGGAATCCCGAACCGCGCTTTGATCGCCAGCAAATCCTTTACCTGGGCTGGTGTCATCTCGCTCAGCGGCCTGCCCAGTTGAGACGCAATGCAGAGCGTTTGACAATACGCCTCCAGAATTTCCAGCTTGAAATAAGCGTCCTCAACACTGTTGTGGCTCCACGCCACCACCCCGTGGTTCGCCATGAGGATGGTGTTGTGCCGATCCGCCAGCGCTGCCACCTCAAACCCTAAGTCCGGTGTCCCCGGCGTTCGATACGGCGCCAGTGCCGTCGAAACAAACAATTCATACTCCGAGATTCTGCCGGTCGGCGGCAACACTCCAGCCAGGCCGTAAGCCGTCCCATAGGGCGGATGCCCGTGAACAGTCGCCACCGCCCGCGGCTGGCGTTTCATGATCTCAAGGTGCATCAGAATCTCGCTTGTCCGCCGCTGGTCTCCAGCCATTTGCACACCGTTGAGGTCCACCAGGCACAGGTCTTCCGGTTTCATAAAACCCTTCGAAACCAGTGTCGGGGTGCATAATACCAAGTCGGATGTCACGCGAATCGCCAGGTTGCCCCCGTTTCCGTCCACATACGCCCGCTGCCACATCCGCCGGCCCACATCGCAAATCTCCTCCTTGTAACGCGTTACTTCCGGCCCATTGAAAAACCGCTCAATTTCCGCCCGCGAGCTCTTTGAAGTGATCTCCGCCAATGCCTGTGTCATGTCTGCCGCCCAACATAAGGCCACCCCATTTCCGTGTCGAGCGGCCTTGCGCCCGAACATTTCTGAAACAAAACCCGCCCCCCGCGGGTTATGCCTGCAGACAAATGTATGAAAATCAGTTGGGTTAAATCGCCGAATTATGCCAGTGTTCTGCTTCTGGCGGGCTGCCGCGCCTGATACCCCGTCCGCCCGTCCAGGGCAACTCGATGACCGAAACGCAAGAGTTCGAGACGTTCATGCGTAACTACCAGAACATGGTATTCACAACCGCTCTGCGCCTGGTTGCCGATGCCGCCGAGGCCGAGGACATCTCGCAGGACGTGTTCCTGAAAGCCTTCCAGCATTTTGCCGACCTCCGCGCCAATCCCGCCGCGGGCGGCTGGCTCAAACGTGTCGCCACCAACCTCAGCCTCAACCACCTCTCTCGTTATCGCTCCCGCTGGCGCTTCTTCTCGGAATTCTCATCCAATCGGGACGACGACGCGGAGGCCGAGCCCGACTTTCCCGCTCCGCAACACATTGAGAGCGACCTCGACCTGGCGGACCGCCATCAACTGGTCGAAGCCGCTCTGCAGAAACTGCCTGCGGCGCAGCGCGTGCCACTGGTCCTTTATCATCTAAACGGCTTCAGTTACGAAGAAATTGCCGCCCGCCTGAAGGTCTCCCTC
>Ga0101944_10005602_pt1 | contig 14076 bp, 12 predicted proteins | sample DewCreD2012metaG_FD_75245 | JGI IMG/M metagenome (GOLD analysis project Ga0101944, IMG submission 75245) | Hot spring sediment bacterial and archeal communities from British Columbia, Canada, to study Microbial Dark Matter (Phase II) - Dewar... ... | reverse complement strand
GCCCAGGGGCACGGCCCGCACCGGGCCGCCCCGCAGCGGGATCCAGCCCAGGGTTGTGCGGTTCAGGCCGCTCACGCACAGCAGATGATCGCGGTACGCCGCCAGGCCGTAGGGGTTGGTTGCGATGTCCAGGCACGCGGCGTTCCCGGCCGCCGGGCACTGCGCGCGCGCGGCCAGGGGAACGAGGCGCGGGTCCGGCTCGAACCCGCACTCGCGCGCGCCCGGGCCGGACATGTAATACGCCACGCCCATGGCGAAGGTGAGCAGTTCCGCGCCCAGCAGGGCCGCGGGCGCGGACAGAGGTCCGCGCAGTATCCGGGCGCGCCGCAGCCCCGCGTAAAACAGGACCGGAAACACGATGCATGCGGGATCGAAATACACGCGGAACATGGCCACGGGCAGGAACAGGATGCCCGCGGCCCAGAGCAGAACGGTTGCCGCGGTTCTGTGAATTGAGCGGATCACGGGCGTGCGCCAAAGCTCCCGGCAGGAATCTGCCGCCATTGTAGCCCGCGGGACGCGCCGGGGCAACTGGATGGTCGCACTGGCCGGATAACCGGATCATCCGTAAAATACATTCATGGGCCGGATCCGTGTTCTTCCGGCCGGAGCGCGGGGGGACAACACTCATGGATCGAAATCCGGAGATTCGCGAATTGCTCAAGAACCTTTTTGCCAGGCAGAGGCTTGCCGTGCTGGCCACCAGCCTGCCGGATGCGCCAGGCACATACACCAGCCTGGTGGGGTTCGCGGCCACCGAAGATTTGCGCCGGATCGTGTTCGCCACCGCCCGGGGAACGCGCAAGCACGCCAACATGCTGGCCTGCCCGCAGGTGAGCCTGCTCATAGACAGCCGCACCAACCGCGCGCAAGACTTTCAGGAAGCCGAGGCCGTAACCGTGCTGGGCAGCGCCCGGGAAATGCAGGGGCCGGAGAGAGACGCGCTTCAGGCTGTTTTTCTGGCCGCGAATCCGCACATGAAGGATTTTGTGTCCGCGCCGGATTGCGCGCTCATGTGCGTGGAGGTGGCGCGCTATTACCATGTCTGCCGGTTCCAGCAGGTCACGGAGCTGCGCGTGTAATCCCGGCCGCGTGTTGTCCGCGCGCGCGGTTCGCGCTTATAATCCCGGAGAAGGAGCTGTTCCGGACAGATGCATTGCCGAATGAAGATGAATGCAGGGATCGGGCATGCCGCGCGCTGCGCGCCGTGGCTGCTTGCGCTTGCGCTGCTGTTTGCGGGCGGGTGCGGCGGAGGCGGGGGCGGCTCGGCCTCGGTTCCGGGCGCAGTCGTCACGCCGCCTGCGGCGCCCGCCGTGGCCGTCACGGACCCGGCCCAGGGCGAGGATGTTTCGGATCTGAATTTCCTTTCGGCTTCCGCGCCCGAACCCTTCGAGATCACCATCATTTACTCCGGCTCTTCGGCCATGGATTTCACAACCCTGTCCGTGACCTTCAGCATGGACGGAGGCGCCGCGCAGGACATCACGCAATACTTTTCGCAGGTCAATGAATCAACCATAAAGAGCAGTGGACTGATCCAGTTCACCAACACGCTGTTCACGCTGCCCGAGAACGATGAGCCGCGCCGGACCATGACCGTTAATGTGTCCATCCGCAGCCAGTCCGGAATCACTGCCTCCGCAACCGGTTCCTTTGATGTCGTGCCCTCTGGGGGCGGCGGCGGGTTGCCCCCGGCGCCCCCGGTTTCTTAGTCCGGCGCCGCACGGCGGACATTGGTTTTTATGAGCGAACAACTCGACAACATGCAGCCCCCCGCAGCGTCCGGCGGCGCATTGTCCGCGCAGGAAACTCTGCGGTACATCCTCGAGTACACGCCCGAGGCCATCACCATAGCGGATCCCGAGGGCGTGATCATCGAATGCAGCGCCGCCACGCTGGCCGTGCACGGCGTGGCCTCGCGCGAAAAAATGCTCGGCCGCAGCATTTTCGATTTCTTCGCGGAACGCGAGCACCCGCGCGCGCGCCGCGCCTTGCACAAGGTTCTCGAACTGGGTTTTTACCGGGAACTGGAAATCACATGTCTGCGCGACGACGGCGCCGAGTTCCCCGGGGAAATCTCCGCCAGCCTGATCCGCGACCCCGATGGCGCGCCGCGCGCCATCATCGGCATCACCAAGGACATCACGGGCCGCAAGGCCATGAACGACGCCCTTCGCGAGAGCGTGAACAAATACCGCGCGCTCATTGAAACCACGGGCACCGGCTACATTATCCTCGACCCCACAGGCATGGTTCTGGACGCCAACTCCGAATACCTGCGTATCATTGGCTATGCGTCCCTGCACCAGATCGGCGGGCGCAACACCACGGAATGGATCGCGCCGCACGACATCGGCCGCGCGCGGTCAGCGCTGCGCGAGTGCATGGAAACCGGCTTCATCCGCAATCTGGAAATTGATTATGTGAACCGCGCCGGGGCCATTGCGCCCGTGGAAATCAACGCCAAGGTGGTGGACACGGACGAGGGCCTGCGCATCCTGGCCCTGTGCCGCGACATCTCCGAGCGCCGCGCCGCCGAGCAGGCCCTGCGCCGCAGCGAAGAGGAGTTCCGGCAACTTTTCGAGAACACGCGCGACGCCATCTTTTGGGCCGATCCGGAAACCGGGATCATCATCAACTGCAACAAAAGCGCCGAAGCCCTGCTCGAGAGGCCGCGAAGCGAGATCATCGGCATGCACCAGACCGACCTGCACCCGCCGCATCACAAGGAGCAGTACGCCGCGCATTTCCGCTCACATGTCACCGCCCGGTCCGCGCTGGACAGCGAGGCGGAGATCATCACGGCCTCGGGCCGCATCGTGCCCGTTTTCATTTCGGCGTCGCTGGTGGACATTCACGGGCGGGGCATCCAACAGGGCATCTTCAGAGATGTGACAGAACTGCGCGAGGCGCAGCGCGAAAAGGAAACGCTCGTGGAAATGCTGTACCAGTCGCAGAAACTCGAGGCCATCGGCCAGCTCGCCGGGGGCATGGCCCACGACTTCAACAACATCCTTGCGGTGATGATCGGCAACGCGGAACTGGCCATGCGCAAAATGGCCGAAGGCGATCCCAACGCCGAACGCGTCAAAAAGATCATCCGCGTGGGCCGCCGCGCGCGAGACCTCACCATGAAGCTGCTCACCTTCGCGCGCAAGGAAAAGCTCGAGGTGCGCACCGTATCCCCCAACGACATCGTGCGCGAAATGCTGGACATGCTCGAACGGAGCATCTCAAAAAAGATCGCCATCATGACAGAGTTTTCGGACGATGCGCCACTGGTGTCCGCGGATGTGAACCAGACACTACAGGCCCTGTTGAACCTGTGCATCAACGCGTGCGACGCCATGGAGGAATCCGGCACGCTCACGGTGTCCACCGCCCGCGTGGAGCTGGACGCCGCGTTTTGCCGCGCCCTGCCGCAACTCGAACCAGGCGTCTACTGCCTCATCGAGATCCGCGACACGGGGCACGGAATCCCCGGTGAAATCCGCGACAAGCTCTTCGAGCCGTTTTTCACCACCAAGCAGAAGGGCAAAGGCACGGGCCTGGGCCTGTCTGTGGCGCTCGGCGTGGTGCAGGGGCATCGCGGGCATCTGGCGCTCGACAGCGAGCCTGGCCGCGGAACCACGGCGCGCGTGTATCTGCCCGCGGCGCACGAAGGCGCCAGCGCGCAGGCAGGCGGCGCGCGCGAGGATTCGCTCAAACCCGACAGCGCCTCCGTGCTTGTGATTGACGACAACTCGGATTTCAGGGATACGATTGTGGAAATGCTGCGCCTGCAGGGCCACCGTGTGACCGTGGCGTCGAGCGGCGCGCGCGGCCTGGAATATTACAAAAAAGACCCGCACGCAGTGGATGTAGTGCTGCTCGATCTCATGATGCCGGACATGGACGGCGCGGAAGTGTTCCGTGAAATCCGGGCCATTGATGCCGAAGCGGTCATCGTGCTGTGCTCCGGGTACAGCATCGAGGGCCAGGCCGGCGGGCTGATGGCGCAGGGCGCCGCGGCCTTTCTCCAGAAACCCTTCGAATTTCACGAACTGCAGGATATCCTCGCGCGCGTGCTGTGAGCGCGGCCGCGTCTGCGGCCGCGGGATCGGCGCCAGGCTTGTCGTCAGCATGAACATCACAATCGCGCGACGCCGCCCGCAAACGGCGGGCCTATCCACCCAACCTGTCATGCGGAATTCCTTCTCCGGTGTGCAAGACAAATCCAAACGCAACAAATCGCCTCATCCAATCGCTTCTTTGCCACAAGCGGCTTCACCCCTGCACGGTTGGGGGAAATTGCAATCGGATTTTGTGGAAACATGAGAACAAGGACCGGAGTTCCGGTTATACTATTTCGCACGCATACCGCGCCCCCCGGAGGACTGTTTCCATGAAATACAGACGCATGCCCATCGAGATCGAATCGCCCGAGCAGCTCGGCTATGATCGCATCAAGTGCAACCTTACGGAAAGCTCCATGCCCGACATGAAAGCCGGGCTTCTGGATGTAGACATCGCCGGACTTCTGCTGTGCTATACGGACCACACCGGAGACCCGGCCCTGCGCGAGATCATCGCCTCGGAGCACGATGCGTTCACCCCGGACGATGTGATCGTGACCGTGGGCGCGGCCGCGGCCCTGTTCATCGTGGCCACCTCGCTGCTGGAGCCTTCGGACCACATCGTGGTCGCGCGCCCGAACTACGCGACCAACATCGAGACCCCGCGCGCCATCGGCTGCGGCATGTCCCTGCTCGAACTCGAATTCGACTCCGGCTTCCGCATAGACACGGACAGGCTGCGCGCGCTCATCACGCCGCGCACAAAGCTGATCAGCCTCACCTCGCCGCACAACCCCACGGGCGCGGTCATGCCCCAGAACCAGCTCCTCGAAATCGCTGCCATCGCGCAATCACACGGCGCGTTTCTGCTAGTGGACGAAACCTACCGCGACATGGCTTTCAGCGATCCCATCCCCTGGGCCGCGGCCCTCGGCCCCGGCGTCATCAGCGTGTCCTCACTCTCCAAAACCTACGGCATGCCCGGCATCCGCACGGGCTGGATTCTGTGCCGCAACCCCGAGCTGCAGGAATTGTTTCTGGCCGCCAAGGAGCAGATTTTCATCTGCAATTCCGTGGTGGACGAATACCTGGCGCTCAACCTGCTGCGACGCAAAAAGGAAACCCTTGTTCAGGTGAAAAAACACCTTGAAACAGCGTTCGGGATCGTGCGGGACTGGATGAGCGGCCAGGACATTCTGGAATGGGTGGAGCCGCGCGGAGGCGTGGTGTGCTTCCCGAGAATCAAGGCGGACGCGGATGTGGATGTGGACGCTTTTTACAAAATTCTCAATGACGAATACGGGACTTATGTCGGGCCGGGCCACTGGTTTGAGATGGACCGGCGCTACATGCGCATCGGGTTCGGCTGGCCCCGGCGCGAGGAGCTTGAGCAGGGGCTTGCGAACATCTCCCTTGCGCTCCAGAAAGCAACCTGCGGCTGAAGCCGCGGCAGGATCCGCCGAATATCCGGCGCGGAACGCGATTTCAAAAGTGTTTCCCCGGATCATTTCCGATACACTGTAATCCGTAAACGACAACTCGAGGGCAGAGACAATGGCCGGCGCCGGGATTTTCCGGCCCGGTCGTTTTTGTGTTTATTGAAGGATTTTTTTTGATCTCTGGGTGGGGACCGCGCAAACCCGCGAGACGCTCATAACCAATGAACAACATTTTAAGCCCGGCGTTCCGGCCCTGGCACGGAGTTTGCATCATACCTGTTGCGACCAGTCGCGGCCATGCGCGGACCGGCGTCAAAAACCGGAGGGGGTTTGGGGCTATGAGAAAGGATTTGACGGCAAGTTACAGGAAGGTGATTGCGAAAACCGGGGCGGCGCTGATTGCCGCCGCCATATTGTTGAGCGGTTGCGGGGGCAGCGGAGGAGGCGCGCCAACGCCCGCGGCGCTGGTCGAGGAATCCGCGGCCATGGCCGTCAAGGGCATGGTGATTCTCGAATCGGCGTCTGAAGCGCTGGCCAGATCCGCCGCACGGGAATCCGCCAGAGCCGGCGAGGCGGGCGCGGTTGTGGACTGCGGCGCTGTGCCCGGCGGGTTCGTGCCCGTTTCCGGCGCGTTCGTTTCCGTTTCCGGCGAGGAGTCCGTGGTCACCACCGATGACAACGGGTGCTTCGAGATTACTCTCGCCAGCGCCGGGCTTAAAACTTTCACGGTCACAAAATCGAATTCGCTCAACGGAACCACGGTTCTGAAGAAAATGGCGTTCGTTCAGCCCGGCGAAACCGTGGAATTTGTCGGCCAGGACGCCATCTCCGTATATTCCACGGCCGCGGCCCTGGTGGCGGAATCCATGATCGCCCAGGGCCATGACAATGTGGATCCCGCGGCCATCGAGGATTATTTCATTTCCATCAGAACTGATGCCTCCGTGGCTGCGCTGACGCAGGCCATTCTTGATGCGGCGTCGTCGAGCAATGCCGGGGCCGCCGCGCTCGACGCTATTGACGCATCTCTTTTCAGCGACGGCGCGGCTGCCCTGGAGCGGCCCGCGATTCTGAACGCCGCGATCAGCCCCGCGCAGGTCGCCCGCGCCGGCGGCACGGTCACCGTCTCCGCGGACATCATGACATTCAACGGGCAGAGCGTGAATGCGCAGGCCGTTCGCGCCACTTTTTCGGCGCAGGGCGCGGCCCCCATTGTCATCCAGGATTCGAGCATCAACGGAAACGCCTATACCGCAACGCACGCATTTCCCGAATCACACGCGCAGACCAGCATGACCTATGCTTTGACGCTCACCGTGATTCTCAACGGGCAGGAAACCCATTACACGAATCCGGCGCTGACCGTGACGCAATGCGGGCTGGACTGCGGCGGCGCGCCGCCCGCGGGATTCTGCGGCGACGGCGCTCTGGATTCCGGAGAAGAATGCGACAACGGGGCGGCCAACACGGATACCGCATGCGCGCCCTCACCCGGCCGGAGCTGCTCGTGGTGCGACACTTCCTGCCACACGCGCACAGAATCTCTTGACGCATTCTGCGGCGACGGCGTTCTGAACCAGGGCGAGCAGTGCGACGACGGCGCGGCCAACACGAACAGCGCCTGTTCCGCGCCATACGGCGGCTCTTGCTCCTGGTGCGACACCTCGTGCGCCACGCATGCCGCGCAGGGCGCATTCTGCGGCGACGGAACCGTGAACGGAACCGAAACCTGCGACGACGGCAACACCGCAACCGAGGCCTGCGCCTATGGCGAAACCTCGTGCTCGGTCTGCGGCCCGCAGTGCGCCCCGGTTTCGGGAACTACCAGCTACTGCGGCGACGGCGTCACGGACGCGGCCGGCGGCGAAACCTGCGACGACGGCGCCGGCAACGGAACTCTGGGCCATTGCAACGCCACATGCAACGGCACAATCGAGGCAGTGTGCGGCAACGGGATTCTCGAGCAGGGCGAAATCTGCGACCAGGGCGCGCAGAATACGGACATGGCGTGCAGCCCGGACTACGGCGGCTCCTGCTTCACCTGCAGCACGGCATGCACCGTGAACACCGTGCAGGGCGGGTTCTGCGGCGACGGCATTCTGGACGCGGCCAGCGGCGAAGCCTGCGACGACAACAACATGTCCAACGGCGACGGCTGCTCCGCAGTTTGCCAGCCGGAACTTCAGGCCTGTTTCAGCGACAATTTCAACGACGGCGATTTCGCGGGCTGGTCATTCCTGCCCGGCGACACATCGTCCTCGTTCACGGCCTCGGGCCTGTTTCTCGACGGCCAGAGCACAGGCGAGGACTACCACTACTACTTCAACCATGACATTCTCTACACGCCCGTTTCGCTGAACACGGACAACTTCACCGCCTCTTTCAAGGGCAGACTCAACAACTTTGACTATCATTACTACTTCTTTGACTCCTTCATGACCGCAAGCCTCGCCCTCGGCACATCCGCCGATCTCTCGGGCAACTCGATCTCCATCAATGTGCTCGGCTACGGCGGGATGTACATGTACCATGACGGGTACATACAGATTACCGAGAAGAACGCCCAGGGCGGCATGACGGGCGCCTGGATGTATATCGGCGAGGCCATTCCCGAATTCAACCCAACGGAATGGCACGAATACCGCATGGAATACCGCTCGGGCCAGATCACCGTGTTCGTTGACGGCATCCAGGCGGGCCAGTACACCGCCAGCTATTTCACCGGCGCGGTCAACTTCTCGAGCCTTGTCGTTGGCGCAGCGCCCGACGACTACATGTATGTCACGGCCGGGTCGGACTACGACGACATCATGGTGTCAAACAACAACGGCGGCTGCTCATGGTGATCCGCGCAGCGCTCACGCAATCGCCCGCCCCGCGGGGCGGTTATTGAAGGGAGGCGCAAGAGCCTGAACCAACAAAGCAAAGCCGTCCGGCCGCCAGGGGGAGCTGCGCAAACGCAGCCGCGGCGCGCCGGGCGGCTTTGCGATTTCACGGCAGCTCGCGCCGCATTTACACGCCGCGCGGCCGGGAGTATAATTGGGCCATGCATTTCTATGTGACGCCCAAATCCGCCACCGGGACAATTGCCGCATGACGCCCACGGCCAAAGAATTGCTGGAAAAGGATCCGCGGCTGCGGATTGACGTTTCGCGAGACCACATCACCGCGTACCTGCATGTGAACAACTCCGTGAAAAACGGGGACATTGACCTGGGAGACATCCGGAGCTGCCTCACCGCGCACCGCATCACCTACGGCATCAAGGACACGGAAAAGCTCTCGGTGTTCCTCGAGAATATGGACCTGTACGACCACACGCTGATCGTGGCGTCGGGCAAGCCGTTCACCGTGGGCGATGACGCGCGCATCGAGTTCCTGTTCGAGGCGGACGCGCGCGCGGCCATGTCCGACGAGCTGACCGCGTCGCTCGACAGCATTGATTTCCGCAGCGTGGGCCGCATCGCCAGCGTGAAAAAGGGCCAGGTCATCGCGCGCAAGATTCCCGCCACGCAGGGCGAGGAAGGCATCACTGTGTACGGCCAGAAACTGCCCGGCGAATGGGGCATGGACATAACCCTGCAGGCGGGCGAAAATGTGACCGTCTCCCAGAACGGGCTGGACTTCATGGCCGCCATTGACGGCGCGCCCATCGTGTCCCGCGGCGTGCTGCGCGTGGACCCGGTGATGATCATCGAGGGCGATGTGGGGCACGAGACCGGCAGCGTCTCGTTCGCGGGCACCGTGGCCGTGCGCGGCAGCATCCAGGACGGGTTCACGGTGCAGGCCGCGGGCGATGTCATTGTGGACAACACCGTGCAGGCCGCCACCGTGGAAGCCGGGGGCGACATCGTGGTGCGCCGCGGCATCCTTACCCGCGGCAAGACCCGCGTCCACGCCGAGGGCAGCGTGTATGCGCGCTTCATCGAAAACAGCATCGTCGAGGCCGAGGGCGACATCGTGGTGGAAACCGCCATCATGAACAGCGACACGCGCTGCAACGGCCGCGTCGTGGCGCTCAACGGCGAAGGCGCCGTCATGGGCGGCCAGACCCTGGCCTTCGACTGCGTGCTCGCCAAGTCCATTGGCTCCACCGCCAATGTCAAAACCTATGTCCAGGCCGGATACCGATACGATGTGCAGAAGCAGTACCTCGACGCCATGGCCAAGCTGCGCTCCGTGCAGAAGCAGATGGCCGAGGTCAAGAAAAACTACGACTTCGTTTCCAACACAAGCGGCGACTTCGACAAGCTCGGCGAACTGCGCGGCCAGGCCATGAAGCTGCTCAAAATCCAGAAGCAGATGCAGGACGACATCACCGAGATCAACAACGGCCGCATCTTCAACCAGCTCGCGTCCATAGATGTGGAGAACACCCTGTATCCCGGCGCAACCCTGCTCCTGGGCGACGCGCGCTTCAATGTGTCCAAGGAAACCGGGTTCGCTTCCATCAAGTGGGACGCCGAAAACCGCTGCCTGTACATGACCACCTTCGATGAAAGCGGCCGGGGCAAACACAGCCGCCCGGGCAAGCGCGCGCGCACCGCGCTCGTGATTGACGACTCCAAGAGCGTGCGCAAAACCATGGCCCTGATTCTTGAAAAAATGGGCCTGCGCGTGGTGGCCGAAGCCGAGGACGGCGCCGAGGGCGTGGCCATCTACCGCGAAACCCGGCCCAGCATCGTAACCTGCGACATCGCCATGGTCAACATGGACGGCATCGAGGCCCTGCGCAAAATCCGCGAAATAAACCCCCGCGCCAAAGTCATCATGGTTTCGTCAAACAGAGACAAGAAAAAAGTGCTCGACTGCGTCATGGCCGGCGCCAAAGACTATATCCTCAAGCCCTTCGTTCCCAAAAAAGTCATGACCGTAATCCGCAGCGTGCTGGAGAAATAGCAGGAAAACATGAATCAGGAAAATCCGGACGGCTTCTTCTCGGAAGAAGAAATGGATACACTCAAGAGAATAGCGCTCGAAGAACTGCGGGAACTGTGCGGCAGCCTGGAGCAATCCGTGGCCGCGCTGCGCGCAAACCCCGCAGACCAGGACGCCCGCAGGCAGGCGCTCCACATCTTCCACACCATCGGCGGCAGCGCGGCCATGGCCGGGTTCAGGGACATCAGCGCCATCGGGATTTCCATGGAAACCGCCTTGAAAAAACACGACGGCTCCGCCGTGGACCACGGCCTTCTGGAACAGATCGGCGGCGCCCTCAACCGGATCGTCGCGGACATCGGCGCGGCGGAAACCGCCGTAGACTGACCCCGCCGATGCGCGGCGCCGGTACTATTTGCCCCGCGCCGCCGCCGCGCCCAAGCCTTTGGTGAGCGCGTCCAGGCTCAATTTGTAGTCCTGCTCTTCGTTCTTCTTGAGCAGATCAATGATCAGTTTCTCGGCCACGGACCCCAGCACCGGGATGTCCACAGACAGCATCATCTGGAATGTGCGCGAGGTCTTGTTGCCCGGCGCTTCGGCGAATGTGGTCTGGCCCTGGCACTTGACCACCTTTTTGAGATATATCGGCTCGATGCGGAATTTGTAGGTGCGCGTGGTGCGGTCCCATTCCGAATGCTCGTACCAGGTCAGCATGCGCGGGGACACCACATGCTGCAGCACTTTTGGAATCTGCGCATGCGCACACCACTCCTTGGTTCCTATCCTCTTGTCGCCCCTGTCTTCTTCCTTCACGACTTTCCATTGCGTTACATTCTCAAGCTCCTGTATGTCGTAAGCGGTATCCTCGCGCTCCATGAAGAACTTTACGGACTCCTCCATGGGGTAATCGAAAATGCGCTCCACCTTGATCTTCTCCATTTTCCGCTTGCGTCCTCCGGTCCATTGATTGTTGAAACGATAGTTTAGCACAGGCCCTGGCCCGAACGCAATAGTTATTCTGCTGAAAATGCAGCATAAACCATCGTGAACAATAGCGTTTCATGCGTGTGTAAGATCGCGCGCATGCCTTTGTGAACGAAATTATGCCTTTACAAAGGGATTTATTAAACATCGTGACTTGTCGCCCATGTAAACGCATGGGCCCGTGCTATACGCCTGCTATGCCTGCTATTGCCGTTTATGGGGTAAATTATGCTGGTTGAGAGGGTTTTCGATGAAACGCACGGCCGCGTGATCAACAATGCAAAAAGCTGTGTAATGGCGTGTATTTGCCATGAACATGGCCCGAACGGCTATGAAGTGCGCTCCGTGGATGCAAACGGGGATTTCACAGGAGCATGAACGCCTGAAAGGCTTGCCCGGGTTTGGCCGTGTCACTCGAGCCTGTTGAGCAGATCTTCGGGCTTGTAGAATTCTTCCGGGTCGCATGAATTCGAGCCGTGCGTGATAATGGCCCTTATTCCGTGCATATCCTGGAAATCATCAGTGACCAGCACACGGCGGCATTCATTTGCACCTTGATAAAGCGTGTTCTGTATTCCCATGAACTTTTGCGGTTTCAACGAAATAGTGTCTTAATTGATATTTAATTTATTCTAATAAATTATAATGATACTTATTGATACTTAAATTAAACATGGGTGATGTGCGGTTGAAAAACAAACGCACGGCAGTTGTCTGTCGGGAGGTGAATGTGAGGCGGAAACCGCACAAATGCAGAATGCGCGGCTTGAAATCGTCGAGTCGCATCAAGGAAATGCCTTGATTCCACACTCGTGTTTTCATGATGGCCCCGATGTTCACGGGGCAATCGCTTCATACACAAAATTGAAAATGCAGCGCGGCCCAGGAATTCGCGATGCGTGTGTTCGAGCGGAAGAAAGGGCTTTTTCCCCGGCTCCCTCGCGAAATCAGGGCATGAAGCACTCTTTTTATAAGGAATAGTGCGCATTTTCATAAAATGCTGTGACTGTGATACCCGGATCCGTATGTGTTCACGCCACCGGGTCCTGTTGAAAGGATGCGCTTTGAGGGTCATCGCCTTATGGCATGTTTCATCAGGTGCGAGACCTGTGTGCGGATTGGTATGGGCTGAAAGCGATGAATCGCGGCTGACTATATGTGAATATAATCCATGAGGCACGAACCGCGTGCGCGAAACGGCATTTTTAGGTCATCGGGAGTTTTGTTCATGCGCATGTTTTCAGTACTCATACGGCATCAAGGGATCTGTATTCCAGGGCCGCCAGTAACAAAGGCGTTTTTTGAAATTACGGTCAAAATCACAGTTGCAGACGATTTTCAGGAAGCATTCAACAGAAAATCATGCATGCTAGAGAAATTGCAATTAAAGTTGTACAAAAGGTTTTGAAACAACTCGTGATCATGCATTGAAAATCCAATGGAAGGAGGAAAAACCATAAGCAACGACGGGGCGATGGCGCACAAGAATTTGTTTTTCGCGTGAATGCCAAAGACGAAAACACGGTTTCCAGAGACAGTTTCTGCGAAGGGCACGGCGATGTTCCTGCCGAAAAAATGTTCATGAACGCAAGGTGCAATCGAATTGGCATTGTTGTAGCGCCATAAATTACGGACACTCATGTGCCGGGAATTGCCCGTCAACATGAACAAGATCAAGATGAAATACTGTGCGTTAAGGGGCTATGCATTTGCCGTTGGCATCAAGACGGAAGATCCAGAAATCATGGGATTGAGCAGGTTCGGGCATGCGAGTGGACGCGGCGATCAGAAACCCATTGCCGCCGGGCATGGCTGCAACGGCGGTTATGCGGTCGTCGCGCGTCGTCCCCGTTTTGATGTTCCACAATGGTTCACCCGAGGAATCGAGCAGCGCGATTTTGAGGTCTGCATCTCCAGCAGTACCGGTGAAGGTGGCGCCCGCGGCAAGAATCTGGCCGGACCCGGTGACGGCGATGGCCGCGACACGATCGTCGCGCTGGGCGGGCAGGGTGCGGGTCCAGAGTTTTTTGCCGGAGGCGTCGAGGCGCGCGATAATGAAATCCTGGCTGCCGGTATCCGCGAGGCCGGGCGCCGGGGTGAATGAGTAGCCCGCCACAACCAGTCCGCCGTCCGGCGCGGGCGCCACGGCTGTGGGCTGGTCAAGGTTCTGGGTGCCAGTGATGCTTGTCCAGAGTTCTCGGCCTTTGCTGTCCAGACGGTAAATGATTATGTCGGATTTGTCGGGTTCCGGTGCGCGTGTTGCTGCTGCGAAAGCTGCGCCGCCATCGGGCATGGCGGCCACGGCTGCGGCTGCGCGGGGATACCGTCCGCCGTACTGGGACGGGGACGGGGGCGTTTCGCCGGAAGGTCCGAGGGGTATGAGCCACAGGTCCGTTGCCGGGGTGTCTGGATATGCGGCGGCTGCGGCCAGGATAATGCCGCCCGGAGTGGCCGTAAAGTGCGCGGAGAACTTGCCTGCGGCGCGGCCCAGGGCGCGCGCCCAGACCTGATTGCCGCCGGAGTCCAGTTTCAGCAGCCAGATGTCGCCAGGCTGGTCTTCGTTCACGGCTCCCATGCCCGGCGCCTGTTCCCTGCCGGGGAGGTTGACTTCGATGCCGCCGGTGACGCCCGCGGCCAGGTAACCGCCGTCCGGGGTCTGAATCACGCTCGTGACGCCGTCCCAGCCCGTGCCGCCGTGGGTGGCGGTCCATTGGGCTTTG
>Ga0101944_10005601_pt1 | contig 14083 bp, 14 predicted proteins | sample DewCreD2012metaG_FD_75245 | JGI IMG/M metagenome (GOLD analysis project Ga0101944, IMG submission 75245) | Hot spring sediment bacterial and archeal communities from British Columbia, Canada, to study Microbial Dark Matter (Phase II) - Dewar... ... | reverse complement strand
GAGTAACTGCCGGAATCGAATGCCGGGTCGAAAAAATCCTCCCACACGGTGAAGCCCGAAGCCACGTCGCGGGATTCATCGCAGCCGCCGAAAGCTCCGGCCTTGAGCTTCTCGTCGACGTATCCCCAGAAATCCTCCGTGACGATATCGGGTACATAGAAACGCGAGAACGTGGCGGAAGAAGACTTGATTCCCATGAAAGCCCACCCAAAAAGTCAACTGCGAATCATCAATGAATCCTGGCGGAAACCTATACGGATACGCTCAGTCGCCGTTGTTCCGCCCCTCCCTGGCCTGCAGCTTCTTGCGCTTTTCCCGCCGCTTGCGGCGTCGATCCAGCTCTTTCCTTCTTTCGGTCTTCTTATGCTTCGCCATCTGGTCCTCCCTCCCTGGCAAATTGAAATCCACCGGATGAAACAAGAAAGCCGGAGAAACCGGCTGGGGGAGAATTCTTGCAGGTCTTGAGCGCGGGGTCAACAAATCTCTAAGGTCATCGCAAAACCGCGTCAGTCTGTCCCCTGTGAGAAGAACCTCTGATGCGGCATTGGTGGGCTGCACTGAAAAGCTTCTGGTTCCTGGTTTCCAGTTGAAAAGCAGAGCCTACACTGGCCTTTTAATGGCTCGGGTGGCCTGAAGGCCCATGAGGAACCCCCACGAAAAGATCTGAGCTCCAATTGGAAAAAGAGTTCGGCAGCGGGCGATTTCCCTGGTCAGATCGGCCAGGGCTTGAAGCAGCATCAGAATTTCACCGTCTTCACGATCATCTCGTATTCCTGGATTTCCTGCTCGCTCAGCTCGCGACGCAGCAGCTTCCGGTGAACCATGATGCTGCACTTCTCGTGGAGAGCAAGGGCCACGGCGTCACTGGGGCGACTGTCGAAAACCACCTCTTCATCGCCGATGGTGGCATACACCCTTGCATAGTAGGTGTTGTCCTGCATGCCGTAGATCTCGATCCGGTTGAAGGTGATCCCGGCCTTGTTGAGCACGGACAGGTAAAGGTCGTGGGTCAGGGGACGTTTGGGGTCGACCAACCCCTTTTCCTTGGCGATGGCCGTGATCTCCGCATCTCCTACGAACATGAGGAAATAATTGGTGTCCTGCTCCATCTCCTTAAGAATGACCATGTTCCCCTGGATCCGGTCTGTCTTGATGTAGACCTCACCGATGGTGATGAACTCTCCTGCTTCCATGTGAGCCTCCCTTTTCAAGTCGTCCGTTCCTAATATAGCACCTTGAGGCTTCATTTCAACAAACCCTTCGGAATACGGCGGATCGATGCATTGCCCATTGATGAGCGCCGTGATGAGCCCGGGGGGCGTTGACAATGCGATTGACAGGGGTTAATAAATGCAACCGTAAAAGTTCAGGGGTTGGTAACATTGCTCTCTAGTTGTTAATTTGAATGAAATGACAAGAGGAGTTCTTTAAATGAAAATTTGTTTTCCCACCGAGTCTCTGAAGGGACTCGACAGCATGGTCTATGGTCATTTCGGCTCGGCCCCCGGATTCGTCATCGTCGAGACGGACACCCTGCAGGTCGAGGAGATTCAGAACGGCGATCAGCATCACGCCCACGGGATGTGCCAGCCCATTTTGGCCCTCGGCGGCCGGGTGGTGGACGGTGTGGTGGTCGGCGGCATCGGCATGGGTGCGCTCATGAAGCTCGAGTCTCAGGGCATCCGCGTCTACAAGGCCGCGGAAGGCAGCGTGCGTCAGAATGTGGAGCGTATTCTGAACAACCAGCTGCCGGTGTTCACGGCCCGGGAGACCTGCGGCGGGCATGGCGGAGGGTGCGCCCACCATTAGGATCCGCCTCGGACTTGAGTCTCCTGGAGATGAATCTCAGCTGGAGAGATTCCGAAAGCTTTCGTCTCGACAGGTTGTCGCACGATCGGAATCTCCACGGCAACCGTTTGCAGGGGCCATTTCGCCGCGGCGTGATCGCTCCTGCAATTCACGGAAACGAAGATTTCGAACCCCTGCAAGCGTGGCCGGCCTTGTGGAGTTGCGTCCGGCTAAACGCCTGATGCGACCTTCCATCGGGTTCCCGTCGGGGTGTCCTCCAGCTGGATCCTCCTGGCTTCCAACTCCCCGCGGATGCGGTCGGCTTCAATGAAATCCCGTGACCGCCGGGCCTGATCCCTCCGCTGGATCAAGGCCTCGACTTCCTCTTCCGTCATTCCCGTCTCCACGAGCTTGAGCTTCCGCTGTTCCTCCAGGAACCTGAGAGGCTCGCGCTCCAGGAGTCCCAGAACCCGGGAGTGCTCGACGAGCTGTGATGCGGCCCGCAGAGCGAGAGCGGAGGCTGCGCCCTTGAGCTTCTTCTGACCGAAACGGTCAAGGAAGCGCTGCAGATGGCGCTGCAGGCCGAAGAGATGTCCTGTGACCTGGGCGGTGTTGAAATCGTTGTCCATGGCTTCCTCGAAGTCGGAGGGAAGCCGTTGGACGGTTTCCCACAGGTCGGGGTCCTGGGCCTTCATGGCCTGCTCGGGGGTCTCGCCGGTCGCCTCCGTCGTCCGCTCCTTGACCGCCGCGAGCGTTCCGTATAGCTTCTCCAGGCCTCTTTCGGCCTCGGCCACCGTCTCGTCGGAGAAATCCACCGGACTCCGGTAGTGCTTGCTCAGCACGAAGAGCCTCAGGGCTTCCGGATGCACGCGCTTGAGGACGTCCCGGATGGTGAAGAAATTGCCGAGGGATTTGGACATCTTTTCATCGTTAATGTTCACGAACCCGTTGTGAATCCAGTACTTGACGAACGGCACGCCGAAAGCCGCCTCGCTCTGGGCGATTTCATTTTCGTGGTGGGGAAAGATGAGGTCCTTGCCGCCGCCATGAATGTCGAAAGTCTCTCCCAGGAACCGCTTTCCCATAGCCGAGCACTCGATGTGCCAGCCCGGGCGACCCGGCCCCCAGGGACTGTCCCAGGCGGGCTCTCCAGGCTTGCTGCCCTTCCAGAGCACGAAGTCCATCGGGTTTCGCTTGTGGACGTCCACTTCCACCCTGGCGCCGGCCATCATGTCATCGAGGGTGCGCCCCGAGAGCTTCCCGTATTCCGGAAAGCTTTCCACCGCGAAATAGACGTCGCTTCCCGAGACGTAGGCGATGCCCTTGGCCATCAGGCGCTGGATGATCTCGATCATCTCGGGGATGTTTTCCGTGGCCAGGGGCTCCAGGCTGGGACGCAGGACCCCGAGCGCGTCCATGTCCTCGTAAAAGGTCTGGATGTAGCGGTCGGCGATGGTTCGGAAATCCACCCCCTCTTCATTGGCCCGGCGGATGATCTTATCGTCGATGTCCGTGAAGTTTCGGACGTAGGTGACCTCCAGACCCTTGCGGAGCAGGTAGCGGTAGATCACATCGAAGACGATGGCCGACCGGGCGTGCCCGATGTGGCAGTGGTCATAAACGGTGACGCCGCAGACGTAAAAGCGGACTTTGCCCGGCTCCAGCGGCTCGAATACTTCCTTGGTGCGTGTGAGCGAATTGTAGACCTGAAGCGACATGGGTCAGGCTCTCCGGTTTGGTGGGGAGTCGAAACGGCGGTCCCCGAGTTCCTGTGAACAAGATTGCGGGTTGCGGTTTACCCGTATCGAATGCAATGACGAACCCAGCGGCCTGAATGCCGTCTGAACCTAAATACACCATCGATTCCGGGAGATCAAACCCCGAGCCGCCATGGCCCAGGAGTCGTCAGCCTCCCGCTTCCTCGATGAGAGCGACCGCATAGGCGGCGATGCCCTCCTCGCGACCGGCAAACCCCAGGTGCTCGGTTGTGGTGGCTTTCACGTTCACGCTGCCCGCGGGGAGCTCCATGGCCCGAGAGATGTTTTCCACCATGCGGTCGATGTAAGACGCGACGCGAGGCTGCTGGAGGACCAGTGTGCTGTCCACGTTCCTGATTTGAAACCCGCGCCCGGCAATCAACCTCGCGGTCCGCTCCAGCAGCAGGATACTCGAAATCCCTTTGTAAGCCGGGTCCGAGTCCGGGAAATGGCGTCCTATGTCCCCGAGACCCGCCGCCCCCAGCAGGGCGTCGCATATGGCGTGAAGCAGTACATCGGCATCCGAATGGCCGAGGAGGCCGTGTGTGTGCGGGATTTGAACACCGCCCAGGAACAGGGGGCGGTCCGTGACCAGCGCATGCACGTCGTAACCGAATCCCACTCGCATTGAACACCCTTTACGGTTCAAGGTGAAGGCCGCCCCCGGTGACTCTGCTTCGCGAACGATGCACTCCAGTCCAAGTCCTCGGGAGTTGTGACTTTGATATTGAATCTCTCGCCGGAGACCACGGCCACGCGATGGCCCAGGCGCTCCACGAACGACGCATCGTCGGTCCCGGTCCAGCCCTGGCGCCGGGCTTCACGGTAGGCCTCCAAGATCAGGTCTCTCCTGAAAACCTGCGGCGTCTGGACGAGCCAGATGGTTTCGCGCGGGAGGGTTTCGACCACTTTACCGTCTTTCACCCGCTTCACCGTGTCGGTGGATGGAATGGCCGCAATGGCGGCCCCTTCGGTGATGGCGAGGTCCATGGTGCGCCGCATCAGATCGAGGGATGCAAAGGGGCGTACTCCGTCATGAATCACCACCCAACCGCAATCCTGGGGGAGCTGGAGCAAAGCATTGAACACGCTGTCCTGGCGCTCGGCACCCCCGACCACGAACCGGACAGGCATTTGGGCTCCCGGCATGGGCCGCCCCGGCTCGGTCGGGCACTGGATGCGAAACCAGGCTGCCCCGTCGGGAGAGGATGGGACCCCGTCGCCCGATAGGGGCTCCAGGCCCATGAACCTTTCCAATATTTCACGGGCTTCCACCTGAAAGCCTTCGGGCAGCACCAGGAGGATTCCCGAGCACGGCTCGAGACGGCAGAAGGTTCCAAGGGTATGAGCCAGGATGGGCTTTCCATCAAGGTCCAGGAGCTGCTTTGGCAGGCCGCTCCCCATCCTGACGCCCCGCCCGGCGGCAGGAATGATGGCATACGCTTTGTTCATGAAGCTCGACTCAAGGCATGAGGGTGTGGAAAAAAGGAACCTGGAGCAGTTCATAAGCCGGGTTCTGTTCCCCTCGGAGCCGGCTTGCGGCCCGAAGGGCAATGATCATTCCTCTAGCCCCGCCGTTGCCGGCGGGATCAAGCAACCTACCCGGGAGCTCGGACGGGCCGCCCTCAAACACTCCCCTATTTGGTTTTGCTCCGGATGGGGTTTGCCTAGCTCCCGATGTCGCCACCGGGACTGGTGAGCTCTTACCTCACCGTTTCACCCTTACCCCGCCAAGGCGGGGCGGTCTGCTTTCTGTTGCACTTTCCTCCTCGTCGCCGAGACTGGGAATTACCCAGCATCCAGCCCTGTGGAGCCCGGACTTTCCTCCCGCCCTCCGTTGGGGGGGCCGGCGATCATTTGACCTACTCCAGATTCCCGATTAGTACTATAAAACTATCGGGGGCGGGCCACAACCGGCAACTGGCTCTTTCCGGGGGAAAGCCTCACCAAGCGCAGCCCGTGGTATTTCGTTCCCTTACGCAAAGTGGTAAAGGTTGTCAGGAGAGAACAGCCTGTCTTGCGTCGCCAACGACTTCCAACGACTGTTGAGCGGGTTCGGCGCCACCCCCGGACATGAAGGGAATGGGCTCAGGCCAATGAAATCCCGGATCGCCCTCATCGGTTTTAGAGCCACGGGAAAGAGCCTCTTGGGGCGTGAGCTGGCAAGGCGCCTCGGATGGTCCTTCGTGGACATGGACGACGAACTGGTCAGCTCCCTGGGCATGAGCATCGATCAATGGGTCAGGCTCTACGGCTGGGAGGCTTTCCGGCAAGAAGAGAGCCGGCTTCTCCGTGTTCTGGCTGGCCGGGACCGGGTCGTCGTGGCCACGGGGGGCGGGGTCGTCCTGGATCCGATCAACAGGGCCGTTCTTCAAGATTGTTTTCAGGTCATCTGGCTCAAGGCCGGCAGGGAGACCATCCTTTCCAGGATCAGAAATGACGCGAGATCGCCGGATTATCGTCCACCGCTGACGGGACTGGACCTCGAGAAAGAGATCGAGACCGTCCTCGCCGCAAGGCTCCCGCTTTACGAAGAGGCAGCCGGCCATTCCATCGAGGTCGACCGGCTTGCCCCCGGGGACATCCTCGCGAGACTCATGCAATGGCTCCAACCTGTTGACGATTCCAGGAAACGAGCTTAGAGGACTTCGAAAGGGCCGGCAAAGTTGCACCGTATCCGCCGGCCCACATCGGGCTGGATGGCGGACTGCATGGCGGTCGAGAGGGAACGGCAATGGCGGAAAAACCGGGCATCATCGCTCTAATGGGATCCGGGGAGCTGACCTCCACGATGGTTGCGGTTCATAAGGATCTGGTGTCCGCGGTCCCGACTCCCCCAAGGCCTGTTTTCCTGGACACCCCCGCCGGGTTTCAGCTCAATGCAGACCACCTGGCCCAGAAAGCCGTGGAGTATTTTCGGGAGCACGTTCAGCGTGACATGTCCGTAGCATCCTTCAAAAACAGGGACGAGCTGTCGGCTTATGAAGCGGAGCTCGCTTACACCAGGCTCAGGGAGTCCAATTACCTGCTCATTGGACCCGGGAGCCCCACCTACGCCGTGCGTCAATGGAAGGGAACTCCCATTCCGCAAATCTTCTCGGAACGGGTCACGGCCGGAGCGTGTCTGGTGGCGGCCAGTGCGGCCGCGCTCACCGTGGGCCGCTTCACGCTGCCGGTTTATGAGATCTACAAGGTGGGGGACGCCGTTCACTGGGTGGAAGGCATCGATGTGCTTTCGTATTTTGGGTTCAACCTGGTCGTGATTCCCCACTGGAACAACGCCGAGGGCGGAACCCACGACACCCGCTACTGCTACATGGGAGAGCCGCGCTTTCTGAAGCTTGAATCGCTGCTTCCCGAGGACTGCACCATTCTGGGACTTGACGAGCACACGGCCTGCCTGGTGGATCTAAAACGGAATCAGGCCACCATACGGGGAATCGGGTCTGTCACCATTCGACGGAGGGGAGCCGAGATCAAGCATGGCAAGGGCGATGTCATCCCTCTCGATGTGCTGAAAGGCTCAGAGCCTTCGGGAACCTGGTCCAAAGTCGGGAACAACATGCCGCCGGAGTTGGAGTCTTCGACAGCGATGCCCGGCGAGAGAGGATTCTGGCAGGAAATCCACGGCCTTCAGTCACGATTCAGGGAGGGGATGGAATCTCATCATCCGAAGGATACGGTCGGCGCGCTCCTGGAGCTCGATCGTCTGATCTGGCAGGCGGCCATGGATCGGGAAAGCGAGGAGTTCGTGGCGCAAGCCCGGGAGATTTTTCGCGACATGGTCGTCTTCCTGGGGATTCAGATGGATGCCCATACATCGGATTCCCGCCAGACCCTGGCGAACCTGGTCGAGGAGTTGCTTTCCCTGAGGGAGCGTTTCAGGGCCCGGAAGCAGTGGGCTGACGCCGACGAGATGCGCGATATCCTGCAGAACGTCGGGATCATCGTGGAAGACACCGAGAACGGGGTGCGTTGGAGGTTCAAATAACACCATGACACACTGCTGCACGGATCCTGTGCACCGATCTGCCGCAGGGCGAGGCGCCCGGTGCTGTGTGGGCTCGCTCTCTTTCAAGGGATCGTCATCCGCCGTCCCGCTGGCCATGGAGGACTTGCGTGGCCTGTGGTCTGCGCCGGGCGCCGCACTGGCGTGGAGCTCTCCTTTCGTGCTCCCGCCGTGGCTCATGCACTGGTGGGATGTGTTCGGAGTCGGCCAGGAGCTCCTGCTGTGGGAGATTCGGGACGGTGAGCGGCTCCTCGGCATCGCGCCGTTGCGGGCGACGGGGGATGCGGCAAGATTCCTCGGCAGCGTCGACCTTTGCGATTATCAGGATTTCATCATCAGGCCGGGGCTCGAGGCGGACTTTTTCGGCGCTCTTCTCCAGGTCCTCCGGGAGCGGGGCGTCTCCCACCTGGATCTCAGCGGGCTCAGGCCCGATTCCGCGACGATGCTGTCTCTTCCTGCCGCCGCCGCGATGCTGGGCTGCCGAGTCGACCTGGAACAGGAGAATCTCTCTTACGAACTGGCACTGCCCGCGAGCTGGGAGGCTTACCTTTCGGGGCTGTCGGGAAAGGAGCGCCATGAAATCCACAGGAAGTTCAGAAGGTTGAATCAAAGCCTTCCGTACGGTCCGGAGGTGCTCCATACGCCTTCCGAGGTGGAGGCCGCCATGGACGAATTCATCCGTCTCTTCAGGATGAGCCGGCCCGAGAAAGAAGCTTTCCTCTCCGAATCCCGCGAGGCTTTCCTGCGCGGAGTGACTCGTTCCATGGCCGAGGCCGGGCTGGTGAAGCTCACCTTCCTGCGAGCGGGGTCCTCCAGGGTGGCGGCGGCGCTTTGTTACGACATGAACGGCACGGTCTATCTTTACAATAGCGGGATGGATCCCGAGTATCGCGACCTGAGCGCGGGTCTGCTGTGCAAGCTGCTGAGCGTTCGCCACAGCATCGAGGCCGGCAGAGTGGTCTATGACTTTCTCAAGGGGGCCGAGACCTACAAGGCCCGTCTCGGGGCTCGCCCGGTTCCTCTGTACCGCTGTCGACTCGACCTGGAGTGAAGAGCGAACCGGCTGGAGCTGCCCACCCAAGGGCGGCAGGCGGGCGGATTGCACCCGGTTGGGAGCACCTGGGTTCAGTCACCCATGACCCCCTGGGGCGCCCGAACCCATGAAAAGGGGCTCACGGTGGCTGGTCTTGAACCTTAGAATTGAAACTTGAAACCTCTGGCAGCAGGTTACGGTAGGAGCCATGCCTCGATCCCGTCCGAACAACCGGCACATCGCCATGCTGAGTGTTCATTCGAGCCCCCTGGGAAGACTCGGGAGCCGGGATACCGGAGGGATGAGCGTCTACGTTCGTTCGCTGGCTTCGGAGCTTGGGCGAAGGGGACATCGGGTGGATATTTTCACGCGCCATCCCGAAGGGCGCAACGGGCCGGTGGTGACCCCGCTCTCCGACAATGTCCGCCTTATCGAGCTCAAGGCCGGTGAAAACGGCTATGCCCATCCAGCGGAACTTTATCCTCACCTGGGCTCCTTTTTCGAATCCATGGAGCATTTTCGTGCGAAGGATTCTCTCCGCTACGATATCGTTCATAGCCACTACTGGCTTTCAGGCCAGGTGGGGGCCTGGGCCCAGGGGGAATGGGGAGTCCCCCATGCCATCATGTTCCACACTCTTGCGGCAAGAAAGAACGGGGCTCTGCTCCCGGAGGAAGAGCCTCGCCTGCGCTTGAAGACCGAAGAGCGGTTGGTCCGCACCTGTCACAGGATTGTCGCGGCCACCCCCCGCGAGGGCAGGGACCTGGAGCGGCTCTATGGAGCTGACCCCCAGCGAATCCGGGTAGTTCCCTGCGGAGTGGATCTGGAGTTGTTCGGGCCTCTCGACAAGAATCTTTCCCGCCGTGCACTGGGTTTCAGCCCCCATGAAGCCATCGTTTTGTTCGTGGGAAGGTTCTCGCCCGTCAAGGGTTTGGAAAGGCTGTTGGAAGCGGTGGCGCTCCTCGGGGGCTACCCCCGGCTCCGGTTGGTGCTCGTTGGTGGCGAGGGAGACGGCGCTCCCGCCCCCCGGGAACTGGTTCAAAGGATCGCCGAACTGGGTATTGACGGATTGACAAGGTTCGCGGGCCAGGTCATCCACCAGCGGTTGCCCGAGTATTACAGTGCGGCTGACGTCCTGGTGGTGCCCTCCCATTACGAGAGCTTCGGGCTGGTTTCCCTCGAAGCCCTTGCCTGCGGGACCCCCGTGGTTTCGATGGCGGTGGGTGTCATGGAGCAGCTCCTCCGGCCGGGTGAAACGGGCTGTGTTCCGTCCGACGGATCCCCGGCGGCCTTTGCCGAATGTATCCGCGGTGTGCTCCTCGACGGCGCCCGCTGGACACCGGAGGCCAGGGCCAGGGCCAGGGCAGCGGTGCTTGAATTCAGCTGGTCTCGGGTCGCTTCGGCCATCATCGACCAGTATTCGGAGCTCATCAACGAATCCTAAGCGGGAGAAATGATAAGAGAATGGCTGTGGATGTGATGGTGGTCTGCCCTCATGCGGACGATGCGGAGTTCGGAGCGGCTGGAACCGTGGCGCGATGGACGCGGGAAGGCCGAAGGGTTGTCTACGTGGTCATCACCAACGGCGACAAGGGCACCACCGACCGCAGCCTGCCGCCGGAAAGCCTGGTACTGATCCGGGAACGTGAGCAGCGGGCGGCGGCGCGGGTGCTGGGGGTCGAGGAGGTGGTGTTTTTGGGCTATCCGGACCAGGGACTGGAAGACACACCTGCCTTTCGAAAGGATATCGTCCGCCAGATTCGTATCCATCGCCCCGAGATTGTGGTCACTTCCGATCCATACCGCCGCTATCTCTGGCATCGCGACCACCGTGTGGCCGGGCAGGTCGTCATGGATGCGGTTTATCCCTTTGCCCGGGACCATCTGGCGTACCCAGACCTGATGGCCGAGGGGCTCGAGCCCCACAAGGTGAAGGAGGTCCTTTTCTGGGCGGCCGAGGATATCAATTATCGTGTGGATATCACGGAGACTTTTGCCCTGAAGCTTGCGGCTCTCCGCTGCCACGAAAGCCAGGTCCGGGAGCTTTCCATTGCCGATCTCGAAGCCTGGCTGCGTCAGCGATGCATGGCCATGGCGGAGGGAGAGGCATTTGAGCTGGCCGAGGGATTCCATCGCGTGGAAATCTCCTGGTGAGCTCCGGGTCCGGTCCTTGATGGACGAGGACTGGGCATGGGACTAGTGACGGCGCCGCTGAGAAAATGCATGACTTGGTCCTTCAATGATTCAGCATGGGTGCTCTTTCAGGATTCAATGTTGAATGCCGATGTAAATTTGTCGCATGGGTAAATAGGTGTACGGTTAATCTAATGAAGTAGAGCATAGATGCTGTTTCATGGGTATTAATGCTATCATGATTTCAAAAAAATGCATCCATTTTTAATTACCTGCCTCCCGCCTTTTCGAGACAAGCTTCCATGAGTGTTGACTTCGAGGTTTGTCTCGTTTAATCTTCAAATTGCCTGGATTCTTTTCATCAACCCACGTTTTTTGTGGTGTTGCCTATCGTCCATTATGCAGGGTCGGTTTTCATTTCACCAAGAGCCGCCGAAGGGATCCGACCAATCCTCTTTTCGTGGGAAACGTTGAGAGTGGAGGACTGACATGTTTTGGGTAGGTGTATTGATCGGGTTGTGCGCGGGCACGATGATCGGTTTTCTGGCCGCGGGTCTTTGCGGAATGATGGCCAGGCAGGATCCGATGGAAGAGTCCAGGAATTCTTTACCTGACCAATATCGGCTACAGTGCCGGGATCAGAATTGCCGCGAATGGGGTTGATGCATGGGTGAGCCTCGGGGGCCAACGGCTGCCGGCATAGGCGAGACCATCGCCCGGTGGTGGCTCCGGAAGTCTGCTCTTCACAGTGACCCGCTTCGCTCCATCCTGATGATCCCCTCGAATTCTGTTGAGTGCCCCCCCCTTTTTTTCTAACATAGCGCTCTAGGGCCGGTTCGAGCCCTCGCCGGGAGGACTCCGGTGTCAAAGCCGTTTCGGGAAGGAATTCCGCGCGGCATGGATGGGGACTTCAGGAAGGGGTGCATCATGGGGAGCCGTGTTTTTTTCATCGATCTGAGGGTTTCGAATCAGAGCCTCCTCGACAGGATCAGGGAGCTGGTCGAGGCAGCCGGCATCGCCGAGACGACCAAGAAGCGCGGGCTTTCCGCCATCAAGCTCCATTTCGGCGAGCGCGGCAACACGGCCTTCATACGACCCCTGCTGATACGGCCCATCGTGGACGCCGTGAGGGCGGCGGGCGGGAAGCCGTTTTTGACGGATGCCAGCACCCTTTACGTAGGGACCCGGGGCAACGCGGTGGATCATCTGGAGACGGCTCTATTGAACGGCTTTGGCTACACGGCGGCCGGCGCCCCCCTGGTGATGGCCGACGGCCTGGACGGCCGCGATGAAGTGGCCGTTCCCATCGGGCTGAAGAACTGCGAAGTCGCTTACGTGGCGTCGGCCGTGGCCCGGGCGGATGGATTGGTCTCGGTGGCTCACTTCAAGCTGCACGAGGCGGCCGGATTCGGCGGTGCCATCAAGAATGTGGGGATGGGTTCCGCGTCGCGAAAAGGAAAGATGGCTCAGCATTCGGAGGTGGCGCCGGAAGTGGTGGCGGAGAAATGCATCGGCTGCGGAGTCTGCCGGGACCAGTGCGCCCACGACGCCATCGGTCTTGTCGAGCGCCCGCCAAGCGCTCCGCGTCCCCATGAAAAGGCGGTTCAGCTGGCTGAAATCGACCAGGGGAAATGTGTGGGCTGTGCGGGGTGCATCCACGCCTGTCCCCAGGGCGCCCTCGGCATCAACTGGGAGCGGGACCTGCCCCGTTTCATGGAGCGGATGGTGGAATACACCGTGGGGACCCTCAAGGGAAAAGAGGAGCGGTCCCTTTTCGTCAATTTCCTGACCCAGATTTCTCCGGCCTGCGACTGCTACCCTTACTCGGACGCCCCCATCGTGCCGGACATAGGCATCCTGGCCTCCCGGGATCCGGTGGCCATTGACCAGGCCTCAGCCGACCTGGTGAACCAGGCGCCGGGGCTCCCCGGGGGGCAGCTCAAGAACCTGGCGCCGGGGAGCGACAAGTTCCGGGACATCTACCCCCAGATCGACTGGCCCCTGCAACTGGAATATGCCGAGGAGCTGGGTCTGGGGACCCGCACCTATGAGCTGGTGAAAATCTGAGGCCGGCGCCGGCTTCCCCTGCACCCGGGAACCCTATGCAACCCATTGAGCCCCTGATGGCGGAACACCGTCTCATTGAGCGCCTGATGTTTTTGCTGCGCCAGGATCTGGAGCGGATCCGGAGCAACATGGCGGTGGACCCGGAGTTCGCCTTCGTGGACCCGGTGTTCATCGACCAGGCGGTGGATTTCCTGAGCACCTATGCCGACCGCTGCCACCACGGCAAGGAGGAGGATATTTTTTTCGCGGCCCTGGCCGAGAAAGATATCGCCCCGGACCTGAAAAATATCATGGCGGAGCTCATCGCCGAGCATCAGGAGGCCCGGGAACTCACCCAGGACCTGATGCAGGCCAAGATCAATTACCTCCGGGAAGACAAAGAGGCGGTGCCCAAGATGCTCTATTGCATCAGCAAACTCACCGCCATGTACCCCAAACATATGATCAAGGAAGACCAGTACTTTTTTGTCTCCTGCCTGAAATATTTCACCCCCGCGGAAAGCGAAGTTCTCCTGGCCCGCATGGCGGAGTTCGACCGGCGCCTCATTCACGAAAAATATCAGGACCTGGTGCACCGCATCGAAACCCGCCGGGCCTGCGGCGTGGGGGGGAAATGAGGAGGTGGGGGGAGGGCCGGGGGAGCATGGCTCCAGTGGCACAGGTGTCCTCACCTGTGGCCCCTGGCCCCCTCCCCCACTCTTTCTCAATCCTCCCGGGGGGCCAGGAGGTTGACCGCGAAGCCCAGGGTATAGGGGTCGGTGGGCAGGCAGGCCGTGACCCAGGCCACCAGCTCGGCAAACCGCCGGGCCCAGGCTTCGGTATGGTCCTCCCCGGTCATGAGGTGGGCCAGTTCATGGCAAAGAGTGGCCAGGCGGCGGCCCGCGGGATAGATGACTATGGTTTTCTGGTCATGATAGGTCTCAGCCAGGAGGGTCGTCTGTTCCCTTAAAAAATCGAAGGGGCTGCCGAGGGGTTCGGGGCCCGGCAGGAGCCGGGGCGGGGCATGGCTGAAGGCCTCACAGATTCTCCGGGTCCAGTCTGCGATGTCGAGAAAGGTCAGGGGTTCCAGAAGCCCCCGGTGGTAGCGGTGGCAGTCGCTGCAAAACACCTGGCCATCGCACACCAGATCGCCGTGCTGCTCCGGATCAAGAGGCCTGCCGCAGCGGGGACAGTTCACGCCGGTTCCTCCTGGTGGTTGGTGGGGGAGGGGGCCAGGGGCCATGGGCCCCTGCCCCCTCCCCCACACCCCCTCCCTCAACCCCTTAAGGGTATTAGGGCGGGCGTTGTCACCAGAAG
>Ga0101944_10005600_pt1 | contig 14084 bp, 10 predicted proteins | sample DewCreD2012metaG_FD_75245 | JGI IMG/M metagenome (GOLD analysis project Ga0101944, IMG submission 75245) | Hot spring sediment bacterial and archeal communities from British Columbia, Canada, to study Microbial Dark Matter (Phase II) - Dewar... ... | reverse complement strand
ACGGCATCAGAACTTCTCCATCGCGAACTGATCTATTCGGGATTCCTGCAGGAAGAAGCGTCCTACTCAAGCCGATTGCTGGCGTGCATAGGGGTAAGCAGATAATGACGAACGAAGAAATAGCCAGATTCTTCAATAACGCGCGGCCCTTCATCCAGGGTAACCCCGACCTGCGCGATCCCCAGGTCGAGGGATGGTTCCGCACGCGCCAGCATTTCCGGAACAGCTCCGAGCACGCCATCCTCCAGATTCCGGTGGGCTGCGGCAAGACCGGCCTCATGGCCCTGCTGCCTTTTGAGACCACCCAAGGTCGGGTACTGGTGATCGCGCCGAACCTGGAGATTCGTCGGGGTATATCCACGGCCTTCGATGTCGCCGGACGGGAATGCTTCTGGACCTCCACGCGTGTTTTGGCCGATGTAAGTCATGGTCCCTTCACGGCCGTCCTGGACGGCCAGGACGCGAACATCCACGACTGCGAGAACTCGCACATCGTGGTTACAAACATCCAGCAACTGGCCAGCCGGGCCGACCGCTGGCTTTCAGCTTTTGCTGATGACTTCTTTGACCTGATCTTGGTGGACGAGGGCCATCACAATGTGGCCAGAAGCTGGGAACGGGTTTTCGAAAGGTTCCCCAACGCCAAGGTCGTCAGCCTCACTGCCACTCCCTTCAGGGGCGACGGACGCGAGATTGCCGGTGAGCGGGTCTATGCCTACCCATTCCGGACGGCCATGGTGCGAGGGTACATCAAGCAAATAACCGCCGTGAACGTCGCGCCCCAGGAGATTTCTTTCACCTATCGCGGGGATGCCAGGCGGCACACCCTTGAGGAGGTCCTTCAACTCCGGGACGAGGAATGGTTCAGCCGGGGCGTGGCCCTCGCGCCCGAGTGCAACCGGTCTATTGTGGACGCCAGCATCCAGTGGCTTCAGCACCTCCGGGAGACCGGCACATTCCATCAACTGATCGCGGTCGCCTGCTCGGTGGACCACGCCCGCCAGGTCCGGTCTCTTTATTCTGAGCGTGGTCTGCAGGCGCGTGAAATCCACAGCAACATGCCGGCAGAGGAAATTGAGGATGTGCTCCAGGACCTTCGGCGCGGCCGGATCGATTGCATCGTTCAGGTCCGGATGCTCGGCGAGGGGTTTGACCACCCCAACCTGAGCGTGGCTGCCATCTTCCAACCCTTCCGGTCGCTGTCGCCCTATGTCCAGTTCATCGGCAGGGTCATGCGGGTGATCCACCAGAACAACCCTCAGCATCCGGACAACCGGGGCGTGGCGGTCTCCCACGTGGGGCTGAACATCGACCGACATTGGGAGGATTTCCGGCGAATCGACCAGGAGGACCAGGAACTTATACAGGGCTGGCTTGAAGCGGGGGACGAGCGCCCCCCGGTCGACGAGCCGGACCGCCGCAGACGGTTGACACCGGACATGGTGGTGCAGAACGAGATCATCAGCCACTTCATCGAGCAGGAATACCTCGACCCGATGGATGACGCTGTGATCGACGACCTCGTCCAGGAATTCCGAAGGCGCGGTCTCGACCCCGAGGCCCTTGGGCTTTCCCGCGAAAATCTCCGCCAGCGCCTCATTCAGGCACGGACCCGCGAGAGTATGGAGCCCCAGGAGATACCGGTCACGCCCCAGCGTCGTCGCCAGGAAGCCCGCCGAAGGCTCAACGAGCGTTCCCGGGCCTTGGCGAGCCGGATTCTGAACGCCCTCGGCGCGTCCATCAACGGCCGCAACATCGTTCTGGCCTACCCAGAACTGAGAAGCGCCAACAACTACGCTGCAGTCATTATGATCGTGAACGGGGCCGTCAACGAGCGGCTCGAGGCGGACGGCGGTACCCGCGGCGAAATCCCGCTGGAGCAGCTGGAGGAGGTTCTGGAACAGATCGACCAGATCGGGGACGACGTCCAGGCCCAAATTCAGGAGCGCCTTTCAAGGAGATGACCTATGCCCAAGCTGAAACGCCTTCTCGTATCCGCCTGCTTCGAAACCGCCCAACGGCGGAGACACTGTTCGCGGAACCAGGAGCACGTTATCTGCCATGGCGACAAGTGTCTGGTCATCAAGGAGAACTTGTCCAAGAACAACTACTGCATGGAATGCGCGGCGTTGATACTTCAGAAGGCCAAGCAAGAGCTCGAAAGATTGGAGCACGAATTGGCAAGAAAGGACGCCGTTTCCCACACAGTCATTGAATCGGAGCAGGAACTATGACTGGAACCGGAAATCATCCTTCATGTGTGGCGGAGTGATGTGATGCCGAAATCGTTGCCCAAACCCTTAAGAAAACAGCGAGAGGTCCTTTACCTGCCCGTGACGGGCCACTCTGCGGTTCTGGGCACTGCAGGGAGTGGGAAGACGACGCTGGCCCTTTATCGCGCCGCCTATCTTTCCGCCACCGACATGCCTCACTCTGGCCGTACCCTTCTCCTCACCTTCAACCAAGCGCTTGTCACGTACCTCAATCATCTCAAACCGTTCGAGTTGCGCAATGTCGTGATAGAAACTTATCACAAATTTGCCAGGGGGTACCTCAATTCCAGGGGCAAAATGAGTTTCAACTCGATTTGCGATCCCGATTTGAGGCGTACCCTCATCGCGAGAGCCGTTGCCAATGTGACTCAACGCCATGAGAAATCCAAATTCTTTGACAGGCCTCTCGCCTTCTTCTTGGACGAAATCGGTTGGATTCTTAGCCATGGCATAGAGACCGAGGAGCAATACGTTGCTGTCGAACGGGTTGGTCGTGTCGGAACCACCCTTGCACGCAAGCTCAGAAGCGTGATGTTCGAGATACTGAAAGAATACCTCGCACTAAGAACGCAACAAGGAAAACTATACGACTGGGATGACATCGCTTACCATGTCCGGCAAGAGTATCTTCAGGATGATCGAGCCCGGCGTTATCGTCACATAATCATCGACGAAGGGCAGGACTTTTCTCCGGAGATGATCCGCTCCCTGGCATCCGCCATACCGGATGATGGTTCGCTCACGTTTTTCGGGGATGTTGCGCAACAGATATACGGACAACGCACATCATGGCGGTTCGCAGGACTGACCGTTCCACAGACCTGGGAATTCAAGGAGAACTACAGGAACACAAAACAGATTGCACGACTTGGATTGGCGATTTCCAAAATGCCCTATTTCGAGGGTATTGCGGACATGGTGGAACCGACCTCCCCGCGGGCAGACGGGCCGCTCCCTACGATTGCCGAGTGTAATACCCGGGCGAAGCAGATCGAAGTCGCTCTTCGTGTTGCGAAAGAATCGGGCAAGACGAAAAGTGTCGCGATTCTCTTCAAAGATCGAGAACAGGAGCGTCTCATCAGTTCCGGTTTGCCCAACCATGCCACGAAGCTTCATAGGCACATGAATTCATGGAACGATGGTCCGGGAATCTACTATGGGACTTATCATTCGGCAAAAGGGCTGGAGTTCGATTCTGTCATCTTACCATTCCTTGAAAAAGAAAATCTTCCCGATCCAGAGCATGTTGAAACCCATGGCGAAGAGGACGCACTTACTCACGACGGTCGTCTTCTATACGTGGCTGTAACCCGCGCGAGAACCGATCTTCTCTTGTTATACACGGGTGAGTTGACGCCGTTGCTTCCGACGAAGTCCTCTCTTTATGTGAGGGTTTCGCCATGACAAGGATACGGAGGGAGTGCGGACAACGAGGCATCACCAGGCTGTGCCATTTCACTCAGTCGCGAAATCTCGCACATATCCTCGGCGACTGCGGCGGCATCCTTTCGAGGAGCCGTCTCGAAACCGAAAACCTGCCCCACAATCCAACCGATCCGGACCGCTGGGACGGATGCGAAAACTTGATCTGTTGCTCCCTAGAATTTCCCAATGTCTACTACTTTGAAAAGGTTCGAGAGCAGGACCACTTGTTCAAAGATTGGGTTGTCTTGTTGATAAAGCCTGACTTCATATGGATGCCGGGGACCAAGTTTTGCCCCTGCAATGCTGCAAAAGAAAGAGGTGCCTACATAGGGGAAGGATATGACGCTTTCATTTCTCTGTTCGCCAACACAGCACCAGGCATTTCTTTCACGCGATCATCACGACATTTGCCATGTGCGGCGACGAACGTTCAGGCCGAGGTCTTGGTACCAGATCCAATCCCCCTCGATGACATTACTGCCATTGCGGTGGCAGATGAAGAGCAGGCAAAACGTGAGATTTGTCGCGCCACCCTTCAGGGGCTTTCAATCGATAAGGACATTCTCGTAGTTCCCGATTTCTATCGCACAACAGGATTCGCCAGGACCATTCAAAGCGGAAATCGCGTAAACGAGATCATCTTTGACAATGGAGGTCGTCATGGCCAATAGATCGCCAAGACTCATGTTAAACAAAGCTGTTGGAGCTATGTTGGGAGCGGCTTGCGGTGATGCCTTGGGGTGGCCGAACGAACGCGTAGGTCGGTCTTATAAGGACGAGACTAAGCCCCAAGGTCCGCTTATCGAATTCAGGAAATGGACACGAAGATCGGGTGGGCGTTATTACCCACACGACGAGATCATCGATGCCGGGAGTTATAGTGACGATACTCAGTTGATTCTCTGCCTTTCCAGATCATTGCAATGTGGTCCTCGGTGGTGGGATCGATTCTCTCGGATCGAACTTCCATTTTGGGCATTGTATGAAAGAGGCGGGGGCGGCGCGACAAAGAGATCTGTGGATGCGTGGACTGATGGAGTCCCACCCTGGTCTGACAAGAGAACCTCGAACGATGTAAGGAGATACTTCGAATCTGGCGGGAACGGTGTGGCAATGCGCATCCTTCCACACGTCCTTTTCAACGCCGATATCTCAGAGTTCGCCCCTCTCGCCCAGAATATCATGCTTGACGGGATCGTGACGCACGGCCACCCACGTGCTTTGGTAGGGGCATTGGCCTATGGCTATGCCCTTTGGAAGTCCATAAGACGCAAAGACCAACTCGGGTTCGGAGAAATGGTCGAAGACCTTCTGGGGAACGTCTCCGAATGGGAGACAATCCCGGAGACTTTTGTTGCTGCCGACGACTGGATCAAGGCAGCAAGCAATCATATTCCTGACTACCAGAATTTGTGGAAATCTACGGTCAAGGAGATGATCGATCTTTTAGAAACGTGCAAGAGAGAACTTTCCAAAGGCGCTTTGGTGAGCGATGAAGATACCTTGCGCGCGCTCCAGTGTTTTGACCAGAAAACCAGCGGTGCCGGTACTGTAGCAGCTGGTGCGGCCGTTTTTCTGGCATCCCGATACGCACCGGACCCCATACATGGGTTGACGACGGCCGCCCATGCGGTCGGTGTAGATACGGACACTATAGCCTCAATGACCGGAGGACTTCTTGGAACTTTCAGTGGCATGGAATGGCTGGCGTCAATGCAGAATCATGTACAGGACTCGAAGTATTTGATCAAGATCGCCACCGATCTCGTCTCCAAGAGTGAACCTACTGGATTGCCCGATATTCCAGAAGTCAGCCGATCATACCTCAATAGATGGCTTGACGAGCTGTCGGAGATGAAGTCCGGCGTGATCTGCGAATTGCCGGACGGAAGAAGAGGCAGCATTGTTTCAATAAGCGAACGTGTTGGCAAGAGCGGGAAATTCAAAGTCATATTCTATAGAATCGCCTGTGAAGATGGTCAGAATCTATTTTTTTCCAGAATAAAGAAAGGCACCTTTTCAGCAGTCGATGCGGCAAAAAGGCCCGAGGCGTCCACGCCAACTTCAAGAGCATTCAATTTTGGTCCCAAGCTACCTGTTCATTCTCTCGATGAGGCGGTTCGTTTCTATCAAGGCATCCTCGGGCTCAACATAAAGAAAAGGATGCAAGAGGTCATTGTGTTCGAACAAGGACTCGTTCTTGTGCCTGGGGATTATCCGAAAACTCAATACGGAGGGAAGGATATTCACTCCCTCATATACATTGAATTGACTGATATTGAAAAGCGGTACGAAATCGCAAAAAGCAGGGGGGCCAAAATCATATCTCCCCTTTCCCTCTGGGGGAACTCCAAGAGGTTGTATTTCAGATGTTCCGATCCCGACGAGAATATCGTCGAGGTGTTTTCCACTGAAACGAATTAGTAGGAAGGGAGGCTTATATGTGGCAAAACGCAAAACCTATCATGTAACTTTACCTCGTTGATGGTAGATTTGTTTTGCCAAAAACATTCTGCTTGCTTGTCGCATCAAGCTCAACGAGGTTTCTCATTTTTTTGATGGTGTATCATGGGAAATAATTGGACCACTTGCTGCCGCTCGGCCTATGGCCGTGCGCTTATTTGGATTTGGAATGTGCCGATGAAGCTCTCCAAGCACCGAACGCAGCTCGCCTATAATCCTCCATCGAGCCGACGCCCATCAGGTTTAGCCCCGGTCGGTCCGTCATCCTTGAAATTCGCGGACCCGGTTATTTCCGCTCACAACCGACGGCGTTTCATCTCATAGCCCGTTAGGCAGGATGCGCTCTGCTGGAAATTCTTTCTGCAAAGGCCAGCGCCCCGGAGACAAGATCGTTTTGATCCAGTAGAGATAGAAGATAATTTTGGAAGGCTTTCGCTGCCAGAGGAAGCTCATAACCACGCAAATAGGCCAGATGTATTTCTAGCATGAGTTTTTTACCCTTAATCTGTATTCCAAGGATCTCTCCTGCAGCAAGTTCTGACTCCACAGCTGTCTTCACAACGAATGATAGTGCTTGTTGTCTTCGGACAAGTTGCTTTATAAAATCCATATTGCTCGTCTGGGCGATAACGTTGAAGCTGACATTCTCGTCATGTGCGAGTCTTTCAATGAATCTTCTGGTTCCGGATCCTTGCTCTTTCATTACCAATGGCTCTCCGCTCAACCTTCGAAGGCTAATTGCACCTTCCCGCGCTAAAGGATGTCCTGGTGCTGCAATTAGGACGATCTCTTCGAACATCAAGGGCGTATAGGATATGTCCGGATGATCTAGAACTTTTGCCACTATGGCGAGGGAATTTCTGAAGTCCAGAAGACTCTCCGTCATGCTAAGAGAACTGCCCTCATCGAGATCAATTATCACACCGGGAAAGGATTTCTGGAACGGGGCTAACAAATAAGGCATGAAATACTTTGCATATGTCTTAGTGGTTCCAATACGAAGTGATCCCTGTTTCTGATTCTGGATCGCGCCGATAGTGTCTTCGAGCTGCTTTTCCAGTTCAAATATCCGAGACGCATAAACCAAGACTTTTTTGCCTTCATCTGTGAGATAAAGTTTATTCTTTCTTCGCCTGAAGAGATTGAGATTACAGTATTCCTCGAAGAGCTTTATCTGCTTTGTCACGGCTGGCTGTGTGACAAATAGTTCCTCTGCTGCCGCCGAGAAACTCAAGGAGTTAGCCACATGAAAGAATGCGCGTAATTGATTCAGGTTTAACATAAACAAATTTTACTTAAAAATACTGAATGGCTTGAATGGGCTAATCGTTGGAACCCTGAAGAAAGTTATAGGTCTATAAAATAAAATTAATTGATCTGTCAATGAGTTTCCTTCTATAGAAGCCCAGAAAGCATTCAATAGCAAGATAAAGAAACGGGTTCTGGCACCAGGAACCTGTAGTGGCAAAAATTAGTGCGATGGAGGCAAGGAATAATGGCAACAATTGTGAATAAGGGACATCTTAAGGACCTTCGTGCTACACTCAACTGGCTGAAGGCCGAAGGACTGCTATTGGAAACAGACAATGAGGTCAATGGGGACCTGGAGATTACGGGCGTGCAAAAGCAATTAGACGGAAGCATTCCGATTCTTTTCAATAAGGTTCGGAACTATGCGCATCTCAGGGCGGTGACGAACCTTTTTGGGAACAGCTCGGTAATGAACAAGATGTTTGGGTGGCGGAATGACTCGGAACGGACGAAATCCCTTGCGTATGCCCTCACCCATCCCATTCCGCCCGTTGAAGTCGGCCAAAGTGAAGCCCCTGTCCAAGAGCATGTGATTACCGATGACCTAGATGTCAATAAATGGGTTCTGGCAATTCGGCACACTCCACTCGAAACGGAGTTTACCATCGGGAGCGGGCAGAGCGTTGTAGTAGGTAAATATTTTAAGGGCGGAACACACGTCGGGTACAACAGGATGTCATTCAGGTGGGGCAATGTGGGAACGTTTAATGCGGCCCCGGGTTCCCATATGTGGCAAATTCAGGTAGAGCACTATAATGAGGAGAAAGGCATTCCTCTCACTATGTGCTTCGGTATTCCTCCTGCTGCGAATCTAATGGCGGGCTCAGGTTTTGACTACGTCGTTTTGCCAAAAGGCTGCGATGAACTGGGTATTGCAGGTGCGATACAAGGCAGCCCCTTGCGAATCGTTAAATGCCGCACAATTCCAGATGCATTTGCCCTTGCGGATGCTGAACTGGCTCTAGAAGGTTATTTGAGGCCGAAGGACCGCAGATTTGAAACGGCCGAAGCAGAAAAGATAGGGAAACAAGGCAAGGCTTGGTTTCATCCGGAGTGGCCAGGTTACATGGGAAAAGCCTATAAGGCCTCTACCTTTCATGTCACAGGGATCACCATGCGCAAGCCGGAGTCAAAACCGATCATTTTTCCCCTCGGTGTCCACATGCTCGATGACAGCAATATCGATACGACTGTAAGGGAAGGGGCCATATTCGAATTGTGTGAAAGATTACAGCCAGGCATTATCCAAGACGTGAACATCCCTTATTGCTTCACGGATTGGGGGGGCTGCATTATTCAGGTCAAAAAGCGAAGCATGATAGAGGAAGGATGGCAGCGTAATTTTCTGGTTGCGATAATGAGTTGCAATCAGGGCATGAGGCTCGCTATCGCAGTGGACACTGATGTGGATATTTACAGCATGGACGATATCATGTGGGCTTTGGCCACGCGGGTCAATCCACAAACAGATATCCTCAGCCCTGTTCCAGGCGGTATTGGCCAAACATTTATGCCGGCTGAACGGATGACAGCCGGAGAAAAAGACTGGACCGCATCGAACACACGATTTGAGGGAGGGATGGCCATAGACGCCACGATCCCTTTTGGGTACGAACAAGACTTCCATCGACCCGTATACCCTATAAAGCATGTCTCCCTAGATAAGTTCTTCAGCGAGGAACAGATCAGCAATGGAAGAAGCTTCATGAGCGGGTGGGCTCAGGTATTGGCCAGGACAGGCAGGTAAAACGAATACTCCCTATGGCTTAATAATATGAAGGGAGCAGTATGTAAAATGCGATGGTCCGAAGAATTGCACTTGTCCTTTCATCATTGGAGAGGAAAGGACCCTTATCCTGTTAAAAGGGCACGAGCGATTCACGAGCCGTGCCCAGACAATGAAGATGCAATTGACAACCCTTGTTGAGGAAGTGAGATTGATGGGCGAACGTAGCATAAATGAGGAGTTTATTGACGTACACGATATTCTACTCAATGGCCGAGAGCGCTTCGGATCAAAGCCGTTCGTCATAAGCGTTGATCAGGAGATAAGCCTCAGTTTCCTAGATATCTATGAGTACACTGCCAAGTTGGCCAATTTTCTGAAAAGCAAGGGGCTCTCTAAGGCCAACAGAATCTGTCTTATCGGCAAGAACTGCGTCGAGACGCTGATAATTTTCTTTGGCATCCTTAGATACGGTGCGGTCGTGTGCCCGATAAATTTTGAAGAAAGCCTAGAAAATGTGACCCGGATCATAGCAAGAGTGAAGCCGGATCTTTGCTTTTACGATAAAGAGTTTGCTTTCGGATGCTTCACGGGATGCCCTCTTTCAATCGCCTACTCGGAGTCCTCGCTGAGGGAAAAGACGGATTTCTTCTCTTCGCTTGATAGGTACAGCCCATCTTTTGACGAACCACTTGGCGATCCCGAGGATATAGCAGAAATTCTCTTCACCTCTGGCACCACGGAAAAACCGAAGGGAGTGGCGATTTCTCGCGAGGGCCTTTTTCTCATGGTTGACGAAGTCATCAGCAAACTCGAACTGACGAGCGAATATAGAGTGCTTGAATACCGTGCTTACAGTTGGGCCTCGACACAACTCTTGAGCCTTTTCTCTACTCTGAGAGTCGGGGCCACACTGATTCTGGCGAGGAAGTTTTCTCGCTCGAATTTTGCCGAATGGCTCAAGAAGTACAACGTGACCATATCTTCGGGCGTGCCAACCGTAATTAATATCCTTGTGAGTGATCCGATAGAACTTGACAAAGATGATGTGCCTGAATTGAAATATATGACAAGCAGCTCTGCACCGTTATCCGTCGAAAAGCAGTGCGAGTTTGAAAGAATCTATGGAATTCGCATCAACCAAATGGCAGGAATGACAGAAGCCGGTTGGATGATCGGAAATCCTCCGAGAAAAAGCAAGGTGGGTTCGGTTGGCACACCATTTCTACATAAACAAGTAGCGATTTTAGATGAGAAAGGCCAAGAGTGTCCTGAGGGTGTGGAGGGAGAAGTTGTTGTTAGGGGGCGATCCTTGGCCGTTGGGTATCTAAATGACAAGGGAGAAGTAGATCCATTTCCAAGAGACGGTTTTCGAACAGGGGATATAGGATACAGAGATTCTGAAGGATATGTGTTTATCACTGGAAGGAAAAAGGATCTCATCATCCGTGGAGGAGTAAATATTTCCCCAAAAGAAGTCACGGATCGCGTCATGCGTCACCCGGGAGTAAGGGAAGCAGTAACGATAGGGATTCCTGACAGGATCTATGGGGAGGAAGTCGCGTGTTTTATTGTGCCCAAAGACAAAACCAAAGTCAGCTCCGAGGATATTCTGACCCATTGCAGAACCACTCTTCCCGATTTCAAGCTTCCTAAGATTGTACGATTCCTGGACCAAATCCCAAAGACGGAAAGAGGGAAGGTTTCGAAGAATGCGCTCCTCAGGATGTTGAATGAAGGAGAGAGTCGCATGGATCTATGAAGGATTAGCTCATAATGCAGTCGAGCCGGAAAGACTCCTCACCTTTGGAGTGACAAATCCATGATGGCAGGACTACCTACAAGTGTTTTGGAGGAGGAGAAAATGTTCCTTCTGAAATCGCCTTCTTTTAAGAACGGTGAGCAAATTCCTTCGCGATACGCGGAAACAAACACCATCTCTCCCCCTCTCATCTGGGAGAATGCTCCAAAGGGGACAATGAGCTTTGCGCTGTCTGTAACAGACCCTGACCTCCCTCCTGAGTTTCAGTTTCCTAGAGTTTTTGCCCACTGGTTGATTTATGACATTCCTTCAATTTCTAACGGCTTGCCCGAAGGTGCCAGTCCTAGCGGAAACCTTCCAAAAGGCTGCAAAGAATCAAACAGCGATTTTGTGACCTTCAAAATCCCTGGCTACGGAAAGGGCTATGGTGGTCCATGGCCGCCGGACTCTGCGCATCGCTATGTTTTCACGCTCTATGCCCTCAAAAGTGAAAACCTGCACGTGCCCGAATATGGTGACATCGGCGACTTTGCCAGGGCGGTACTGCCTGTCACCATTTTGACGGCCACATTGATTGGAATCTACGGGCCTGCAAGAGGAAAGTTGCCCGGTACCTAAAGGGATTGTTCACGAGCAAAGTGCCTTTGTATGAAATTCCGCCTCTGGACCAGATTTTCCTACAAGAATGACAGCAGCCTATTTTCCATGACCCAGAAGCGGAAAAGCTTTTGGAGCGAAAAGATCACGATTGATTCTCAAGCGGTTCGAATCGGATATCCCATAAAATCGATATTTATTCGGATCACCCTATCCAAGAATAAGGTCTGCACTCAAGCGCGGTACCAAGCAGGATTTCAGGTAATTGGCGTAGCACTCTGGCATGAAAATATCATGTGTAACCGAAAGCTGTCCTATCGAACTAATCTCTATCAATAACACTTATAACTAGAGGAGGGAGCCAACATGAACATTAAAAAATGGATCAAGGCGTTAAGTCGGAGTACTCTGGGAGTCCTGCTTCTGGGGATGGTCATCGGATGTCCGGGTATCTTGCACGCAAAGTCCCCACTGAAATTGGGAGTTAACTTGGATATGACCGGGTACGCGGCTTGGCTGGGGGAACCCGAAATTCGGGCCATACAGCTCTTTGTTGAGCAGCTTAACGGCAAAGGGGGAATAGACGGCCATCCGATAGAGCTCGTGATTTACGACAACGAGAGCAATCCGGAGAAATCGGCAAGTATAGCTAAGAAACTCGTCCAGCGGGACAATGTGACGGCCATGATTGCGACGGCAATTACAGCGACATCCAATGCGGCGAAGCCTGTCGCTCAAGAGGCCAAAGTGGTGATGTATTCTCTGTCCGGATCTTTTGAACCCAGTTTTGCTGATTCATTCTGCTTCGCGACTTGGGTTCACACCTCGGGAATGGTTGAAACGATCTATGACTACTTCAAGAAGAAGGGGATTAGCCGTGTGGCGACCTTGTGTGCGACCGATTCGACTGGTCAGACTTGGTTCGATGAAACAAACAATGCCGCGAAGAAGTACGGCTTCGAAATAGCCTCCGAGCGTTTCAATGTGAAGGATATGGATGTAACGTCGCAACTCGCAAAACTGAAATCGATCAATCCTCAGGCCCTGATCGTAGGCGTAAGCGGAAAGCCAAATGCAGTTGTGGCGAAAAACTTCAATCAAATGGGATTTAAGATCCCTTATGTGACAGGGCACGGCAATATCTCGGAGTCGTTTCTCAAGCTGATGGAAGGCAACGAGCCTGAGGTGCTCCTGCTTCCCGGGGCGTATTATATCGTGTGGAAGGAAGTTCCTGATACGTACCCGCAAAAAAGGCTTATGCAGGAGTTTGATGATGCCTTTCAGAAAAAGTTTAAAAAAGAAGCCGATGTCTATGCCGTTGTCGCCTACGACGCAGTGCGTATTATCGCTGAAGGCATGAAGCGAGTGAAGCCCCAGGGACCCAAAGACAGCGTGCGTCTTAGGGATGCCATTGAAGAGATCAAAGGGTTTCCGGCTGTGTACGGTGGAACATACACATTTAATAAACAGGATCACCGCGGTATTCATAAAGACGCCGCTCTTATGCTGCAGGTCAAGGGCGGCAGATTCGTGATGGCGAAGTAGCCCAATGGACAATTTACAGATTTCACAGGCTATCCAATTCATATTTGCCGGGCTAACGAGCGGCTCTATTTATGCGCTTGTTGCTCTGGGGTTCAATATCATCTACAACGTGACCTTGGTGGTCAATCTAGCCCAAGGGGAGTTTCTAATGTTGGGGGCCTTGACGATGATTTCTCTGCATGGGGGGATGAAGCTCCCCATTCCTTTGGCGTTACCCGCTGCTACGATCCTTGTCGGATTAGTCGGAATTCTTTTCGATCGTCTGGCCATAAGGCCCATGAAGAAACCGACCATCATGCTGCTTATCCTCCTGACCATAGGTGGCTCCACGTTTTTCAAGGGGGTCGCGCTCTTGATTTGGGGAAAAGATCCTTATTCCGCACCAACGTTTAGCCAGATAAAGAGCATCTCGATTCTTGGAGCGAGCTTTTCTCCGCAGGTGCTTTGGGTCATCGGAACCTTGATTGTGATCTCGATCTTGCTCTGGTTTTTTTTCGAACGCACCTTACTGGGTAAGGCGATGAGAGCCTGCGCAGAGAATCCGCGGGCCGCAAGCCTGATGGGGGTAAACGTTAAGGGCTTTGTCATGGTGTCTTTTTTTCTTGGTGGGGCCATAGGTGCCTTAGGGGGAACGGTGATCGCACCGATCTCGTTTATGGTCTACGATGAAGGAACGATGATCGGTTTGAAGGGGTTCGCTAGCGCTGTACTGGGGGGTGTGGGAAGTTATCCTGGTGCTGTTGTAGGAGGGGTGGTCTTGGGGCTGTTGGAGAGCCTGTCGACGGGATACATCTCTTCTGTGTTCAAGGATGTTTTGGCATTCTTGGTGTTATTGTTTATTCTAATCATCAAGCCCTCGGGTCTGATGAAGCGAGCAGAGGGATAGCCGTGAGAAAGAGGTTTCCTTATCTCGGTTTTGCGCTTATAGTTTATTCGCTCCCCCTTTTTATGGCCGATTCCTACTGGATTCATGTCCTCGTCA
>Ga0101944_10005599_pt1 | contig 14087 bp, 8 predicted proteins | sample DewCreD2012metaG_FD_75245 | JGI IMG/M metagenome (GOLD analysis project Ga0101944, IMG submission 75245) | Hot spring sediment bacterial and archeal communities from British Columbia, Canada, to study Microbial Dark Matter (Phase II) - Dewar... ... | reverse complement strand
GTCAAGGTTTCGGCGGGAATATCCGCTCGAATTTCTCCTGCTTGCTGGGCCTGGCTAAGCGTTCGAACCATGTCGGCGCGCGCGCGCTGGTAACGCTGGATAAAAAACTCGTGCGCCGGGTGTTCTTGGGAAACGCTTTCAGCAACCAGGATAGTGAACAACTGCACCAGGCCGGGAACAGTTTCATTGTGTTCCACCAGCTCCGTTACCGCATCGCGGAAATGGCTGCCCTCTTGTTGCAGGATAGTGCGCGAGCGTTCTTTGTCAATCCGATCGCGCTCCTCCAGCACGCTCATCAACAGGTGAGTTTTACTGGGAAAGTGGTGGAGCAAGCCTGGCTCGCTCAGCCCGGCGGCCCTGGCAATATCGGCCATTTTCGCGCCGCGGAATCCCTGCCGGGCAAAGAATTCGATGGCCGCATGAATAATTTTCTCGCGGCTGGCGCGCGTGCGTTCGGCTTGCGTCCTTCTGGAAGGCTGTGCTTCTGGCATAATCCTATTATACGTCAAAAACCCGCAATTTACCTACCTTGAATTAGGTAAGTTTGTGAAGTACAATACCAACTGTGATTGAATGAACCGCAGCACGAGGAACACTGTGAAAATTTGGAACAAGATTGCCCATTATCCTAATCTTGGCCTCGTGAGTTTGGCCTACATCGCTTTCATTGCACTGGGAATGCCGGACGGACTGCTGGGCGTGGCCTGGCCTTCCATTCGGGCTGATTTCTCCATCCCGCTCGATGCCCTTGGGATGCTGCTGACGGCTTCGGTCGCCGGGTACATGACAGCCAGCTTCCTGAACGGCCCGCTGATTTCCCGCTTCGGGGTGGGCAAGGTGCTGGCTGCCAGTTGCGCCCTGACCGGCCTGGGGCTGATTGGCTATACCCTGATCCCGGAATGGTGGATGATGGTGTCGTTGGGCGTTTTCGCCGGTTTGGGCGCAGGCGCGATTGACGCCGGTCTGAATACCTACGTCGCATCTCACTTTGGCGAGGGGTTAATGCAATGGCTTCACGCCAGTTATGGTATCGGCGTGACGCTTGGCCCAATCATCATGACGGTTGCATTGACGACGCTCAACTCGTGGCGCGCGGGCTACCAGATTGTGGGCGGCTTCCAGATTCTCCTGGCGGCTGGTTTTGTGTTGACCCTGGCAATGTGGAACCAGAAAGACGCCTCGGCAACCGGTGAGCAACCCAAACGCCTGACCGATTACAAAACCCCGCTGGGCGAAACCGTGCGCCAGCCAAAAGTCTGGTTGAGCGTATTGCTGTTTTTCCTGTACGTTGGCGCGGAAGTATCGCTCGGCACCTGGACCTACAGCCTGCTGACCGAAGCACGCGGCATTGCCCCGGCGGTGGCGGGGCTGTTTGCTGGAAGTTATTGGGCTACCTTTACGCTTGGTCGGGTTGTGGCAGGCGTGTACGCCAAACGAATGGGCGTCAACCTGCTGGTCACGGTTGGCGTGGCCGGGGCTTTGTCAGGCTCGCTCCTGCTGGCCTGGAATCCCTTCCCGGCGGCCAACCTGCTGGCGGTTGGCCTGGTTGGGTTTTCCATTGCGCCCATTTTCCCAGCCATGATGTCGGGAACCAGCCAGCGGGTGGGCGCGCGCTTCGCCGCCAACACTATCGGAATGCAGATGGCGGCCACCGGCCTGGGAACAGTGATCATCACCAGCCTGGTCGGCGTCCTGGCGCGCCAGATTTCGCTGGAAGTCGTCCCGCTTGCGATGGTGGTGGTTTTCGCCGCGCTGTTTGGTGCATACCTGCTGGCGGCCAAATCTGGCGCAAACGCATAACTTTTTTCATACTACCCCACTAGAGGGAAGCCCCATGGAAAGCAAAACCAAAAACAAAAAGACGCGCGAACAGCTGGATAGCATGGTAAAACGCGCCTTCAACGGTCTGGGACTGGCCGCGGGCGAAGAGGCTGTGCGTGAAATGAAAGAAGGCTGGTTTAACGCGGCCTATGGCCTGCGCCTGACCGATGGCCGTGAAGTGGTGCTTAAGATTGCCCCACCCCCAAGTGCCGAGGTAATGCAATACGAAAAAAACATCATGGCAACCGAAGTTGCCTCCATGCGCCTCGCGCGCCAGAATCCAGCCATCCCAGTGCCAGAAATCTACTTTTACGACAACACCCACGATTTATGTGATGCTGATTACTTCTTCATGGAAAAGTTGACCGGGGACAACCTGGAACACGTCCGAGCCAGCCTGCCCGAACCGACCCTGGCCGCGATTGACACGCAGATTGGCGCGATTATCCGCGAGATTAACCGTTTTCCCGGCGACTACTTTGGCTACAATGGCAATCCCGACCTGCGCGCCGCTACCTGGAAAGAAGCCTTTCTCAAAATCGTGGAATCGGTGCTGGAAGATGCGCAGCGCAAAGACGCAACGTTCGACTACAGTTACGATGAAATCCATGCTGCCGTGCTGAAGCACGCCGCCGCGCTAGATGAAATTACCCAGCCTTGCATGGTGCATTGGGATGCCTGGAATCTCAACTTCTTTGTCCAAGACGGCAAAGTGACCGGCATCCTCGATTTCGAGCGGGTGCTGTGGGCTGATCCGCTGATGGAAGCCCAGTTTCGTTATTTTGGCGGCGACCCGGTCAGCCACGCCATGCGCGGTTACGGCAAAACCGAATTTACCCCCACCGAGGATCAGCGCCGGCAGCTCTATTCGCTCCACCTTGCGTTGGTGATGAACGTCGAGTGTTACTATCGCAACTACGACACCAATGATATTTTCAACTTCTCCAAAGGCTATCTAGCCAATTGCATGGAGTGGCTGAAAGCCAACTAATCACGTATGAGCAGCCTGTCGCGCGTTGAACGCCTGAGTAGCGAGAAAATCTGGAAACTGTTGCTGGAAATGTCATCTCAAACGACATTTTCGCTGCTGGTTTATGCCATTTACAGCCTGACAGATACCTACTTCCTCTCGATGGGCATTAACTCGCTGGCCGCTGCCGGGGCTTCGATTATCTCCCCCGTGCTGATTGCGCTGGGAGGCGTTGCCACGATTGTCGGCGTGGGCGGCGCATCGGTGGTTTCTCGCGCGCTCGGTGAACAAAACGTCGAGCGCGCCTCCAAGACGGTCGCCAATACCTTTCTGGTTTTTTGGGCAATCGCACTCGCAGTTACAATTTTTGGCGCGCTGTTAATCAAGCCGATTGTCTACCTGCTTGGCGCCACAGAAAGCATTGCCCCGTATGCGATTGAATATGGTCGAATTATTTTCCTGGGCGCGCTTACCAGCACCGGCTTCTCGGCCATCATCCGAGCCGATGGCAATGCCCGTTATTCGACGGCCATTTGGGTCATTCCTGTCAGCCTCAACGTTTTTTTGAGTTGGCTGTTCGTCATGGTTTTGCGCATGGGAGCCGCTGGCGCTGCCCTGGCTACAGTTGCAGGGCAGGTCGTTTCAGCCGGGATGAGCATCTACTTCTTCTTTTTCAGGAAGCAGCGCTCCTATCAGATTAAAGCCGCCTACTTCAGGCCTGATCAGGCCATTATCCGTGAAGTATTGATGATTGGCCTGCCCTCGTTCTTGAAAAGCATCAGCGCCAGCCTGGTCGTTATCGTCACCAACAACCTGCTCAAACTGACCGGCGGCGACAGCGCTTTGGGCATTTTTGCCATCGTCAATCGCCTGTATGCCGCCTTGAGCATGCCCCAAACCGGCATCGTCCAGGGAATGCAGCCGCTCATCGGCTACAATTTTGGGCAGAAACGCTTCGAGCGAGTCAGGCAAACCATCCGGTTTTCCCTCACCGCGACGGCCCTATACGGGTTGCTAATTTGCTTACTCTGCCTGCTGGTTCCGGCGGCGTTGCTCGCGCTCCTTTCGAAAGAAAGCACGATTATCACCGAAGGGCAAATTGCCCTGCGCTTCTTGGCCCTTTCCTATCCTTTGAGCGGCGCGGCGCTTGTAGTGGCAGCCTATTTCCAATCCGTGGGCAAAGCCCGCAATGCCATGTTGCTGGTGCTTGGAGGCATGCTGTTGGTCAAACTGCCGGTGTTGTTGCTGGCATCTAACCTGTTCGCCCTGAACGGTATTTGGGCATCTGAAGCAGTCTCGGAACTCATCTTGTGCGCGGTTTCTTTACTCATTCTCAAGAATGAACAGGGCCAGACAAGATTGGAACGAATTGGCAGGCAATTGAATGCGTAGCAAATATTATCGCTCATCTCTCGATACATTCACCCAAGAAAGGAATCCCCAATGAAAGACATCCAATCCATTATTTCGCAAATGACCCTCGAGGAGAAAGCCGCGCTTTGTACCGGCGCCAGCGCGTGGACTTCCACTCCCATTGAGCGGCTGGGCGTGCCAGAAATGATAGTCTCCGATGGCCCGCACGGCGTCCGGCGCGTGCCGGATGTCCATGCAATGGGGATGGAGAGCCTGCCTGCCACCTGCTTTCCCACCGCCTCCTGCACCGCCTCCACCTGGGATGTGGAGTTAATCCGCAAGATGGGCGAGGCCCTGGCTGAGGAATGTATCGCCCTTAATGTAGATGTGCTGCTCGGCCCCGGCGTCAATATGAAGCGCTCTCCGCTGGGTGGCCGCAACTTCGAGTATTTCTCCGAAGACCCCTTCCTGGCCGGGGAACTGGCCGCCCATTTCATCGACGGCGTCCAGTCGAAGGGCGTTGGCACCTCGCTCAAGCATTATGCCGCCAACAACCAGGAATTCCAGCGCTTCAGCATCAACGCCGAAATCGACGAGCGCACCCTGCGCGAAATCTACCTGCCGGCCTTCGAGAAAGCCGTCAAACAAGCCCAACCCTGGACGGTGATGTGCTCCTACAACAAAGTCAACGGCACGTTCGCTTCGGAACACCACTACCTGTTGACCGAAATCTTGAAAAACGAGTGGGGTTTCGAGGGCCTGGTCGTTTCGGACTGGGGCGCGGTGCGCGATCGGGTGGCCGCGCTCAAGGGCGGCCTGGATTGGGAAATGCCCGGCCCACAGGAACGCCGCGTGCAGGCCGTCGTCGAGGCGGTTCGCTCCGGCGAATTGGACGAGGCCGTGCTGGATGAATCCGTCCGCCGCATCCTGCGCATCGTCTTCAAAGCCAAAGAAACGCCCAAGACCGGCAAATTTGACGTGGACGCGCATCACGAACTGGCCCACCAAATTGCCGCCGAAGGCATGGTGCTGCTCAAAAATAATGGTTTGCTGCCGCTCGCCGGCCACCAACACATTGCCGTAATTGGCCGCGCGGCAGAAAAAGCCCACTTCCAGGGCGGCGGCAGTTCGCACATCAACCCGACCAAAGTGGCTGTGCCGTTCAAAGAATTGCAATCCCAGGCCGGGAACGCCGAATTGACCTATGCCGAAGGCTACCCCGCTGACCAGTCTTTTCGGCAAGATTTGATTGACGAAGCGGTGAAACTGGCCCAGGCTGCCGATGTGGCCCTGCTCTACATTGCCTTGCCCACTTTCAAGGAATCCGAGGGCTACGACCGCAAAGACCTCGACCTGACTGAGCAGCAGGTGGCGCTCATCAAGGCGGTTGCCAAGGTCCAGCCCAAAACCGTCGTCGTTCTGAACAACGGCGCGCCGGTGGCAATGAGCGAGTGGATTGATGACGTGGCCGCCGTACTCGAAGGCTGGATGATGGGCCAGGCGGGCGGCGTGGCGCTGGCCGATGTGCTGTTCGGCAAAGTCAATCCGTGCGGAAAACTGGCCGAAACCTTCCCACTCAAACTGGCCGATACACCCTCTCACACCAACTGGCCGGGCGGGGCGGGCGTGGTGCGCTATGGCGAGGGCTTGTTCATCGGCTATCGCTACTACGACGCCAAGCAAATGCCAGTCCTGTTCCCCTTCGGCTACGGGTTGAGTTACACGACGTTTGAGTACAGCAATGCCAGGGTTTCAGCAAACAAGTTCAAAGATGTCGACGGCCTGACGGTCACGGTGGATGTCACCAACACGGGCAAATTCGCAGGCAAAGAAATTGTCCAGGTCTACGTCCACGACCAGCAGTCCGGTTTAATCCGCCCTGAGAAGGAGTTGAAAGGCTTCGCCAAAGTGGAACTCCAGCCGGGCGAGACCAAATCCGTCTCCATCCCACTCGATTTTCGCGCCTTTGCCTACTATCACCCCGAATACAAGCAGTGGATTACCGAAGACGGCGAGTTCGACATCCTGGTGGCTGCTTCGGCTGCCGATATCCGCCACAGGCTAACGGTGACGCTCGAATCCACGCTGAACCTGCCCTGCATTCTCGACAAAGAATCCACCATCCGCGAGTGGATGGCCGACCCGCGCGGGAAAGTTGTTTTTGGCCCGATGTATGCCATGATGGAATCAGAAGCCCGCAAGATGTTCGGCGGCAGCGAGGAACCGCGCTACGGCACGGAAGGTGGGATTGGCATGGACGTTATGGAGATGTTCAACGACATGCCGCTGGTCAGCGTGCTGATGTTCCAGGCCAGGTCGCTGCCCATGCACCCCGAAGAGATTGTGGCCGGGCTGTTGCAGCAAGTCCATAGCATGAAGTAGACGTTACCGTCATTTCAGGTGTAAACTGAAACCGTCCCGAAGGTTTGTTGGTAAGATAAAACCTTCGGGACGCTCCTCTGTCAGAACTGGCGTTAGAATCTTATGACAATCCATTCAGGGAAGTACAAGTGGTATATCCTGACCCTGGTCGTGCTGACCAATATCCTTGTGGTGGCAATGCCCATGATGGGCATGTCGGTGTTATCCAAAGAAATTTCGCAAGATTTGGGTCTGGACCTGGTGCAGGTGGGCGTGGTATGGGGCGTTGGCGCGCTGCCGGGCATTGTCACCAGCCTGGCGGGCGGGGTGATTGGCGATAAATTCGGCACGAAGCGGGTGTTGGTGGTCAGCAGCCTGCTGGCCGGGCTGTTGGGCGCGGCGCGCGGGATGGCGGTGGACTTCGTTTCGATGACCGTTATTGTGCTTCTCCTAGGCGCGCTGATACCGTTTGTTACGATGAATGGCATCAAAGCCGCCGGGCAGTGGTTCCCGCCGCATCAACTGGGGCTGGCCAATGGCCTGATTTCGATGGGCATGGCGCTTGGTTTCCTGCTCGGTTCGCTGCTCAGCGCCACCACGCTTTCCCCATTATTGGGCGGCTGGCGGAATGTGTTGATTGTTTATGGCCTGGCCGGGGCGCTCCTCAGCCTGCCCTGGTTCTTTGCGCGAACGCTCCCGCCGTACCAGCAACCCAACGGACAGGGGATGTCGATGCGGGCGGCCATTCGCCAGGTCATTGGTCTAAAAAATGTCTGGCTGCTGGGGCTGACGTTATTTGGGGTGGGCGGCTGTATTCAGGGATTGCTGGGCTATCTGCCGCTTTACCTGCGCGGCCTGGGCTGGGAAGCAGTCGGCGCGGATGGGGCGCTTTCGGTTTTCCACACGGTCAGCATGGTCTTTGTGCTGCCGATTGCGCTGTGGTCCGACCGGTCGGGTTCGCGCAAACGCCTGCTGCTGGCCGCGACGTTGATGGTTGTCCTCGGCGCGGGGCTGCTCAGTTTTGCCAGCGGAATCTGGATTTGGCTGGCCGTTTTAATGGCCGGCTTCGTGCGCGACGGCTTCATGGCGATTTTTATGACGATGGTGATTGAAACCGAAGGCGTCGGCCCCACTTACGCCGGGACGGCCCTGGGCGTAACCATGGCGCTCAGCGGTCTGGGCAACTTCCTCGCCCCGCCGCTGGGCAACAGCCTGGCGGTTTTGTGGCCGGGCGCGCCGTTTGCTTTTTGGGCGGTTCTCGCCACGGCGGGGATGGCCTGTCTGGGGATAGTCAGGACGGCGAAGCGGGAAACTGACCGCCTGCCAGCAGTTTCTCCGGCTGGCGGGCAAATTCAGTGAGCGGGATGCGCCCTTCGGTCAGTGCCAGCAGGGTTTCGGTCAACAATTTATTGACCGGGGTCGGCACGCCGACTTTTTCGCCAGCGCGGACGACGGCCCCGTGCAGGTAGGTGACTTCGCTCTGTTTACGCCCGGCGCGCAGGTCGATGTGGAAGGATGGCATTTTGCCGCCGCGCCCGGCCCCGGCGGCCCTGGAAAGCAGGGGCTTGGAGAGCCAGAGCGGGAGTTTGGTTGCCAATGCCAGGGCGCGGACAGGCGTGCCGGGCAAATCTACAACGTGAATGCCCTGGGCTTTCATCACCGCCAGGCATTCGCGCAGCTGCTCGATTTCCAGACGGTACAGGCCAGGGTGGGCAAAGACTTCGGCAGCAGTCATATCTAAAATGGCCGAGGTGGGGTTTGCCAGCAGGTTGGTCAGCATTTTCGACCATTTCATGTCGGCGGCGACGGGGAAGAGTCTGGCGTTGAGATAGGCGCCATCGAGCGCTTCCACCAATCTTTTGGATAAGGGATGCCCCTCGGCGACGCCGACTCCGCGCAGTTTTTCGAGGACGATGCTGCCAGGGCCTTTGCGCCCAACGGCGGAGGTGACCGTGCCGTAGATGACCTTTTCGGGGCCGAGGGCGGCGGCGAGGGCGGGTTCGTTATCCACGCCGTTTTGCAGGCAAAGCGCGGGGGGCAGGTCGGCGAAAGACACGGTGGATGTGATGGAGCGGAGGGCGGTTTCGGTATCGAAGGATTTGAGGGCAAACAGCAGCACGTCGAAGCGGGTTCGAGACAACGCTTCAGCCAGCGAGTCGGTAAATTGAACGGTAGGCGGGGTCAGGGTGAAGCGGGTTTGTTCTTTCCTGCGCGGGTCAATGCCGAGGTCGAGGCTCAGGCCCTGCGTACGCAGAATCTCCACGACCGAGGGTTGTTCCAAAAAAACAACGTTGTGACCGGCCAGGGCCAATGAGCCGCCAATGTAGGTGCCGATTGCGCCGGCGCCGAGGGAGAGGATGTTGAGTTTGTCCATGCTGTTGTTAACCCCGAAAGCGCGGGTCGCGTTGCAGAGTGAGCCGCAGCCCGTGACCAAGCGGGATGGAGGGCCGGTAGCCCAGTTTGGCGGCGGCCAGGGTCAGGTCGGCGCACATGCGCGAGACGCCGCCGGAGGTCTTGGGGTTGTAGATGGCTTCCGATTTGCTGCCGGTGACTTCTAGCACTGCTTTAACCAGGTCGCGCACGGAGGTTTCTTTGCCAGAGCCAATGTTGATGACCAGGCCGTCGATGCCGGGGGCGGTGGATGCAGCGATGAGGCCGGAGACGACATCGTCTACATAGACGTAGTCGCGGGTTTGCGAGCCGTCGCCATGCACGACGAGCGAACCGTTGCGCAGGGCCTGGCGCAGGAAGTAGGGGACAACCGGCGGGTGCGAGGCGGGCAGGTGTTGGCCGGGGCCGTAGGCGTTGAAGACGCGCAGGCAGACCGTTTCGATGTTCCACAAGTCTCCGATGGTATTGACGTAGTATTCGGCAGCCAGCTTAGAAACGGCGTAAGGCGAGCGCGGGTTGGGAGGCATGGTTTCGCGCAGGGGCTGCTCTCCCTGGTCGCCGTAGATTGCGCCGGAGGAGACCAGGACGACGCGCCGCACGCCAACATCGCGCATGGCTTCCATCAGACTGACCGCGCCGCCGACGTTGACGGCGTTGTATTCACGCGGGTAAAGCACCGATTCGGGGACTGAGACGCGCGCCGCGAGGTGGTAGACGCAATCGACATCCTGGAGCAGGGTCCAGAGTTTGGGACGGTCGTTGACATCGCCGCGCGTGAAGTGGACATCGGGGGAGAGGGCTTGCGGGTCTCCCGTCGAAAGATCGTCCAGCCCACGCACAAGGTGGCCTTCACGAACGAGTTGGTTGGCAAGGGCGGAACCAAGGAATCCGGCTGCGCCGGTGATGAGGAAGTTCATAATAATCTCTACGGGAGTAAATCGCAGGGGATTATACTGCTTGTTTTGCGCAAACCGCCTGCCAGCCGATTAACAAAGATATCCCGATGGCCGTCATCGGGATATCGAGTCTGTTTGTTCATCATGCAGGGCGGCTATTCACTATACTTTGCCGGAGTGAAGTGGGGAATGGGATGTGAATTTGGTTTAATGTTCGCGTCCATTACATGGGGGCAGCCATCCCAAATTTCCTGGGGATAGATAATCTGGTTGGTGCCAGGCAGTTGTTCCATGAAGAGGCCAGTGTTCAGGTTGATTTCAAAGGGCAGGTAGGCTTTGTAGACCAGTTGGCTGCAATAGAAGGCGCGGTCGGTATCGGGGTCGAGGAAGTTCAAGTTATAGGGCTTGCCCAACTGAGCCAGGCAATAGGCTGCCACGCCCTCACGGATGGCGATTTCCTCGTCGCGACCGATGCCGATGTCTTGCAAGGGGTAGGCCACGCCGTAGAAGGTATCTACCAGCATTCCACGCTCTGGCATAGTGTGTTCGGCGTCCCATAGGCCGTCGCGGATTTCAAAGGTAACAACGCCCAACGCGCCTGCTTCGATGCAGCGTCCTTCTGGGCCAAGATAGACGGCAACGTGGTCGACATCGCCGGGGACGAGCATCCCAATCAGCCGCCAGAATTCACCGGGCAGAATATCTGGCTTGCCGTTCATGGTACAGATGACATCGCCGGTTTTGAGTGGAACTCCGTTAATTTTGTAAGAATGAATCATGGCGCAGGCTCCACACCCCATTATACGCGATGTGATATGGGAAGTTGCCCTGACCAGTACAGATTAAGTATCCCATCATCGTCACAGGGAATTAGAACGAAAAAAGTCTAATTTGCTTGTACAAATTGGTTTCTTTGTGTATAAAATAGAGTTTATGCTGCGAATCAACCTGTTCGGCGCTCCATCCGTATACGATGAAACTGGCAAGTCTCTGGTCATCAGGCGCCGCCTGACGCGCGCCCTGCTCTATTACATTGCTGCTCAGGGCCGCCCTATCACCCGCGAACACCTGGTAGACCGGTTCTGGCCTGACGAACCGCTCAACAGAGCCCGCGCCTATCTGCGCGATGGGCTGGGGAAAGTCCGCGAAGCCCTGCCCGATAAAGAACTGCTCCAGACAACCCGCGAGAGCGTTATGCTCGATTTCCAGCGGGTCTCAGTCGATTTGCTCGAAATCCAATCCCTCCTCCAAACCATCCATGCCACTACCCGCAAACTGCCTGAAAATTCGCCCCTGCCTGCTGAAACATATCGCCAAATGCTAAAGGTGATGCAAATATGGGATGGGCGCAGTTTCCTGCCAGGCGGCGACGTAGAATTCTCTGACGAATTAAGCGACTGGATGCGGGAGACGGAAGAGCAAATCACTCGTGAACTGGTGCGCATCACCAAACGACTGGCAGCGCACGAGGCCGCTTCAGGCCATCCCGACCAGGCCAATCGCTGGCTGATGACCGCCTTACACTTCGACGAATTCGACGCCGACATCCACCAGGCCATTCTTGAAAATTACCTAAAAAATGATTCGACCAAAGAAGCCAGGGCTTATTTTGAAGCCCTCGAAAACACTTACGGCGACAAAGAAGACTATCCACGCGGTGTGCGCGCGCTCGAATCTCGCATTTACGCCACGCCATCTTCGGACATTCCGGCGCTTCCTCCCGATTGGAACGTGCGCCAGAGTCTGCAAGTCCCCTTCATCGGCCAGGAGGAGATGCTGGAGGAAATGGAGCGCGCTTACCGCGTTGGCGGGGGCGTTCTCGTTTATGGCGAGGCCGGGTCTGGGAAAACGCGCCTGGTGCAAGAATTTTTCCGCCGCCAAAAAGGTTTCCCGCGCCTGATGCTGGCCTCCTGCCAACCGCTCGAGTCAGGCATGCCTTTCGCTCCCTGGATCAGCCTGTTGCGCAACTCCATCAGCCATGCGGAGTGGCGCAAACTTGACTCCAGCTGGGCCGATTCGCTCAGTCTATTGCTGCCAGAACTCGTCCAGTTTCGCAACAACAAAACTTCCTCGCCACAAAAAACGCCGGATATGTCGCGCAGCGCGCTGTTGGAGGCCATCCACAAAACCTTGCTATTAGCATCTAACAAAGACCCGATTATTTTATTCCTCGATGATGTCCACTGGGCGGATGAATCAACTCTGGCGATTGTGGCCTACCTGCTGCGGGAGGAATTTTTTAGCCAGGGACGCGGCTTGCTGGTCATGACGGCCCGCATCGAGGAGCAAAATCCACAGTTGGACCGTTTCCTGCTTACATCTTACCCGCAGCCGGTGCGCCGTCTCGAAATGCGCGCCCTGACCTCCGAAGAAATCGCAGAACTGTGCGAACAGGTGCTTTCCCGCCCACTGCCATTTTCCATCGTTGGGCAACTGGGACAGGATACCGGAGGAAACCCCTTCTTCTTACTGGAAATCCTCTCACGTTTGCAAGAAATTTACCCGGCAGATGAACTGACCGATGCCGAAAGCCTGCCCCTGCCCGCCTCCATCAGTGAACTGGTCAAAGCGCGGCTGTCCGCGCTCTCTCCCGAAGCGCGCGAATTGCTCTCTATCGGCGCGGTGATGGGCAGTTCGTTCGAGCTGGCAGTCATCGAAAAAGCGGTTAGTTTCTCTGCCGAACAGGTTATCGATTCCCTTGAAGCGCTCGAAGCAACCCGCCTGGTGCGCTCCCTGCCAGGCGACCGGCCCATCTACGCCTTCCGGCACGAAAAAATCCGAGAGAGCCTGCTCAATGAACTGAGCCCAGGCCGCAAGCGACTACTCAACCAGAAATGCGCCCTGGCCTTGGAAGGCTATCACGGCAGTCAAAAGGATATCGTTGCATCGAAACTTGCATTGCACTATGAATCTGCGGGCGACTTATTGAAGGCTTTTGAGTATTGGAAGAGTGCCGCAAAAAATGCCTATCGATTGGCATCTTTCTATGAATGCGCGGAGGCCTATCACCGCGCCGAACGTTTACTGCCCCGTGCAGTTGGACTGACGGATGAACAGATTTACGAGTTATATACAGCCTGGATGGCACTGGCTTTCGACAACGACGATGCCCCGGAATTAGAACGTTTGGGGCAGAGTCTGGGAGCGCTTGGCCGGGAACGCGCCAGCGAGCTTTTGACCAGCGCGTCTTTCACTGCCCTGGGCGAGGCTCACATGGCGCGCAACCGATTCGAGCAGGCCTACGAAACCGCCATGCAGGCGTTCTCTCATGTTGCCCGTAGCGGAAATAAAATTGAAATGGCGCGATTGATGGTGCGCCTGGGAATTTACCTGACAGCAATGGGACGCATTCACGATGCCCAGGGCTGGTTCTTACAGGTGCTACAGGCTACACGTGATGCAACCGAGCCAAACCTGGTCATCTCCCGCGCCGATGCAAACCACCAGATGAGCATTCTTGAGAACCTATCCGGTTTCCCTACCCGCGCTCTGGACTATAGCCTGCGCACAATCCAAGATGCTGATTCTGTTGGTTACCTGTATGGGAAAATTCTTGCGCTTAGTTCCCAGGCTTTCTCGCACTTGCTAAATGGAGAACCGGGCAAAGGGCGTGAAGCCTGCCATCAAGGATTGGCGCTGTTGGGTCAGATATCTGCCTGGCGCATGGTGGCCTATCTCGGACTCTACTGCGCCATGAATGAACTGGAGATGGGCCTGATTGGTCCGGCTTGGAAACATGCTCAGCATGCCATCGACCTGGGGCGCAAGTATGGACATAACGAAATCATGTCCCTGGGCTACTGTATCCTGGGCGATATTCATTTGAACTTATCTCATTTTAGGAAGGCTTTGCAGGCTTATGACCAGGCTTATATTGCAGCCGGAGAACATTTTATTCGCTGTGGGAGCCTCTACCGGCGCGGATACTGCCTTGTCAGGCAAGGTGATGAAACCGGGCTGGTGCCAATAGCGCAAGGCATGGATATTGCCGAAACACTTGGATTAGGTGGACTTCTCACAATGGCTGGGATAAGCGAATTGGCAGCACTGGCTGAGTTGGGCGATATGGGTGGTTTTGAAGCGCGAGCCCAGTGGTTCTTGGCCGAAGCGCCGCCGCGCATTGGGGCAGGGTTGCCGCTTTGCACAGTCAAACGTTTGCGCGCAAAACTGCTCCTGCGCCAGGGAAACCCTGCCGAAGCCTTGCAAATGCTTGGGAACACCGCCGCCTGGTATCACGACCATCAATACCGCTGGCTGGAATTGGAATGCTTGGAAATCGAGGCAGAATCTCTCGC
>Ga0101944_10005598_pt1 | contig 14098 bp, 13 predicted proteins | sample DewCreD2012metaG_FD_75245 | JGI IMG/M metagenome (GOLD analysis project Ga0101944, IMG submission 75245) | Hot spring sediment bacterial and archeal communities from British Columbia, Canada, to study Microbial Dark Matter (Phase II) - Dewar... ... | reverse complement strand
TCATTTATTTATAAAATTATGAGATGTAGCAAACAGATTTATTGTTTTTTATCATCATCAGCATGAATTTGTTTGATGAGTTGATTGATCCTATCGACACGATCCATTGTTTCATCTATATAAAATTGTAAAGCGGGTGTAAACTTTAATCGGATGTGCATTCCTATATGGGAACGAATTTCACCCTTATGATTTTCGATCATCCGAAAGGTAGTTTCTCTTTTCTCATGGGAACCCATAATACTTAGATAGACCTTCGCAATACGTAAATCAGGTGTTATTTGTACATCTGTTACCGTAATTAATCCAAATTCGGAATCACGGTATTCCCTGTTTACAAAGGTACTGATTTCTTCCTTAAGGAGAGAAGCGACTCTTTCTGTTCTTAACGACATTTATTATTCTTAAATTAGTTTACGTTGTGATTCAACAATTTTAAATGCTTCGATGGTATCTCCAACTTTTATGTCATTAAAACCATCCAGACCGATGCCGCACTCGAAACCAGATTCAACCTCACGCACATCGTCTTTGTATCTCTTTAAAGAGAGAATCCCACCTTCGAAAATCACAATACCGTCACGGATCAATCTGACTTTATTACCGCGTTGAATTTTCCCCTCCTGCACAATGCACCCCGCTACTGTTCCTACTTTAGGAACCTTAAATATTTCTCTAACCTCAATTGTTGCAGTAATTTCTTCTTTCTTTTCCGGTGCCAGCAAACCTTCAAGTGCTTTTCTAATATCTTCTATAGCGTCATATATTATATTATATATTCTGATATCAACATTTTCCTGTTCAGCAAGACGGCGTGCATTTAAATTGGGCCTGACATGAAAACCAATTATCACTGCTCCCGATGCGGCTGCAAGAAGTACATCGGATTCAGTAATACTGCCAACCGCTTTATGAATTACATTAACTCTCACTTCAGAATGAATAATTTTCATTAATGAATCAGAAAGTGCCCCTACAGATCCGTCAACATCGCCTTTTACAATGACCTTTAATTCCTTAACCTGACCGTCTTTAATTTTCTGAGATATGTCATTAAGTGTAACGCTGTGAAACAATCGAAAATCCTGTTCCCGTTTCAATTGTTGCCGGCGTAAACTGACCTCTCGTGCTTCTCTTTCGTTTTCAACGACGATAAATGAGTCACCAGCCTGTGGAATGCCGTCAAAACCCAATATTTGCACGGGCGTTGACGGGCCCGCAACTTCAATCCGGTTTCCACGTTCATCAAACATAGCACGAACTCTACCACTCTGAATTCCCGCAATAAAAGAATCTCCTATGCGCAATTTCCCTTTTTGCACAAGAACAGTGGAAACTGTCCCTTTTCCCTTATCAACTTTTGCTTCCACGATTACACCCCGCGCCAACCTATTTGGATTAGCTTTTAAATTTAGGACTTCTGCTTCAAGCAGAATTTTTTCAAGCAACAAATCAACATTTTTCCCTGTTCTTGCTGATAACTCCACGCATTGATATCTACCGCCCCATTCTTCAACAAGTACATTTTTTTCAGATAACTGCTGCCTTATGCGATCAGCATTTGCGTCACTTTTGTCCATTTTATTAATTGCTATAATAATGGGAACATTTGCCGCCTGAGCGTGACTTATTGCTTCGACAGTCTGGGGCATTACGTTATCATCTCCGGCAACAACCAGTACCACAATATCCGTTATCTGGGTACCGCGTGCTCTCATTGCAGTGAATGCTTCATGGCCTGGTGTATCGAGAAATGTAATTTTTTTACCGTTCTCAAGGGTGACCATGTATGCTCCTATATGCTGTGTGATTCCACCAGCTTCACCGGCAACAACATTACTCTGTCGAATGTAATCAAGCAGCGAAGTTTTACCATGGTCAACATGACCCATAATAGTAACAATGGGTGGCCTTTCAACAAGTGTACTCTCATCATCAGGTTCATCGGCAATGATGTCTTCAGCAAGTTCTGAAACAAACTTGACCTGATATCCAAATTCATCCGCTACAAGAATAATGGTATCTCTATCCAATCTCTGGTTGATGGAAACCATAAGTCCAAGTTCAATACATTTCTTGATAACTTCTGAAACATTGACATCCATTAAACTGGCTAATTCGTTTACACTCACAAATTCCGTTACGTGAAGTATTGATTTTTCCTTTTCTTTTTCTTCTCTTTGTTTTTGCTCTTCTATAAGGCGTTTTTCTTTTCTTTTTTTCTTAAAAGCAGCACGGGTAGTAATACTACCTGTATCATCCATTTCAGCCAGTGTTCGTTTTATTGCCAGCTCTACTTCTTCCTGATCAACTTCACGATACTTTAATTTTCGTTTCTTTTTGGCTTTTCTAAGCACTTCGTCTTTCTCATCCACTAAAGTGGAGATCGGTTCGGGTCGAATTTTTTTCTTTTTCTTCTTACGTTTTTTCTTTTCCTCTTCAACCACGCCCAATATTTCTTCGGTAGGAATACCTCTTTCGATTGATTCGGCAGTCTTCTTGACTTTTTCGAGATCAATTTTTCCCTTTATGGTCAGACCCATTTTAGGTGCGCGGGTTCCTGGGTAATCAACAGGAGGTTCAACAGTACCTTTTGGCGTCTCTGAAATTTCTTTTCCCTCTACCTTTTGAACAGGAGGTTTTTCGGGTTTTACTTCAACTTTCTCTGTCGATAATTGCTCAACTGATGTTTCTAATTTTACTTCTTCTAATTTTTCAGGGACCTCTGATATTTTTTCAATTTCCTGTTGTTCAACTTTTGCTTCTATTCCCTCGGGAGCCTTTGGGATGGTTGCTATTTCGGAAACCGGAGGTACAGATATTTCAGTTTCCGTTTCTTTTTGAATTACTTCTTCTGCTTTTTGTTGTTCAGTTAAAACCTCATCTGTTTTCTTCTTCTTAACCGGACGTACTTTTCCTGTCTCCTCTTTCGGTACTTGTGTTTTACCCTCGACCTTTTTCTTTGTTTCCCGGATCGATTGAATTTTCTTCTGATGTTTTTCGGCAACTTCCTTATCTTTTTTGAAGTGAGATTGTATTTCGTGCATCATTGCATCATCAACAAGAGACATATGGCTTTTTACCTCAAATCCTTTTTTTCTGAGGTATTCTATCAATGTCTCGTGAGAGATATTAATCTCCTTCGCGATTTGATAAATTTTTCGTTTGCCCTGACTTTTTTCAGTCATATTTTAATATAGTGCCTGTGTAATTTAAGATTTTTCTTTTTCTTCTTTTTTTTCACTCTCCGGCTCTGAAGGAGTTTCCGGAGGTGTGGCTGTATTTAGGAACTCATTCATTTCATTTTCTTCTTCAATTTCAGCTTCTTCCAGTTCTTTTTGCATCATATCTTTAAATACTTTTATTTTGTCTTCCGTCAGACCATCTATTTCCAGAAGCTCATCCATAGGAGCCTCAAGAACGCGACGGATTGTGGTATATCCTTCATCTATGAGTCGTTCGTACAATGGTTCTCCCAATTCCTCACGGAACTGATCAAGGTCCATGTCGTATTCTTCTTCAACACCTTCCTTAACCAGATTAATTTCGTATCCAGTTAGTTGAGATGCCAATCTGATATTCTGACCGTTTCTTCCGATGGCCAGCGATGCCTGATCTTTATCAACGACAATTGTAGCTTTTTTATTTATTTCATCCACTTCAATACTTTTTATTTTTGCCGGTGCAATAGCACGTTGTATATAAACTGAGGGATTATCGGAATAATTAATAACATCAATATTTTCATTATTTAATTCCCTTACAATCGCATGGATTCTCACACCCTTCATTCCAACGCATGCTCCAACTGCGTCTATACGGTCGTCGTGTGATTCAACTGCAACCTTTGATCGTTCGCCTGGTTCTCGCACCACTCCTTTAATTTCAATTATTCCATCATAAATTTCAGGAATTTCAGTTTCAAATAATTTAGCAAGAAATTGTGGATCGGTTCTAGAAATAATAACCATGGGTGATACTGTATTTTTTCTCACTTCTTTTATTATTGCCCTGATTGTTTCACCTTTGCGATATCTTTCCTTTTGAATTTGTTCGCTTTTAGGAAGTACAAGTTCATTTCTATTATGATTAACTAAAATATCGCCTTTTCTAACCTGATAAATTTCCCCGACAATAATCTCGCCGATAGAATTACTGTATTCACCGTAAATAACTTCTTTTTCTATTTCTTTGATTTTCTGATTTAAATTTTGTTTAGCACTTACAATCAATCTGCGACCAAAACTTTTCAAATCGACAACTTCCACAAAATCGTCTCCAATTTCGAGCGGTTCGTCACTCTTCTGTCGTGCTGTTTTAATATCAATTTGTAAATTCGGATCAGTTACCTTTTCAACTATTTCTTTTTCAAGATATATTTCGATGTCACCTTTGTCCATATTTACAACAACATCAAACCGGGCATCCTGACCATATTTTTTTCTTACCATCATCGCGAATACATCTTCGATGATGCTTGCCAACATATCTTTATCGATTCTTTTTTCCCTGACCATCTGGGAAAATGATTCAACAATTTCGTAATTCATATATTCCTCTCAAAAACAAATACTGATTTTTTTAAATAACTGTATAGACCTTCGCTTCAAGGATGTTATCGTGTAATATCGTTATAACTTCCTGTTTATCATTAGTAATATTTATTGAATTTTCCATAACACCGGTCAATTTTCCTTCAAAAACTTTTTTTACCCCGTTCTCATTATAAACAACTTTTAGATACCTGCCAATATGTTTTGGATATTGTCTCAGGTATTTAAGAGATCGATCGGTGCCTGGTGATGAAACAACTAAAAAATATTTGCCATAAAACAAATTACCAAGGTCAATTTTTTTATTAATATCTCTGCTTATCTCCGCACATATCTCTGTTGTAATACCATCATCGTTGTCAATAAATATTTCAATAATTTTCCCCTCCCGCGAACCCCTTACCTTCACATCAATAAGAAACGCATTTCTTGCCTCGATGATCGGTAAAGATATCTCTTCAATTTTTTTTACTATAGAACTTGTAAATTCGCTCATTTCATTAACTTTCGGCATAAATCCAAAAAAAAAGTCCCGACGGTGGGACTTTAAACGAGGATGATTTAATATACAAATACTATTGCCTAATAGCAAATTTAGTATTTTTTCAGAAAAACGTTTTATTTTGGAGTATTTTTAGTTAAATATTAATTAAAAACCATACTACATATTTCTATTGCATGCTCTATTTCTTCCATACTCACGTCAAGGTGGGTTACTGCACGAATTGAATTATCCCTTTCTGGTGTCATAAGAAGCGATAATTTTCTTAATTTTTCTAACACTTCGATTTGGCTCATTCCCGTTCCGCTAATGTCCGCAATGACCATGTTGGTCTGCACTTCTTCCGGATCAATTTTAATTCCGGGGAGGTCTTTTAGTCCTTCGTATAATTTTCTTGCTTTCTCATGGTCCTCTTTTAATCTGTTTATATTGTGTTCGATAGCATAAAGCGCGGCTGCGGCGAGCACACCAACCTGTCGCATTCCTCCACCAAATATTTTACGGTATCTGATTGCCTCTTCAATAAATTGAGAATTGCCAAGTATCATTGATCCAATAGGGGCACCCAGCCCTTTAGAAAAGCAAACAGAAACTGAATCGAAGTATTTTGCGTAGGTTGCCGGTGTAATTCCTGTTGCAACCGATGCATTCCACAACCTTGCGCCATCAAGATGCATTTTAATTTTCTCATTTTGTGCTAATTCTCTTATTTCGATTATTTCTTCTATAGGAATTATTGAACCTCCCGACCGTCCATGCGTATTTTCTAAACAAATTAATTTAGTCGGTGGAAGATAATATATTCTAGGTCTAATTACTTTTTTAATCTGTTTTGCTGTCATACACCCGTGTCGTCCTGCAATGGTAGTCATTTGAACTCCTGACAGCAGTGATGGTCCTGCAGTTTCATAAACAAAAACGTGTGAATCCTGCTCAACGATTATTTCATCACCCGGTTGCGTATGGACTTTAATACAAATCTCATTTCCCATTGTACCGCTCGGGACAAAAAGTGCAGCTTCCTTTTGAAAAAGATTGCACATTTTTTTCTGTAAAATATTTACAGTCGGATCTTCCCCGAACACATCATCGCCTACTTCCGCGTTCATCATTGCGATGCGCATTTCTTTCGACGGTTTTGTAACGGTATCGCTTCTCAGATCAATATATTTTGAATTCATATTTTAATTCATACAATATAAATTTAATCTTGAACCTTAATTTATGAAGAAATATCTTCCTCTTGAAGTTTTCTAACTCGCTTATAAAATATGCTTCCTACAGATGCTGAACAAAAAAGTAGAGTCACTATCAGTGAATATTCACACACTAAATCGCTATGTTTTGTATATGGTGTAATTTCACTATTTGTTTTAATCTCCTGACTCAAAATTGCCGGGACATACATTGATGTTTGCTGGACTATTTTACCGTAAGGATCAATAAAACAGGATATTCCGCCATTTGCGCATTGAATGACCCATCGCCGATTTTCCACCGCACGTAAAACAGCGTACTGTTTATGTTGATATGCACCTGAAGTATTTCCCCACCAGCTATCATTTGTGACCACACACAAAAATTCCGCACCTTTTTTCACAAAGCTCGCGATGAATGACGGATAAATTGATTCATAACATACAACCCCTGAGAACTTAACAGATTCGCTTTGCCTTGTTTTAATTTCAAAAACAGTGGTATCTTTTCCAATTCCCCAACCACCAAGTCCGAAATTCCATTCCATTGCATTTAAAAAACTGAGTTCTTCAGAAAAGGGAACCCTTTCGGCAAAAGGAACTAATTTTATCTTTGCGTATTTTTGAATAATTGCATTATCCGGATTTAATAACATGATGGCGTTATAAGTATCATATGCTAAACCTACTTCGAGCTTTTTACTACTTTTGGGGATTTCTTCACCTTCACGGTAATAGTGAATATCCGGTATGCCACTCAATAAATTTATTTTCAATGTATCAATCTGATTTTTTATTCTTTCAAATGACCTTTTTTCTGCAGGATGTAAAATAAAAAATGGGGTTGTTGTTTCAGGCCAGATCACAAGGTCAGTTTTTTCCTTATCTATTTTTTCAGTCAGTTGCAATACAATATCAAGTGGTTTTTCTGGATTACCTGTCCATTTTTCAAAAGTATCTATATTTGGTTGAACGATTGCAACATTGACAATTTTATTTTTTCCCTTATCATTATTTTTTAAAATTGATGCTCCGTAATATCCTGGTGATAAATAAAGAATAATTATGATTAGTATAAGTATCGCCGTTTTCCAATATAAAAATTTCCACTCTTTTAATAGTAATTTCACAAGTACCATAAAAATCAGTACATTAATTAAAATTATCCAGAATGATATTCCATAAACTCCAGTCAATTCTGCGATTTGAATTGTTTTCAAATCATAAGTCTGTGTATTTCCCAACAATAACCAAGGAAATGCAATTTGTGTTAAAGAATGGAGGTACTCAAAGGTTGTCCAGATAAAAGGAAAGGCAATCAAAGAAATTTTAAATCCCAAACGCTTGCGTATAAATACCCATAAGGTCACGGGAAATAAAAAAAATATTGGATGGACTACTATTAACAACAATCCTCCGATAAGCATATAAAGGTCTCTGCCATAGAAAAATCCGGCTGGCCAGTAAAGTGTAATTAGATTAAATACAAAAAATGTTATATAAGAATAATGCAGTGCCGGCCAATAATTTTCAATTTTTGAATGAAGAAGAAAAAAAGGCACAAAAGCCACAAAGATGGTTGCGCCAGTTGGTACGGGTGGAAATGCCAGACCCAGTAATAGTCCGGTAATTGAACTTAACAAAATAGCATTACGATTGCTTACCATTAATTTTTTATTTCCAGACTTTGAAAAATATTACAAAGAATTTTCCATATATAAAAAATTAATAACGCCAGAAGAGATCCTATGATTGCACCTCCTAAAATATCAGAAGGATAATGGACACCAGTACTGACACGGGAAAAACCCATAATTCCTGCGTATAAAAAAAACATGTACCAGAAACGGCTGTAAAATAAAGTCATTAAAGTGGCAAAGGCAAAATTATTTACTGCATGCGATGATGGAAAAGAATAACCGCTACCGCAAGGAACGAGTAAATGAATATCCGGTAATACAGGCACCCCATCTATGATATGACAGGGTCGTGGTCGAGCGACAATTTCTTTTATAACACTACTACTTATCTGGTCTGTCAATACTATTAATGGTATCAGAAGGATGACAGCAGTTTTACCTCTTTTGCCACCTTTAATAAAGATAAATAATAAAAAAATCGCAAAGATTGAAATTCCAATCGGTGTTTGGTTCCAGTTAGTAATTTGAGGCATAATAAAATCAAACACCGGATTTGCCAGTGTATGATTAAAAAAGTAAAATAGCGATACATCAATTGAATAAAGAAAATCAATCATTTTTATTTGTTATTTCTCTTTTTCTTAAAAACACCTCTCCATATAATAATAATAATCCCTATTACAAAAATACTTCCTATAAAGTAACTATATTTAGCCAGGTAAGTGCCAATATTTTCCCAATTTTCTCCCAGTGTATATCCCGCATAAACAAGGATTGAATACCATATTAATGAACTTAAAAATGATAGCGTGGTAGTAAGGGTAAAGTTCATCTCAGAAATTCCGGCAAAAAAGGAAACGACTGCTCTTGTTCCTGTTAAAAAACGATTTATAATTATTAACCAGAATCCATATTTTTTAAACCATGATTCCAGTACATGAAGTTTATCTAATTTAACAAACTTTATTTTCCCCTCTTCGAGAATTTTATTTCCAAACCATTTTCCCAATCCATACATTGTCATAAAACCAGCGGTGCCGCCCAGAGTACCTGCAAACAATGCTGCAAGAAAATGTCCTTTACCTATTGCCGCAAGAGCGCCGCCAAAAACAACCAGTACATCACTTGGGGCGGGTGGGAAAAGGTTTTCCAGATAAGCAACAGCAAATATTGTCAGATATATCCACAAGGGATCTAATTGGGAGAGAGTATGTATCAATTCATTCACAGGGAAAGTATTTGCAGTAATTATGAGATTAACCGAATTAAAACAACAGCATAACAGGCAGCTCCCTCACCGTTACCAATTGCATCTAATTCTTCATTTGTTGTTGCCTTTACTGATATCTGATTTATTTCTATACTTAAACTATTTGCTATATTTTCTCTCATTCGTTTTATATACGGACTGATTTTGGGTTGTTGTAAAATAATTGTGGAATCAATATTTACAATTGAATAATTAATTTCCTGAAGCATTTTACCTACATGTTTAAGTATAACCAAACTCGAAATGTCTTTAAATCGTGGATCTGTATCTGGAAAATGTTTACCAATATCCCCCAATGCTGCTGCGCCAAGAAGTGCGTCGGCAATTGCGTGGCATAACACGTCCGCATCAGAATGTCCGAGTAATCCTTTTATGTATGGAATTTCAACTCCACCCAAAATTAATTTTCTATTTACAATGAGTTTGTGAATATCGTAACCAATTCCAATGCGTATATTCATACTAAATAATTTCAAAATATTTATAGTCTGTTTTATATTCAATCCATTTGACGTTTACTTCCGTCACATGAGCCGATCGGGGTCCAATTTTAACCGCTTTAATTAACTCTTCAAGCAATGATCTTTCTCCGTATGCCTCTATTTCGACACTTCCGTCGAAAAGATTCTGGACAAAGCCATGTAAACCAAGTTTTGTAGCGTAGTTATAGACATAATATCGGAACCCCACACCCTGAACAATACCTTTAACTATTATGTGTACGCCAATTTCCATAATTTATTAAAGTAAAAAAATACAACGAAAATGCGTTAAAGTCAAACAAATTTCAGTCTTTTTAAAATCAAAAAATATTAACCACCATCTGTAGGATTTTTGATAATTTGAATTTTCCTATAGGAGAATTATATTAAATACAGGTTATAATTTCAGAAAAAGTATGAAAAAGCCCAATATCTCAAAAAACGATACATTTTACTCTAAAAATAGAAAATCTGAAACAAATAATACTATTTTAATCAGGGAAGAATTAATGAATTCCATCCCTGATATGTGTGTCATTATTTCAGAGCGTGGTATAATTACTGAAGCAAACGAAAGGGCGAAAACATTTTTTAATCTAAAATCAGATTTAACAGATTTTACTATTCATCATTTCTTAAAAAAAGACTTTCAAAATGTTTTCGTTGAGAAGGTGGGAGAATGCATTATTAATAATTCTGACATCAAAATTGAATCTGAAATACAAATTAATTCAAATAATATTTTAAATGTAGAATTATTTCTTCATCCCATTAATATTAATAGCGATAATGGGCAGCGACATTGCTTTGTGGTTATACGCGATATCTCGAATCAAAAAAAGAAAGAACTGGATCTCCTTCGATTCACTAAGTTAGCACATTTTACAGCCAATCCGATAGAAATCACAGATACAAATGGAAATATAATTTTCGTGAACCCTGCATTTGAACAGGCCAGCGGTTACAGCAAGGAAGAACTAATTGGTAAAAATCCGAATGTTTTTGGAAGCAGAAAACAATCCAAAGTCTTCTGGCAAAAAATGTGGCAGACAATTTCATCAGGTAAGGTATGGGTTGGTGAAGTTGAAAATAAAAAACGATCAGGCGAACCTTTTTACACACAACTTCTTATCTCCCCCATTATGAGCGAGGAAGGAAAGATAGTAGGTTATTTTGGTATTCATCGCGACATTTCTGATCAGAAAAATCTGGAGCAACAACTCATGCATGCTCAAAAAATGGAAAGCATAGGAATGCTTGCGGCAGGATTAGCACACGAAGTCGGAAATCCGCTTGCGTCTATATCTTCGCTTGTTCAAATTCTTCAACGCACAAGTGACGATGAATTTATACAGGATAAACTTGAACTAATTAAGAGTCAGATAACAAGAATATCGAGAATAATAAGAGATTTGGTAGATTTTTCACGCAAATCGAATTACGAAATGCAGCTTACCGATGTCAACAAGGTTATCAGGGATGCCCTTGAAATAATTAAAGTAAGTAAAAAAGCCAAGGATATTGAAATTGAAGTCTCGCTCGATAACACAATACCGCCACTTATGCTAGTACCCGATCAAATTGAACAGGTTTTTATTAATCTACTTCTTAATGCAGTCGATGCACTTTACGATCAGCCAATCACACAGATAAAACAGTACGGCAAAACAAACAAACTCATAAAGATTCAATCAGAAATTCAGGATAATAATTTATTTGTTACGGTAGAAGATAACGGTAAAGGAATTAAGCAGGAAGATATTCCGAAAATATTTGAGCCATTTTTCACTACAAAAAATGTTGGCGAGGGAACGGGATTGGGCCTCTGGGTAAGTTATGGAATTATAAAAAGTTTTCGGGGTGAAATTAGAGTAAAAAGTGTGGAAGGTTATGGTACAATATTTACCGTAAAATTACCTCTCCAGAACTCCTGAAAAATTATCTTCAGAATGTTTTGAAAACAACAATTTTGTCATTCATTCTTAAAGTTTTTGTATAGTTTTCCCATTTACAAAAATATTATCTATTCTTACCAACAATTAAATTCAAGTACCGTAATTCTTCGGAAAATTCAGAAACTATAATTCCGGTCATAATAAATATGGCTCCTATTATTGCAGTTATACTGAGAATTTCGCTCAACATTAAATATGCAAAAAAGGCCGCCAATACAGGTTCTAAAGAAAATATTACAGCTGCACGTGTGGGTGTAGTATCCCCTTGAAATTGATTTTGAACCCACATAGCCACTATGGTTGCAAATATTACAAGATAAAGTACAAAACCAACCAATTCTGTTGTGAATATTATTTTTACATCCTCTAATAACCACGCCGAAATTAATCCTAAAATTCCGCACACCCAGAATTGTACGTATGTTAATTGCAGTTTATCCGGCTCTGATGAAGCAAAATCAAGGTAGACAATATAAAATGCAAAAAACAATGCAGCCCCCAGTGTCATAATGTCTCCAATCGTAAAAGAAGACCCTTCAGGTGCAGTTAAAATATACAAACCGGTTATTGAACATATAACTCCCAATATATTACCAACTCGTATAGGTTTAGGTGTTATTTTTGTGAATTTTTGAGCGAGGTAATGAACTAATGGTGTTAAAACTACCATTAAGCCTGTTATAAATGCAGATTTGGATGCGGTTGTGTACTTAAGACCAACTGTTTGTAATGCAAAACCAAAATACAAAAACAAACCAAGTATACCACCCTTGATGTATGTTGTGATTGGGATAACAGAAACCCGCCGATAGAAAAGTACAAGTACAATGCCAGCAGCTAGAAAAAAACGGATCGACATATACATTAAGGGTGAGCAATAAAGAAGTACATATTTTGAAATCGCAAAGGTACTTCCCCATATAATAGTAACCGAAAGGAGAAATAATTCTGCTCTCCTCTGTTTCGAAAATGTGTTAAACATTTATTTAATCATTTCTCCTGTTCAAGGGGCCAGGAAAGTTCTCCCTTTTTATATCTCAGGAATAGATCTCCCCACTGACTTGTCTTCAGCCAATCTTTATAAACTTTTCGATCTATCAATGGCCAGCGGTAATAATCATGATATATTTCTGATCCAAGGATGAAGAAAAAAACCAGTGGCGTATGAAAAAATAGTTTCTGCAAGCCTTTTAATGGCCCAAACCAGAGTAAATCGCCAACAATACTTGCACCATTGTCACCCACCTTAAAACCCCATGACTCTCCTGAGATATCGTCACCCACTATTTCGATATCCCTGACATCACCTGTTCCAAGTTTATCATTGTGTGCAAGATTTATGTATTCAATACTCATCGGGTCAAACCCCATCATTTTAGCAGCAACAGCATCAATTGCCACCTGATCGGAACTTGCAAGAATGTAATTCTTATTGACAGGAATCATGGTCCGTGGTCCAGGTCCATTACCGGCGGTTGTTCCATCCATAAATGCAAAAATGCCGGAATGAATTTCTTTTTGAATTGAAAGTAAATCTACAAGCGTCTGATGTATCCAACTATGTGTGTAATGTCTTTTGTTATTTAATAAACCTCCAAAAGCATTTTTCATTGCGCCGGTCGTGGTGGTGTAAATGTGACATTTCATTGTCGGAAGATGAACAATATTTTTATCTATAAAGAAATCCGGAATCTTGATCCCTTCAGGATAAATACGATTTAATACATGCATTTTTCGTTTGGGAGCATATTTTATCCATTTCATATCCTCCTCTTTGAAATTGTACAAAACCGGTATGCTGTATTTTTTTAATATTGGTTTATAATTATTTAAATCTTCACCCTTGAAGGCATTTGTTACCACCGTTTTATTTTGAACGCATACCTGCTTTTCAAAACCTGCATTCTTTAATGCAATAATTGTCCCTTCAAGTTGCCATGGCGTGGTGTTTGAACCGGGGAAGGGATAATGCCATGAAATGTTATCTTTTAAAATTGTAGTTTTATTCAACGACAAACTTTTTTTCACTTCCGCGAGAGAAAATAACTTGTCTATATCGTTAATAATTGTACGAGGAGATGTCCTGATTACAGCGACTTTTGATTTATTCATCTTTACTTAAAATAAATAATTATTGTTACACAAATGAACCAGAGAATTATATTAATAAAGAGCGGAAGGTCTGTTAATGCGAGTTTTGCAGGATTACCACCTTCTTCCCTTTTGTGGACAAGATAAAGATATCTAAATATCCCATATAGAACAAAAGGAACAGTATAAATTAGGTTTGAAGTACCAAATTTATGAATTGTGTCAGTTGATATGGTATATAAAGCATACGACATAACAGTTGTAGCTGTTACAATACTAATCATTTGATCCAGAAAATAGGGACTATAATGCTGTAAAACCGAGCGATGTGAATTTGCATTATTCTCCAGCAGAACCAATTCATGCCTTCTTTTACTGAACCCAAGAAAAAGTGAAAGTAATATCGTAC
>Ga0101944_10005597_pt1 | contig 14099 bp, 11 predicted proteins | sample DewCreD2012metaG_FD_75245 | JGI IMG/M metagenome (GOLD analysis project Ga0101944, IMG submission 75245) | Hot spring sediment bacterial and archeal communities from British Columbia, Canada, to study Microbial Dark Matter (Phase II) - Dewar... ... | reverse complement strand
CTCGGCAAGATCGGCATCACCCGCATCACCGCCGGTGACATCATGGCCGCCAAGCACCTCGGCTACACCCTCAAGCTGCTCGCCATCGCCAAGCGTGCGGCCAATGGGCTTGAGGCCCGGGTCCACCCGACCTTGATCCCCAATCAATCGACCCTAGCCTCGGTCAATGGCGTCTTCAACGCCGTCTACGTCGTCGGCAACATGAGCGGCCCGACGCTGTATTACGGGCGCGGCGCGGGCCAGGACCCGACTGCCGCCGCGGTGGTCGGCGACGTGATGGAACTTGCCCGCCGCCTGTTGCGCGGCGACCCGCCCCGGCGGCTCCCCGGCGGCGCCTTCGGCGAGGGCCACCGCTCAGGCCTCCGGATCGCCGACATCAGGGAGATCGAAAGCGAGTATTATCTCAACATGAACGTGGCCGACCGGCCGGGTGTGCTCGCCCAGGTCGCCAGTATCCTCGGCAAGAACCAGATCAGCATCCGGAGCGTGATCCAACGCAACCGCGAGCGCGGGCCCGAGGCCGTGATCGTGATCGTCACCCACCGCGCCCGCGAGGAAAACATGCAGAAGGCGCTCGCCGCCTTCAAGGGCCTGTCCGCTGTCAAAGGCCCGGTGCGGATGATCCGGATTGAGAGCAATTTCTAGTCGTGAGTAGTGAGTAGATCGTGGTGAGGGGAGAAGGAGCGGGCGCTGCTCAGCGCGTCTTCTCCTCACTACTCAAACGAGGAGGCATGATGACCTGGCAAGGACTTATCCGGCAGTATCGGGAGTATCTCCCCGTCAAAAACCCGGACTGCATCGTCACCCTGCTGGAGGGCAACACCCCCCTTATCCCCTCGTTGCGGATCGCCGACCGCGTTTTGCCCGGCATCCGCCTCTTTTTCAAGTATGACGGCATGAACCCGACCGGGTCATTCAAGGACCGGGGCATGACCATGGCCGTGACCAAGGCCGTCGAGGACGGCTCCAAGGCCGTGATTTGCGCCTCCACCGGCAACACCTCGGCCGCCGCCGCCGCCTATGCCGCCCGCGCCGGCCTCAAGGCCTTCGTGCTCATCCCCGAGGGCAAGATCGCCGCCGGCAAGCTTGCCCAGGCCGTGATGCACGGCGCCCAGGTCGTCGAGGTCGCCGGCAACTTCGACCAGGCCCTGACCATCGTCAAGCAGATTTCCGAAAGCTTCCCCATCACCCTGGTCAACTCGCTCAACCCCTACCGCATCCAGGGACAGAAGACCGCCGCCTTCGAAATCTGCGACGCGCTTGGCGCCCCGCCCGACCATCACTGCCTCCCGGTCGGCAACGCCGGCAACATCACCGCCTACTGGATGGGCTACACCGAATACAAAGAGAAGGGCAAGACCGACCACCTGCCCCGCATGAACGGCTTCCAGGCCGCCGGCGCCGCGCCCATCGTCCTCGGAAAAAAGGTCGACAAGCCCGAGACCTTCGCCACCGCCATCCGCATCGGCAACCCGGCAAGCTGGAAACGGGCGGAGGCCGCCCGCGACGAGTCCGGCGGCATGATCGACATGGTGACCGACGACGAAATCCGCGCCGCCTACTTCCTGCTCTCCTCGCAGGAAGGGATTTTCTGCGAACCCGCCAGCGCCGCCAGCCTGGCCGGACTCCTAAAATTCAAGGACAAGATGGGCCTGAAAGCCGGCCAGACCGTGGTCTGCACCCTCACCGGCCACGGACTGAAGGACCCCGATTCCGGCCAGGAGACCGCGAAAATGAACGCCACCAAACGCGAAAAACTCCCCGCCGACTACGACGCCGTCGTCAAGGCGCTGGGGTTCTAATCCTTCGAAAGGCCATCGGTATTGGCTTGCTTGGTTCCGACTATTTTTGTTATGCTGGAGAGGCGGAAGCGTTCCAGGACCGTAGGAGCCCATTATGAGCGACGACTCTCTTCTCAAATATCTTAAGATCCGATCCTTCAAATCGATCCTCGACCAGACCATCGAACTCGGTCTGGTGAATGTATTCATCGGCGCCAATGGCAGCGGTAAGAGCAATATTCTCGAAGCGTTGGGTGTTCTTTCCGCGGCGGCATTCGGGCGAGTTGATGACGAATCGTTAATGCGAAGAGGTGTCAGGCCTGGAGTCCCAAGATTATATAAAAGTTCATTTCCGGGAAGCAGAATTCCGCCTTTTATCGTTTTCGAGGCCGGAATCGATGACTCAAGTTATTCGGTCAGCCTCAACAATCCGTTGGACAAACCTAGGCCCGCTTGGTTATTCAACACTCACAATCTCAAGTCATCGGGTTGGAGTTATACCAGAGGGCCGCGAAAAGGGAAGAATTCGGAGTACAGCGAAGTGGCCAGCGAATTGGCCAAACATGACGATTCCGATCCGGCGGTGAAGCTGATCTCGATTTTACGAGACTATGCCATATATTCTCCCAATACCACCATGCTAAGAGGGTTGGTTTCCGATCCCCAAACCAGGGAGCCGGTGGGTTTGGGTGGTGGGTCATTGGCCGATGCCGTTAAGGAACTTCAAAACGCAGCCGGAAAGATCTCCTTTCTCAAGGAAGCGGTTGCTGAAACCGTCGATATGATCGATTGGATCAAAGATTTCGATATTTCCAGCACAGTTGAAAATATTCTCGCGCCGTCGGTCGCGCGTCCCAAAAACGTGCTCAGATTTCGTGACCGCTACATGCGAACAGGCAACAATACTCTTACCGCTCATGATGCCAGCGAAGGAGTCTTATATGTCCTTTTCTGCGCCGTCCTCGCGCTCCTTCCGAACGCCCCCAAATGTTCGGCCATCGACAACCTCGACCACGCCCTCAACCCGCGACTGTTGACCAGGCTCATTGAAGCAATGTGCCGGTGGATAGTCACCAACCCCGTACCCCGGCAATTGCTCTTCACGGCGCATAATCCGGCCGTACTCGATGGTTTGCCCTTGAAGGACGACCGCGTTCGGATTTTTGCCGTGGACCGAAACAGCGAGGGAAATACCGTTATTACTCGGGTAAAAATTACCGAGGAGCTTTGGAGTCTGGCTAAAGACAAAGGATGGCCCCTTTCTCATCTCTGGGTCATGGGACATCTGGGAGGCGTCCCGAATGTCTGACCTTCGCATTGGGTTGGTCTGCGAGGGCCCCACCGATTTCATCATAATCGAATCCATTCTTAGAGCAATCCTTCGTCGCCCCTTTATTCTAATCAAAGTTCATCCGCGGGCAGGGCTAACCGACGGGTCTGCGGGTCAGCTCGGTGGGGGATGGAAAGGGGTTTACCGTTGGTGCCGTCAATATGCCTCAAGTGAATTGAGCGCATCATTAGAACAGTATGACCTGGTGATTATCCATATTGATGCCGACGTAGCCGGTTTCACCTATCAAAGCGCGGAGATAGATGATTGGCCCAATGATGATCTTCCTTGCGAGATGCCTTGTCCTCCCGCCTTGAATTCAGTCAATGCTCTAAGGTCAGTGGTCTTGGGTTGGCTTAACCTCGATGCCGGGACACTGCCAGCCCGTTGGGCATTCTGCACGCCCTCAAAATGCACCGAGGCATGGGTGGTGGCCGCCGTCTATGGCCCAACGAACCCTGACAACATAATGGCCAATATCGAATGCAATTTCGACTTGATCAGCTGGCTCTCGGCGCCTGCTCGTGGAAGGAATATACTAATCAGACGAAAAATCGAGCGAGTGAATGGCAGGAGTACCACTGTTTATAAAAAACAGAGGCGCGAGTATGAAAAGTGTGCCGGACAGGTTACAGCCCGCTGGCGTGACATGGTGTTGCCTTTATCTCAAGCAGCCGCCTTCGAACAAGACCTGTTGGCCGCAACAAGAACCTAATTGCTCAGCAAATAACCAAGGAGATATCATGGACCGTCGCCGCTTTATCGGGACCTCTTTGGCCGCCGGGGCCGCGGCGCTGGCCGCCTCCCGGGCCGCAGCCGCGGCCGAGACGATCCTCAAGGACTGTCAGGCGCTGGACACCCTGCCCTACTTCACCCGGGACGCGGCCGGCGCCCTCATCCTCCGGCCGGAGGTCGCCGAGAAGATCATCGACTTCCACACCCACATCGGGCTGTCGTTCCTGGGCATGGCCCCGCTCGACCTCGACCGGGAGGACGACGAAGCCAAGCCCTACTTCCCGGTCCGCGGCAACGAGATCAACATGGACACCTACGCCGCCGCGAGCTTCACCCCCGAGACCGAGAAGACCGCCCAGCAGGAGTCGGTCAAGCAGGCCTTCACCAAGAAAGGCTACGCCGGGACCCACACCCCGAAAAACCTGCTCAAGGAAATGGACCGGAACCGCGTCACCCACTCGGTCCTGCTCGCCATTGATTACCCCGGCCTGTCGCACAACTCCGAGACCTACCTGAAGGTGTGCCGGGAACACCCGCGGCTGATCCCGTTCGTGTCGGTCCACCCCAAGGACGCGCGGCTGGAGCACAAGACGCGGGCCTTCCGGGAGGCCGGCGCCGTCGGCATGAAGGTCCACCCACCCATGCAGTTCATCCGGGCCAACCACCCCAAGTGCATGAAGCTAACCAAGTTGTGCGGCGAACTCGGTATGCCCGTGCTCTTCCATTCGGGCCACTCCCCGATCGCGCCCGGCTTCCAGAAGGACTACCCGCGGATCGAGCACTTCGAGGAGCCGGTGGCGAAACAGCCCGGGACCACCTTCGTGCTCGGCCACGGGGGCATCGACCAGTGGCGCGAGTTGATCGCGCTGGCGAAAAAGAACGCGAACGTCTGGATCGAAATCTCGGGCCAGCCTCCGGCGCACATCCGCGAGATGCTGGACGCGGGTCTGGAGGACCGGGTCCTGTTCGGCTCGGACTGGCCCTACTACCTCGAGTCCCTGCCCCTGGCCAAGCTTTTGCTGGCCACCGACGACGCGCCGGCAGTCCGGCAAAAGCTTCTTTATGACAACGCGGTCAGGCTGCTCCGCAAGGCGGGGATATCCATCTGAGCGGTGGGCGGCCCGGCAGGCGATAAACCCAATACCGAAAAAATTGAGTCTAGGGGTTGTGAGGGCCGGCGGCCTGCCGGACCCATTCCTGGAAGTCGGCGTCGAGGTCGGGGTAGGCAAGGCCGGTGGCTCCGCGGACGGCCTCGGCCAGGCTGCCGCCCTCACCCAGCCGACGGAGGAGTTCGCGCAGCACAAAAGGCCCGCCGGTCTCGTTGAGGTAGATGGCGGCGAGACGGCTCTGAATGTAAGCCAGCTCTGCCTGCTTCTGGGGCATGGTCACGAACATCCCCTCGATCGCGGTCAGGGGAAGGGGCCCGCCTCCGGCGACGATGCGGCGGGCGACGAACCCGACGTCGGTGGGGGTTCCCTCACAGGACTGGGCCACGCCCTCGTGGAGCCAGATCGGGGCCCGGCCGCGGGCGAGGTCGTGGACCACGGCGTGGGCGTATTCGTGCATTACGATGCGGACCAGCTCGTCGTTTTTCGCCATCAGACCCTTGGCGGGGATGCGGATCTTGCCGTCGAAGATGGCCTCGGCCCAGGCGGGCGAGCGGGTGGCGTCCTGAAACTGGCGGTCGGTGTAGAGGATGACCGTGACGGGAAGCTCCGGGTAGTGGCCGAGTTTCCGGCCGACCTCCAGGTAGGCCTCTTCGCACACCGTCTCCACCAACCTCCAGACCCCGGGCAGTTCTTGGCCTTCGTACTTGATGACGAAGTGGCGGGTGTCGCGTCGGGCAAAGCCGGACTCGACCCGGCGCTCGCGTCGGATTTTCTCGACCATGGCCGCGACCTCGGTCTGGCGCGGGTCCAGGGCGAGGCTGGCCTCGAAATAATACAGGGCCTCGGTCAGGCGCTCGTCCTCGTAGGCGATCCGGCCCTGCAGGGCGTAGACCTCGGGCCGGTCTCCGCCGGCGGCGAAATACCTCCGGACCCATTCCTCGGCCTGGGGCCGGTCCTGCTCCTCTGCGCTGATGAACGCCAACCCCCGCATGGCCTCCTGGTTTCCGGGCCAGTAAAAGAGCGCCTCCTTGAAGAAACCGCGGGCGGAGCTCAAGTCGTGGGCGTCGCGGCGCTGCCAGCCGCGGACGGCAAAGAGGTGGGAAAGGTCTCGGGCAAGGAGCTGGTCCTGGGGAAACTCCTGGAGCTTCAACCTGACGACGGTGATGGCGCCTTCGAAGTCGCCGGCGGCCTCGCGGGCCCGGGCCTCGGAGCGGACGGCCTCGATCTCGGCGGTGGAGGCCGACAAGGACGCGGGAGGGTCCGAAACAAAGGCCGCGGGCTTTTCCGGAGCCGGGACGGGAACGGACGCCGGTGGGGCGGGCGCTGGTCTTGGCTTGGGCCTCCGGATGTCAAGCGCCCGGGCGCCGAGCCACCCCACCGCCAGCAACAACAGTAGAATGACGGCGGCGGACAGGTTTTTATTCATGGGTTGCCGCGCCGGTTTTTAACGGGGGGCGCCGGGTCGGACGGCTCCGGGCGACCGACCGGGGGTGGGGGCCGGACTGGAGGGACGCCCGGTCGTGGCCGGTCGCGGATAACATTGCTTGTCGTTGGCCCCGGCGGGGAAGACAAGGCGCTGGGGCGAGCAGCGCGGCAGGAATTCGCCGGGCTTGCCGTTGTAAACGAGAGCGGTGATGGCGTTGGGGTTGCCGATGATGAGATGGATCTTTTCCCTGGCCTCGAGTTTGATGCTCTGCCCGGACCGGAGGGTGACCTCGCCTTTTTTAGCGTTGTCGAGGGAGTATCCGATCCAGCAGTCGGCCTTGACGGTGACGACGGTCTGGTGGGCGACCCCGGGCCGGGCGGCGAAGAACGACTTCGGAGGGCTGAAGGAAACGGCGGCGGTGGCCCCGGGGACCGGCGTGACCTCGACCCAGGCGAGCCCGGCGTCCCCGGTCCCGCCAGCGGCAGGGGAAGCGGTCAGGCCCGCGATGGCGGTGGCGTCGGGCGAGGGGCGGACGGTTTCGCCCGGGTTGGGAGCGGTGATCGTCCCGGTGGTGGTCCCGGGAGTTGCGGTGGTGAACCCGGGAGTCATGAGGACGTTGTCGGTGGGGGGCAGGTTGCCGTCGACGGGTCCGATGGGGAGGTTGGCCGGCTCCGGGGGTTTGGGGGCCGCGGGGGACTTGATCGGGTCGCGGCTCATCCACCAAGCGAGGACGCCGAGCAGGATGACGATGACAAGGAGCAGGGCGGCGACGTAGGACTGACGGGGCGCTTTCGGACCTTTGAGCGCCGGGACCTCGCCGGTGAGTTCGGGGTACCGGTTCTGGACGAAGGTGTCGAAACGGAGCATGACGTCGGGGATGCTGAGCCCGATGAAGTCGGCGTAGCAGCGGACGAAGGCCCGGACAAAGGCCAGGGGAGGCAGGGAGGCGAAGTCGTCCTGCTCGATCGCCATCAGGGCCCGAGGTTTGATCCGGGTGTAGGAGGCGATTTCCTCGAGCTTGATCTCGCGCAGCTCGCGTTCCCGACGGAGGTATTGCCCGAAGCTCTCGGGGTTTTCGACCTGCGGGCCCATGGTCTTCCTTATTGGCCGGTGAAGGTCACCGGGCAACCGTAGAGGCGCATGTACTCGATGGCCGACTGGGCCTCGGGCGCGCCCGTCACCCGGGCGGCGGCGGCCAATTCGGAACAGGCCTGCTGATAATATTTAAGCTTGCCGTATTCTAGGGCCAAGAGGAAATGGGGCCGGGCATAGCCTTCGGGGCAGAGGGCGATGGCGCGCTGGAAGGACTCGAGCGCCTTACGGCTCTGTCCTTCCTTGGAGTAGAGTTCGCCCAGGTTGCAGTGAGCGGGGCAATACTTGGGGTTGATCCGGATGGCGCGGTTCAGGGCTTCCCGGGCCTTTTCGGTCTCGCCCATTTGCAGGTAGGCCCAGCCCATGTTGTTGAGCGGCTCCCAAGGGCGCTCGAAGAGGTCGTCGTCGGCCACAATCTGAAACTGGGCGATCGCCTGGTCCCATTTTTCCAGGCTGAGATAAATCACTCCCAAGGCCAGCCTCGACTCCATGTATTTCGGGTCGATGGAGAGAGATTTTTCCAGGGCCTCGATCGCCTCGGCGGGTTTTTCGCGCTTGAAATAGATCAGCCCCATCCAGTAGTAGAGTTCAGGGTCCTTGGGCCGGCACTGCTCGGCCTCTTTCACCGCCCGAAGGGCGCCGATGTAATCGCCGCGGTGATAGGCGTTGATCGCCTGTTCCTTGAGGACGGCCACATATTTCTCGTTGCGGCAGGCGGTCGGTTTTTTCGGGCAAGAAGAGAGGGAGACGGCCGCGACCGTCAAAGCCAGGAACCAGGTCAGATGTTTGCGCTTCATTTTCCGCCTTCCGGGAGGCCGGCCGGGCCGGCGTTAGAACATGGCCAGGAATCCAACCAAAATTTTATAGTCCGCGGGCGACAGGTCGGACGGGATTTCTTCGGGCGCCGCCTCGGGCGCGAGGCCGGGACCGGCCGGCGCGGGCCTGACGCCGGCCGTCGGAGGAGGGGGAGGGGAAGAAACCGGCTCGGGATCGGGCGCGGCCGCCGGGGCTTCGGGTTCCGGAGCGGCCAGGTCGAGGTCCAGCGAAACTTCTTCCTCCCTTGTCGGCGGGGGCGTCGGCTCCGGGTCGGTTAGGGCGTCGAGCCGGAGCTCCTCGACCTCCGCAGCCGCCGGCGGCGCGGCCTCGTTAAGGACCATTTCCTCCTCCGGGGTCAATTCCGGCTCTTCCACGGCCTCCGGCGGGGGCGAAGTCTCGATAGTCTGTTCGTCCAGGCGGATCTCCTCGACCCCTTCCACCGCCGTCGGCTCGGGCATGGGTTCGGGAGTCGGCTCGTCAAAGGCGGATAGCGCGATTTCCTCCTCCTCGACCTCCGAAATCGGAGTGGGGGCGGGTTCCGGCGCCGCGGCCTCGAGCGTGATCTCCTCGACCGTCCCAGGGTCAAGTTCAATCGCCTGGGCCGAGGAATCGCCGCCCAGGGTAATCTCCTCGACCGGGTCTTCCGCGATCTTCACCTCTTCGGTCTCACCCAGCACGTCGAGGTTGATCTCCTCCGCTTCCTCGGCCGTCACCTCAACCGCCTGCTCCTCGATCGGCTCGATCAGCAGTTCTTCGCCTGCTTCGGCCGCCGGAGCCTCGCCCGGGGCGAAGGCCGATAGGTCGGCATGGAACATCGGCACCTGCGCGAAGGTCGCTTCCTTTTCCGCCTGATCCTTCTCGCGGTAGCGCATGTCATCCATCATGAAGCCCATGCTCTCGGCGAACTGGAAGGCCGACTGGTAAAGGTCGTTGACCACCTCGGCCGCCACCGGGCCTTCGGTCCAGCGGTAGAGGATGCCCTGGTTCGAGTTGGCAAGGTGAAGATAGATCACGACTTCGTAGGCGCCGTCGCGGTAGACGGTGGCGATGAAGCACTGCGCCGGTTCCGGCACCAAGCCCGGCGCCGCCACCGCCGCCCGGTTGATGGAGGTGTAGATGTCGATGACGTGGTCGGGCTGCGTCGGGACGTAAGTCGACTCATTATCTTGTGCAAACATGCGGGCCTCCACTATCGCTTTGCGTCGGCAAATTGGGCAACCGCTTTTTCCGGAGCCCGGAAGTATATACTCCGGGCGCCTCCGGCATACCCAAGAAATGAAACGCCGAATTTATTGTAACATCAATTACTGTAAAAAGAAAAATGAATTCAGCTAGATCAAAACCGAGGCCCGCCGGTCGCCCGAGGTCCGCCTTCAGTCAAAAGCCGTCAACGACCGAAGAGTGGCCACCCGGCCCTCGATGTCCGAGCGAGAAAGCGAGCGGATCGCGTCCAGGCTGAAGCCCTCGACCGTGAAGCTCGCCATCGCGGCCCCGTGCATCAGCGCCCGCTTCAACTCGAGCAGGCCGAGGTCCGGCGCCGTCGCCAGATACCCACAGAGCGCGCCGGCAAAAGTGTCGCCCGCGCCGGTCGGGTCCACCAACTCCTCGATCGGGTACGCCGGAGCGATCGCCATCCCCTCCCGGCACACCAGGGTCGAGCCGTGCTCGCCCCGCTTCACGATCACCCCCCGCCGCGTCCGGCCCATCACCTTTTTCGCCGCCCGAAAAATATTGTAGTCACCGGTCAGCATCCTGATCTCCTCGTCGTTGAGCACGAGGAAATCGACCCGGGGCAGCAGCGCCTCGAGTTCCTTGCGGGCGATGTCGATCCACAAATTCATGGTGTCGCAGACCACGAGCTTGGGCGATTTCACCTGGTCGAGCACCCGGGCCTGGAGGCCGGGGTGGATGTTGGCGAGAAAGACATGCTCGGCGTCGAGGTAGGCCGGGGGCAACACCGGGTCGAAACGCTCGAAGACATTGAGTTCGGTGGCCAGGGTCTCGCGGCCGATCATGTCGGGGAGGTAGCGGCCGGCCCAGTGGAAGGTTTTGCCCGGGACCTGCTGGAGCCCGCAGAGGTCGATGCCGCGGCCCCGCAGAAGTTCGAGGTGACAGCCCTGGAAGTCTTCGCCGACCACCGCCACGATGCCGGGTGGAGTGTAGCAACTGGCCGCGACCGAAGCGTAAGTCGCCGCGCCGCCCAGGGCGCATTCCACCTTGCCCGCCGCCGTCTCCACCGAATCGTACGCCACCGAACCCACGATCAAAAGCTTCACGTCACATACCCCCGTAACGATGAAAAGATATTTTCACCGCAGAGACGCAGAGAAGAAAAGAAATATTTTTAAAGAATGGTCACTTTTTCTACTTTTTATTTTATAGGTTTTGATTTCTTCTCTTCTCTGTGTCTCTGCGGTGAGTTTTCCGTATCACTCCGCGATTGTCTTCCAGCCGCGGCGGTTCAGATCCCAGTAGATGAACCCGGCGGCGGACGCGGCCACCACCAGCAGCCCGACTCCCGGCGCGTAATTCTTGAGAAGCACCTTGCCGATGCCGAAGAGCGCGGTGTAGATCAGCACGCAGCCCGCAACCCAGTCGAGGAACGACCAAAAAAGGTCGTCATGCGACTGCGCGTCCGCGCCCAGACGGGCCCGCACCGCCTTCCAGCCCGGGCCCGCCGGCCGGGCCTTCCGATAGAATTTTTCCAGGGTCTCGTCCGACTCCGGCCGGGTGGCAAAAGTGGCGACGATCCAGGTCAGGGTGGTGAAGCTTACGGTGATGAGCAGTTCGTAGGCGAACCCCGCTCCCGCCGGCCACGTCAGGTTCATCGCCTTGAGCGAAAGCGACACCACCAGGGCCGCGATCATCGAGCTGATCTCGCTCCAGGCGTTGACCCGCCACCAGAACCAGCGCAGGATCAGCACCAGGCCGGTGCCGGCCCCGATGTTGAGCAGCAGCTCCCAGCCCCCGGTCTGGCTCTGCATGATGTAGCCGATGGTCCCGCCCGTCACCATCAACACCAAAGACACCGCCCGCGAGACGTTGATGTAGTGCTTCTCGCTCGCGCCCGGCTTCACGAATCGCTCGTAAAAGTCCTTGACCACGTAGGAACATCCCCAGTTGATGTGGGTGGCGATGGTGCTCATGAAGGCCGCGGCCATCGCCGCGATCATCAGGCCGACGAGCCCCGAGGGCAGAAAGGTCATCATGAGCACGACGTAGCTCTCGCGCGGGCTGACCATGGTGCGGACGAACAGCGGCTCGCCCGCCCCGTCCTGGCGGAAAATCCGGTAGCCCTCGGCCGATTCCTCGGCGAGGATCTTGTGGTCGCCGGCGTCGCGGACCACGGTCATCCCCGGCTTGGGGTCCACGATCTCGTACCCGCCGCCGGTCTTGGCGGACAGCCGCGGGAAGATGGCCACCGCGACCAGCGCGGTCAAAATCCAGGGCCAGGGCCGAAGGCCGTAGTGGGCGACGTTGAACCAGAGGGTGGCGAGCAGCGAGTGTTTTTCATTCTTGGCCGAGAACATCCGCTGCGCGACATAGCCGCCGCCGCCGGGCTCGGCGCCGGGATACCAGCTCGCCCACCACTGAACCGCGATGTAACTGAAAAACAAAATCACCGGCAGCCAGGCCGAGCCCACCGGAGGGATCACGGAGAGGAAGTTGTCCACCCCCGCGCCCTCGCCGGCCTTCACCGCCAGCCGGGCCTTCATCCCGTCGATCCCGCCGACCTCCGCGACCCCGAAGACGGCCAGCGCGATGCACCCGCCCATCGCGATGATGAACTGGAAAAAGTCGGTGATGACCACGCCCCACAGCCCGGACAACATCGAGTAGAGCACGGTGATGCACAGACAGACTCCGATCGCCAGCCAGCGGTCCATGCCCAGCGCGATGCTGATGATGGTCCCGATGGCGGACACCACCCAACCCATGATGATCGAGTTGATGACGATGCCGAAGTAGAGCGAGCGGAAGCCGCGGAGCACGGCGGCGGGCTTGCCGCCGTAGCGGAGTTCGGCGAACTCGACGTCGGTGAGCACGCCGACCCGACGCCACATCCGGGCGAAGAAAAAGACGGTCAGCATTCCGGAAAAGACGAAATTCCACCATAGCCAGTTGCCGGCCACTCCCTTTTCATACACCAGCTCGGTCACGGCCAAGGGGGTGTCAGACGAGAAGGTCGTCGCCACCATGCTGGTGCCGGCCAGCCACCAGGTCAGGCTCCGGCCCGCGCCGAAAAACTCGCTCGTGTCCTTGCTCGCCCGCTTCGAGAAATACAACCCGATGGCGAGCGAGACAAGGAAATAAAGCGCGACGACGATCCAGTCCAGGGTCGAGACGGACATGGGCCCTCCAGAATTCAGCAATAATTATTGCCTTTGCTAAATCCTTTACTAAAACCAGGTTGCCAACAGAGGTTGTCCCCGCCTTAGTTGAAAATTGAAAAGGCGGCTCCTAAGCTACGAGACAGGGTTAAACATCTCGATAACTTATCGAAAGGAGACCGCCATGAAGAGAGTTTATCAGGGAAGGAGTTGGAAAGGCAAGGAGGCTGGACCGTCGTATCGGGAGATGGCGGTGGTGTTGCCGTTGCCGGTGTTGGAAGCGGTGGAGGAATTCACGGAGAGGGACAGGCGTTACGACAAATTTTACTCCGTATTCAAAAAGTTCGGCGCGGTTGTAGACCTCCGTCCGCTGAAGGGGAAAAAATTCGGCTAATACTCGGAAAACGGACAGTGGTACCTTCTGCCGGAAGAAGATACGGAAAATGAAGTCTGAAGGGAAAGCGAAACCCAACCGCCAAACCTACTTTGCTCCCCGCCCTCATCCCGAATACAATAACTCCCGCAGTGGACGCGCGGAAGCCGGGATTCATTCTCGGCCCGCCACCTGCAAGCCGCCACTATTTTCCCGACGGAGGCTGCGATGCTGTTTTCGAAGATGTATCTCCCCACCCTGCGGGAGGTCCCGGCCGAGGCCGAGGTGGTCAGTCACAAGCTCATGCTGCGGGCCGCGATCATCCGCAAGGTGGCCTCGGGGGTTTATTCCTGGCTGCCCTTTGGGCTGCGGGCGCTCCGCAAGGTCCAGGCGATCGTGCGCGAGGAGATGGACCGGGCCGGCGCCCTCGAGGTGCTCATGCCCATGGTCCAGCCCGCCGAGCTCTGGCAGGAGTCGCACCGCTGGGACGCCTACGGCCCGGAGCTCCTCCGGATCAAGGACCGCCACCAGCGCGAGTTCTGCCTGGGCCCGACCGCGGAGGAAGTCATCGTCAGCCTGGTCCGGGACGAGGTCCGCTCCTACCGCGATCTCCCGAAGAACTTTTACCAGATCCAGGGAAAATTCCGCGACGAGATCCGGCCCCGCTTCGGCGTGATGCGCGGCCGCGAGTTCGAGATGAAGGACGCCTACTCCTTTGACGCCGATGACGCCGGCGCCGAGAAGTCCTACGCCGCGATGAAGGAGGCCTACACCAACATCTTCCGGCGCTGCGGGCTCAAGTTCCAGCCGGTGGAGGCCCAGACCGGCCAGATCGGCGGGAGCTTCAGCCATGAGTTCATGGTGCTGGCCGACACCGGGGAGGACGTGATCGCGGTGTGCGACGAAGGCAACTACGCCGCAAACCTGGAGAAGGCCGAGAGCCGGCCCACACCGCCGCTCTACGCCGAGGAAGAACCTGACGAACTGACCAAGGTGGAGACCCCCAACCAGCACACGGTGGAGGAAGTGGCCGCCTTCCTCAAAGTCCCGGCCACCCGCGTCGCCAAGACCCTGATCTACCAGACCGACAAGGGCCCGATCGCGGC
>Ga0101944_10005595_pt1 | contig 14107 bp, 9 predicted proteins | sample DewCreD2012metaG_FD_75245 | JGI IMG/M metagenome (GOLD analysis project Ga0101944, IMG submission 75245) | Hot spring sediment bacterial and archeal communities from British Columbia, Canada, to study Microbial Dark Matter (Phase II) - Dewar... ... | reverse complement strand
GAAGATATGACGTAGTCTCTCCCTGGAGTGGACAGGTCGTGCAAAGCGGGCACAAGGGAATGTCCTTGAATCCGGTCTGGTTGCGGACGCCCAAGCAAATCCAGGATGGTTGGCATGATATCTATTGAAGCAGTTAAGCCAGAATAGACACCTGGTTTGACACCCGGGGCATAAATAATGAGCGGAACATGGGTCACCTCATTATAAAGCGGAGAACGCGCCCAGGCACCTTCGCCCCGCTCATCATCGAGCTCTTTTCCATGTGCAAAAACCATCTTTCCGTAAAGTCCGCCGTGTTCATTAAAATAATAACCATGATCTGTGGTAAAGATAATCGCAGTATTTTCCATCAATCCCATATTTTCCGCATGAGTCAAGAGATGGCCGACCCAGGTATCCACCATCGACATCTCTCCCATATAACACTTCTTTGCCTTCTCTACATATTCAGGAGTGATATCAGGACTGTCCTTTAAATAACCGTACAGCGGACGAAACAGCTCGCCATTATATTCCGGCCAGTACAATTCAACATAATAATTTGGTGGATCCCAGGGTTCATGTGGATCCCACGTATCAATTAAAAGAAAGAAATTATCTTTATAGTGAAGTTCCAGCCATTGAATCGCTTTCTGGAAGGTTTGTGGCGCAAAGCAGTTCATCTCCATACGTATTGAGGGACGAACATCCACAGCATCCATTCTTTTCCGTCCTCTGCCCTTTGCCACATAGTAATGCCCGGGAATCTCATGAAATGTCATGAAGCCTCTATCATATCCCATACCATCTCGCAGATAGAACGGAGTATCAACAATCGCCGCTGTGGTGAAATCACCCTGAGCAATAATCTCTGCAAGAGTGATTTCATCGCGTCTTAAGGGCTCCCACTGCATATAGGACATTGTCCAGCGCCCTGTTAAGAAATCGGCTCGCGCAGGCATGGTGGGGAACGAACTGATGTAATGCCTGTTGAATTTGACTCCTTTTGAAGCTAATTTATCAAGCGCCGGGGTACGCATTTGCCCGTTGCCATAACAACCAACAGCATCAAGCCTTACAGTGTCAGCAATGATCAGGATAACATTCATATATTTCCTCCATTCAATTCTTTAAATTAAACTCCAAAATGATACAATTATTACCCCGGATTATCCTATTCTTTGAATAAATAGCGGAGAAATTCGCTTGAATTCCTCCTTCTATGCAAGAAGACCCGTACCACAAGTAAACCGGTGATAAGCAACGCAATAAATACCAGCCCACCGAAAATCACTCCACTGGTCGCTAAACTAAGCCAGGTCAGTGTACTCTCAACTTTTATTTCCACCAGCTTCAGGACAGAACCCGTAACCGCTACAAGGATTGTGGTTGCCAAGACAAATCTCATACACTTACTCTCAAGATACCTCGTAGCTATGGCGCCAATCTGGGTGCCTATTGATGATCCCAATAATATTAACAACGAAACATAAATCAGAACATTTCCACTCATTATGTGCCGCAAACTGCCAAAACCAGAAGAAAAAATAATTTGAAACAGGCTTGTGCCTACTGCTGTATAGGAAGGAACTCCGAAAAGATATATCAGAGCAGGAACCATTATAAATCCACCCCCCACACCAATAGAACCGGAAAGAATACCGATTGCCAGACTTATACCGGCTAAAAGGAACAGGGATATTCGGATGCCAGATTTACGGAAGGCAATCTTTGGAGGGATATTTATTACTCTTAACATATCACCAAACGAGATTCGCTTTTCATTAACCGTATCTGGTGTGCCAGCAGGGGATTTCAACCTGGTTGACTCCCAAAGCATATAGCTTCCAACTGTGAAAAGGAGCAAGCATGAAATGGATAGTACCGCTGAGTCTGCCACGCCATGCAACTGAACAAATTGTAAAAGCTTTACTCCAAGTTCGATACCGGCAGTCATAAAAATGGTTGTTACCAGGGCAAGTTTAAAATCAATATTTCCCTCCTGACGATGCCTCATAGCACCAACTATTGCATTGCCGGTGATCCACAGCAGACTCGTACCTACTGCAAAATTAGCAGGGATGCCTGAAATAATTAACGCCGGAGTCAGGATAACTCCTCCTCCAACTCCTACGAATCCGCTAATTATTCCTGTAGCCAACCCGAGGGAGACCAGGAAAAACAGATTTATCTCAACTCCCGGAAGGATAGATGTCATCTCCTCACATTCCAAATAAAAATAGAAAAATCCATTTTATTACTCACTTTTTCAGGATAATATCCGTGATTTTCCCAAATAACAGCCCGAGCACACATGCGAATACAACAGTTATCGTTAAGTCATATGCAATCTTTAGTATTCCTTTTGTTGTGCCAATCCAGTCAGCCATTTCCGCATAACGTCCGGAATTATGCCACGAATATATATGCCAGATAAACCCTGCACAAATCAGGGCTAATACAAAGACCATGATTAATGTAGCTTTACACTTCAACTTCAATCTAACTCAACAAAAGTGACCGAAAATAACCCTGTCTGTAAACACCTAAGATAATTAATTATTATTTCATTTAATCCTTGTGCAAATACAAGTTGCATTTTAGAAACAGTAAGTTGATTAAATTATATATATTCTCATAAATTAATTGTCAAGTATTATTTTAGTTAACTATATGTTGCAAAAATATATTGACAATGCCGCTTAATAAAAGTAAAATATAAACTATTTCACGGTAGTCCCATGTTAAAGACATTCGATTAATAACTAAAACAAATTATCAGGATGATTATTTGAAGCGTTTTTAAAATGATCATTCTTTTACTGTTGCAGGCAAGGAGTTAACTTCTGTGAATCAACCTTCTTAAAATTTTTTGTAAATGCGATTGAAAATAAAGAGGTCATCTATAGCTGATATTTGGGAAAGGTTTTTCGAAGTAAATATTTAAACAGAAAAAAATGATTATGAGGAGGATTGATGTGAAAAAAGCTTTCTGGTTGATCATGATCGGAATATTGCTCGTCTCCTTTTTAACAGCCTGCGGCACTTCTACACCATCTGTTTCTAAGTCCCCGGCACCAACCCAGAGTATCAGCCCATCTTCCGCCGTTCCATCTACAACTACAAGCGCAACCCCAGCCATCACACAAACTGTCACCACTCCGACTCAAACAGGGAAATCTCCTAAATATGGAGGAGTTTTAAGAGTAGTAAATGACGCTGTTCCAGCTACCAGCATCGGTTTTCCTCCTGAGATACAGACAGGGAGTGGCGAAAGCATCCAGCTCTGCATTGAACCATTATTACGTTCAGATGACAAGGGGAACTTGATTCCCTGGCTGGCGGAATCTTATGAAGTAGCATCAGATTTCAAATCAATCACTTTCAAAATAAGGAAGGGCGTAAAATTCCATGACGGGTCCGACCTTAATGCACAGGTGGTCAAATGGAACCTGGATAACCAGATTGAAGCCAAATTAGTGCCAAACTGGTCATCGGTGGAAGTCATTGATGACTACACTGTTAGAGTAAATATTACGCAGTGGATGAATACCATTATGGCTGGCTTTGCTGATGGAAGCTCAAGCTGGATGATTTCGAAAGCCGCTTTTGATAAAAATGGAATTGATTGGGTGCGGCAAAATCCTGTCGGCACTGGACCTTTTAAATTTTTAAGTTTTTCCCGGGATACTGCTTTTAAAGCAGTCAAAAATCCTGATTACTGGCAGCCAGGCAAACCTTACGTGGACAGGGTAGAAATTATTTACGTAATTGACCAAATGACACAAAAAGCCGTGATGCAATCCGGCGGTGCTGATGCAATTGCCATCGAATTTGGGAAAAGAACAAAAGACATGGCAGATATAGGTCTGGAGGTTGTAGCGAATTCAGTAACAACATCCAGTCTAATCCCGGATACAGCTAATCCGGATTCTCCCTGGTACAATTTAAAGGTACGTGAAGCAGCCGAATATGCGATTGACCGTGAAGCAATCGCAAAAGCGTTTGGTTTTGGTTATTGGAAAGCCGCATATCAGGTGCCAGCCAGAGCCTACCCGGTATATGACCCCAATTTCGTTGGTCGAAGATATAATCCTGAAAAAGCCAAACAATTGCTAGCTGAGGCTGGTTATCCCAACGGATTCAAGACTACCATCATATGTAATCCTCTGGGATTAAACAGGGATGTTGTTGTCGCTGTTCAGAGCTATCTCTCAAAAGTCGGCATAGATGCTGCCCTCGAATTTCCCGAATTTTCCAAATATCAACCTTCATATCTCATGGGCACGTGGAAAAACGCCTGCCTTTATCAGCTTTGGCCGGGCGCTGCGAATTATAATAGTATGATCTATCTATATCTCAGACCAAATGGACCCTTTTTGAAAAGCTGGTTAAGAACTCCTGAATTCATCAGTCTATTCGAAAAAAGTCTGACCTCTCCGGAACCAGATGTTAATTTAATCAGAGCAATTTTCAATCAGATTCATAAAGAGGCAGGTTACATCCCCATCAACGAGGCAGGAAAAAGCTGGGCGATGCAGTCGTATGTCAAAGATGGCGGCTGGTATGAAAGAAGCATTTCGTCATGGTGGAAACCTGAACAGGTATGGTTAGACAAATAACGAATTGAAAGGATTGTTTATCAATCCTCAAGCAAGATTTGATATAAGCCATTCAAAGGATTAACAAAATGAGGGGGAATTGATCCCCCTTATTTTGTTATAAAGGAATTATGCTAATATCTTTTTTCACTCTCCAGAGCGATATATTTTTGACAGTAACAGTATCAGGTAAAGTCTTATGAAATTTGCTTAGCTGTGATATGATAATACTTGAGCTACTCTACCCTGGTTTGAACTGACGGTGGTTAAAAGAAAATGTGGAAACGCAATCTCTACTTCTTCGCCTGTCTGGTCGCTGTTTTAATTGTTTCTGGCTGTGCTCGATTTGATAACCCCAGAGTCAGCCTGAATGAGGAGTTCTCCCTGTCTATAGGGCAACGCGCCTCCATCGTCGATGAAGATTTAGAGATCAGTTTCAAAGAGGTAATCGAAGATAGCCGCTGTCCAGGAGGAGCTACCTGTATTTGGGCTGGCAGGGTTTCCTGTTTGATTGATCTTGTACATAAAGGTTCATCTTACCGCATGGTATTGACCGAGCCCGGCTTGAAAGACGAATACTCGAAGGAGAGGTACCAAAGGTATGAGCTGATGTTTCATATCACCCCTTACCCTGAGGCTGGTAAAGAGATATCTAAAGACGAATATCGTTTGCATTTGATTGTTACCAAGTTGCCTGAAGTGATAATGGGAATAATTGGTTCTGTGCTGGCTTCTCCTTCTACCTTTAATGGTCAAGAAATAACAGTTGTTGGCTACTACCGCGGCTGGGATTTACTGCATGAGGCAAATGTGTCGCCACCGGACACGCGAAGCGATTGGGTCATCAAAGACTCAACCGGGGCGATCTACGTTAGTGCTAATTCACCAGCAAAGCTTCCGGAAATGTTAAAACCTGATTCAATGCAATACACTGGTATTATACTCCAAGTCACAGGCGTCATTCGTGTTACCAGTGCGGGTCAGCCTTATATAGAGGCAAAAACCATCCAGCTCATGCCATAGCCAGAAGACAACAATACCATGAAAGAATCCATTCAAGAAAATGGTGCTTGAGAAACTCCCTGTCCTCGTCCCGATAGCAGGTCCAGACATTCCGGGATATAAGACAGATATCACTTTCGGCAAGTTTTTCCAATATCTTAACTCTCAGCTGGCGTGCTGGCACGTGATTGCCATCCACCTTTAATATAAGGTCCAGCGTTTCCAAAGCCAATTGCGGCTGGCTACCGTTAAAGAGGCTCTCTGCCTTTTCCAGAATAGCCCCATCGTTCCCTCTCAGTTCCATGACAACCGCAGCCAGCTCTTTCTTTGGTCTGGGCAACACACCTGACGGCGAAAAATTGACGGCAAAGCTGACTCTCTGCTATCCTGCTCATGAATACTGTTCAGTTGGGAAAGCCATGCGAGGCTATTGTTTAAAATATAGTACCAGACAGGAAATGAAGAATGCCAGATCTATCACGATGAAAAAAGGTAAATCGTCTACCCGGGGCGTCTGCGCCACATGCGGAAAAAGAATATTCAGAAACGGCAAAGTTTTGGAGCTTTTAATGATTTCAAATCAGGAGCAACTATGAATCAGGGCACCTGGATTCTGGAGCGGTGCGTAAGCGAACGTTTTCCTTACCGTCTGCAGATAATCAGGGGAGGCGAACCATGGTTAGTGCTCCGTACCCAGGATAGATGGCCAGCCGCCGGCAGGCATATTTTCTGCCTGCGCGAGGAAGAGCCACCGGCAGCAGACGAGATACTGGAAGAGATTGAGCGTGTTGGCATTGTCGCTTTCAACGAGCGAGGAAAGCGAGTTTCTGTGATACTTGATCGCAAGCGCTACAAGCGATGCGACTTCCTTTTCCTCGAGAAAAAATACAAGAGCCGACCGGGGGAAAGCTACGAGCAAATCTTCTGGCTGACACAGCGGTCAATCGAGCAGCGCCGCCCTGCATTTAAGCTGGTCTCGCGTGCTGGTAACGCCGGAATGGTCATCCGCATCGACAGTAACGAGAAATACCCCTGGCAATTCCCCGGAGCAGTGACGGAACGCAGTGCTATTTCCGCCGGTGACTATGCCCTCGTGGATGGGGATAAGCTACTGGCCGTGGTGGAGCGGAAGACACTGGATAACCTTCTTGCCGATTTCGGCACAATGCCAGTGCTCCACCAGAGGCTGGCTGAGCTGGCAGCATTTGATAACCATGCCATGGTGGTTGAGGCACCCTATGCCGACTTCCTCAACCCCAGGAAGGTTCACCACTATACACCTGACTTCTGTGCTAGAGCAATTGCGGAGCTGTATGCCCTGCACCCCACCCTGCGCATTGTCTTCTGCGCCAACCGAAAAGTGGCCAACGAGTGGACAAGGCACTTCTTCGAAGCGGTGTGGAATCTCCGACATGAGAAGCGGGAGTAATACCAGAGCCCGATGAAATAATGAAGGGGATATACATCCTCATAATCGAAGTCGATAAGGCAGCGGATATCGCCGTGGGTAAAAGGCGTAATTATTATTTTCAGCCAGGCTATTACGCCTATGTTGGTTCAGCATTGTCCAGTTTGGAGCCCAGACTAAGAAGACACCTTCGCGCCGAAAAAAGACCTCACTGGCATATAGACTATTTCCTGAAAAAAGGCAGCATTAAAAATATCATCTATGCTGAGACCACGCAGAAAAAGGAGTGCGGCCTGGTAAAACAGCTATCGCTGAAACTGCCAGCGGTTGCGGGTTTTGGCTGCAGTGATTGCAGGTGCCGATCCCACCTGTTCTTCTGCCCGGAGAAACTATTCCTCGAAAAACTTGTTGATGATGCTTTTCTGAGTATCGGACTGAAACCCTCTCTTCAACAACCAATTGTCTGATCGGGCAAACTCGCAGAATTTGCGCTGAGTTTTCACCATTAGGTGATTAGAAAATGGTGAAGGAGCTCTATCTCTCTACAACACTCTATGTTTAATTAATAGCTGTAATATGTTAATATTCATGAAAAATTCCCGATAATAACGGCAGGTAAAAAGGAGTTGATAATGAGAATAGTAAAAACTGATAAAGGTTACGTTTCCGGCACAATAATTGGGGAACCGGGAAAAGAAGTAAGTATTTATCGGGGAATACCCTTCGCCGCACCTCCGGTCGGGAATCTACGCTGGAAGCCTCCCCAGCCCGCCGAACCGTGGAGCGGAATCCGTGAATGCACGAAATTCAGTCTCATATCTCCCCAGCCTGTCATGGGCAATATCACTGGCGAGATGCCTCAGGGTGAAGACTGCCTGTACCTTAACGTGCTGACTCCTGCCCATGAACCGGATGAAAAATTACCTGTTCTGGTCTGGATGCACGGTGGTGGATATTCCATGGGAAGTGGGAACGATAAAATATGGAATTTCCATCGGCTTCCTCAGCGCTGTGTTCTCGTCACTCTAAATCACCGCCTCGGTCCATTCGGTTTACTGGCGCATCCGGCTCTTTCTGCAGAATCGAAAGACGGAGTTTCTGGCAATTACCTGTTCCTCGACCTGATAGCCTCTCTTGAGTGGATACAGAAAAATATCGCAGCTTTCGGTGGCGATCCAGACAACGTGACAATTTTCGGCGAATCCGGCGGCGGTGCCAAGGTGTCCATAATGATGGTATCGCCTCTGGCAAAAGGTTTGTTCCACCGGGCGATATGTGAGAGCGGTACGGCAACAGCAATATTGAAGGGAATGAACCTTGCAGAAGCAGAAGCGATTGGCGAGAAGCTGTTCAAGAAACTGGGCATATCTGGGAAGAATGCCCTCGAAGAAGCCAGGAACATACCATTCGGGAAAATAATGGAAGCAGCAATTGAAATGGAACCTCCGCGAAAACCCGGGGTTCCGCCTGCTCCCCTGTGGGATGCAGCAGTTGATGGAAAGGTGATCCCGGTAAGCCCCACTGAGAGCTTTTTATCGGGTGCAATCAACGCCGTCCCACTCATCGTATCGGCGAACCTGGGAGAACTTCTCGGTCCTGGAATGCTGGTAATGCCCTTCATAATACCTGCCTATATCGATATGCTGAAAGCCGTTATCAAGAAAGGCTGTGCCGGATATGTCTGTATTTTCGATCAGGTACCGGCTGGCTGGAAAAAAGATGGATGCAATTCTGTCCACTCTATGGAGTTGCCGTATGTGTTCGGGGACTGGGACGATTCGACAGGCTGGTGGAGATCAGTCGCTATGATTGCGCAGGCATCCGGTGCAAAAACGATGAATCCGGGTCTTACCGAACATGACAGAATAGTTTCTGAAGCCATGATGAACTTATGGAGGAATTTTGCCAGAACAGGAAAACCAGAAGCTGAGGGAGTTCCAAACTGGCCGGAATACTCAACAAAATCAGACCAGTACCTGTACATTGGAGAAAAATTTGAAATTAGATCCGGATTTTCGAAAGTAGCCCAATAAAGACCGGGGAATAAGAGCAATCTCAAATCATTACCCGGGGAAATTACTGGCTTTCTGGATGATGCCATGCTCCGTGATAAACTGCACCAGGCTTTCAACCAACACCTGGGCACAGGCTAACATCAGACAGTTTTTGAACTGTTTGAGAAGGTGCACTAGTTTTGTGCTGTGCAACAATTACTTATCTTAAACGGAAGATAACCGAACATTATTAAAAGGACTCCTTTCTTTGTTCTTTTCCCTGTGCTCTTTTTAAAAGAAAATAACTGCTAAATTCGCGTAATTGTATCTCGATGCACGCTTGTCAGGTAGCGAATTACTCCGCGCAAAGCTCTCCAATCAATAATTATGTGTACTATCGTAATAACTACAACGGCAACGCATATCCAGAAGTGTATTTCCCCCCAGTTTTGTTTCGTAATGCCAAATAATAACAGCTGGCGTCCTGCCTGGCGTGTATCAGGGGCAAGCCAAAGAATCAGTCCCGAGAATGCTGACAACGCCCATACGGTAATCAAGGCGATTGCTATAATTGCTCTGGCATAGACTTTCGGCTTTATCGGTCTTTTATTTGACACGTTGCCCCCCTTAAATTAGTTACAGATTATCTTATCATACTTTTTAGAAGAAGGTGCTTATTCCGGCTGATGCAGGAGTAGTGGCTACAGGATTGCCAATTCTTAAAAACTTACGTGGAGATGAAGTAATATGAGGGAAAATATACACAATCGCAGAACCAACTTTGAAAATAGTTAAAATAAAATCCTTGCAGGTCTGAATACTCGTCCGGATCAACTTAACTGGCTGGATTAAGAACAGCCTTCATAAACAAAAAAGTCCTCATGCACGGATGTGCGTCAGGGCTGATTTTGTTTCAGTAATTGGTAGCGGGGGTTGGATTTGAACCAACGACCTTCGGGTTATGAGCCCGACGAGCTGCCACTGCTCCACCCCGCGGTGTATTGAAGAAGTGTTCCAGATAATTTAACCTTAACCTCTGGATAGCGGAAGGAAGAAAATTTGTCTAAGACTAAACCTACCAGGAAACCTGATAGGATCGACCAGTTGGAGCAAAGGCTCAACGCCTTTGAAACTCCCTAGAAAGGAGGTGATCCAGCCGCAGCTTCCGCTACGGCTACCTTGTTACGACTTCGTCCCAATCACCAGCCCGACCTTCGGCGCCTGCCCCCCTCTCGGGTTAGCTCAGCGGCTTCAGGTCTTGCCGGCTTTCATGACGTGACGGGCGGTGTGTACAAGGCCCGGGAACGTATTCACCGCAGTGTGCTGACCTGCGGTTACTAGCAACTCCGCCTTCATGGAGTCGGGTTGCAGACTCCAATCTGAACTGAGGCCAGCTTTGATGGGATTTGCTCCAGGTCGCCCCTTCGCACCCCTCTGTACCGGCCATTGTAGCGTGTGTGTAGCCCAGGACGTAAGAGCCGTGCTGACTTGACATCATCCCCACCTTCCTCCGAGTTAGACTCGGCAGTCTCGCTAGACATTCAACTAGCGACGAGGGTTGCGCTCGTTGCGGGACTTAACCCAACACCTCACGGCACGAGCTGACGACAGCCATGCAGCATCTGTGCACACGTCCTTGCGGACTGCCACATCTCTGCGACATTCGTGTGCATGTCAAGCCCTGGTAAGGTTCTGCGCGTTGCGTCGAATTAAACCACACGCTCCGCTGCTTGTGCGGGCCCCCGTCAATTCCTTTGAGTTTTAGCCTTGCGGCCGTACTCCCCAGGCGGGACGCTTAATGCGTTAGCTTCGGCACAGGAGGAGTCGATACCCCCTACACCTAGCGTCCATCGTTTAGGGCGTGGACTACCTGAGTATCTAATTCAGTTCGCTCCCCACGCTTTCGCGCCTCAGCGTCAGGTACGGCCCAGAAGGCCGCCTTCGCCACCGGTGTTCCTCCGGATCTCTAAGCATTTCACCACTACACCCGGAATTCCACCTTCCTCTACCGCCCTCTAGTCCAGCAGTCTCGGCCGACCCACCTGGGTTAAGCCCAGGCATTTAACAGCCAACTTGCCAAACCGCCTACGCGCTCTTTACGCCCAGTAAATCCGGACAACGCTCGCCCCCTACGTATTACCGCGGCTGCTGGCACGTAGTTAGCCGGGGCTTATTCGCCGGGTACCGTCACCATCTTCCCCGACAAAAGAGGTTTACAATCCGAAGACCTTCTTCCCTCACGCGGCGTCGCTGCATCAGGCTTCCGCCCATTGTGCAATATTCCCCGCTGCTGCCCCCCGTAGGAGTCTGGGCCGTCTCTCAGTCCCAGTCTGGCTGATCATCCTCTCAGACCAGCTACCCGTCATCGGCTTGGTGAGCCCTTACCTCACCAACTACCTGATGGGCCGCGAGCCCCTCCCAGTGCGCATCACTGCTTTCCTGACTGAAGTCCCCCCCAGCCAGCGTACGCGGTATTACCCGCTCTTTCGAGCGGCTATCCCCCTCACCAGGACAGGTCACTCACGTGTTACTCAGCCGTTCGCCACTGCCCTCTCGGGCCGTCCGACTTACATGCGTAAGGCACGCCGCCAGCGTTCGTCCTGAGCCAGGATCAAACTCTCCATCGTCAACCAAGAGCTCTTCAGCTCACTTCTCCATAAGCCTCCGCCTGACCACCAGCACCCACCAGATCCGCCCCAGTCAGCCCTCAAGCTAACCCGGCCTCTCCAGCCGATGCCTCCAGCCAGACTCGCCCTCAGCCTCCGACACCCAAAGGAACCTGACCCGTCTCGCTGTCACTATCCAGTTGTCAACGTCCCCGCCACCAAGAACCCCGTCTCAGCGACGCGAAATGTAATATACCACCTACACACTCACCCCGCAAGGCCTTGGGGCACGAGTTTCCAAAACTCGTGCCCCAAGGCCTTGCTTTCCGAATCGATGCCTACAGCCCCATCGGCAGACCCGGAAGCCCTGGCATCCCCCGCCCCCGCTTCCCTCCACCCTGCATCATCGTCTTCATCAGCTTCTGCACCTGGAAAAACTGGTTCAGGAGCTGGTTCACTTCCTGTGGCGTCGTTCCACTCCCCCGCGCAATCCGCCGCTTCCGGCTGCCACCAATGATGTGCGGGTCGTGCCTCTCACCCGGCGTCATCGACTGGATGATCGCCTCGATCCGCTTGAACTGCTTCTCGTCCAGCGCTTCCTGCGGAATGTTCCCCCGCATCGACCGGAACCCCGGAATCATCTCCAGCAGCTGGCTGAGAGGACCCATCTTCCGGACCTGCTGCATCTGGCTGAGGAAGTCCTCGAGGTCAAAGGTGGCCGTGCGCAGCTTCTTCTGCATCGCCTCGGCCTGCTGCCGATCGATCGTCTCCTGCGCCTTCTCGATCAGACTCAGCACGTCGCCCATGCCGAGGATCCGGCCAGCCACGCGATCCGGGTAGAACTGCTCCAGCGCGTCCAGCTTCTCCCCGATGGCAGCATACTTGATCGGCACGCCCGTGATCGCGCGGATCGAGAGCGCCGCACCACCGCGCGCGTCGCCATCCATCTTCGTCAAGATCACGCCCGTCAGCCCGACCCGCTTATTGAACTCGTCCGCCACGCGCACCGCGTCCTGCCCGGTCATCGCGTCGGCGACGAGCAGGATCTCGTGCGGGTTCACGCGCTCCTTGATCGCGCCAAGCTCGGCCATCATCTCGTCGTCGATATGAAGACGGCCGGCTGTATCCAGGATGACAACCGAAGCCGCCAGCTCGCGCGCGCGCTTCAGAGAGTTGACGCAGATCTCGACCGCCTTCTTCCCTTGCTCGGAATGCACTGGCACGTCGATCTGCTTTCCCAGCGTGATGAGCTGCTGCACCGCGGCCGGACGGCGGACGTCCGCGGCGACCATCAGTGGGCGCTGGCCGGACTTGCGGAGCTGCAAGGCCAGCTTCGCGGCGGTGGTCGTCTTACCAGCACCCTGCAGCCCGACCAGCATCACGATCGTCGGCGGCTGGCTCGCGAGCGCGATGCGACTCGGCTCACCGAGCGTGTACACGAGCTCGTCGTGGACGATCTTGATCACCTGCTGCGCCGGGCTCAGGCTCTGGAGGACCTCGACGCCAACGGCCCGGTCGTGGATACGGTTGATAAACAGCTTGACGATGCGCAGGCTGACGTCTGCTTCCAGCAGAGCGATGCGGACCTCGCGCAGCGCTTCCTCAACATCGCGCTCGGTGAGCTTGCCCTTGCTCCCGAGGCGCTTGAAGGCAGCCTGGAGCTTGTCGGAAAGGGAGTCAAACACTCGTCGGCCCTCGGCTGATGCCTGTTGCTGATGGCGCATTCATTATACGCGGCATCGAGCGGCGACTCGGGCAGATCGATCGATCGAGCCGAGGCTGATTCGAGCCGTCAGCTGTTAGCACTCAACCCGCGCGACTGCTAAACTAGAGCAATCACGCGAAAACACGAGCTTTGCGCGGTAATCCAAAGCTATCCGCATGATAACCCGCCGTGGAATGCCTTGTGAATGCCGGCTGGCCTGCTGTATCATCACGGCGGTTAGCACTCGGACGACGAGAGTGCTAGGCAGATCAACAGGGAGGTCTCTGAATGGCTCAGATCAAGCCCCTGGGCGATCGGGTAGTGGTCAAGGCGATGCCCCGCGAGGAAGTGACGAAGAGCGGGATCGTCCTGCCCGACACGGCCAAGGACAAGCCCTCGCGCGGCAAGGTGATCAGCGTCGGCGAGGGGCGGTTGCTCAAGGACGGCACTCGGGCCGCGCCGCAGGTGTCGCCGGGCGATCGGGTGCTGTTCAGCTCCTATGCCGGCGAACCGTTCAAGCTCCAGGATCAGGTCCGTCGCTCCGGCGACAATGCGTGCCCGTTCGCGCTTCTCTGCCAGGATTTGCAATGCTTCTTCGATGCTGGTCACGCTATAGTAATTTTTCCACATGGTTTTCAAGCTCCATAGAATTGTGCTATGTAGTGAAAGTCTTTGTCGTAACGGTCAATGTTTTATCAGGACGATTTCAACCGTTTTTGGGTCGCTGAGGTTTTTGCCTCGCGTTGCGGTTGTTGTATGAACCCGCCGACATCACTTTGCCGTCCCCGCCTTGCCGTAGCATAACGATTTCC
>Ga0101944_10005593_pt1 | contig 14109 bp, 9 predicted proteins | sample DewCreD2012metaG_FD_75245 | JGI IMG/M metagenome (GOLD analysis project Ga0101944, IMG submission 75245) | Hot spring sediment bacterial and archeal communities from British Columbia, Canada, to study Microbial Dark Matter (Phase II) - Dewar... ... | reverse complement strand
ACTTGCCCGAAGCCAGCCTGACCTATCAGGAGTTGCCGGAAATCGCCCGGCGGGCCGGCGTCGATGTGAAGGTGATGCAGGAGGACACCGCCCCGCAGTTTCCGCTGCCGATGCGCTATGAAGAGTACCTGAGCAATCAGGTGGACAAGAAGCAACGCCATGAAATTCGCCGCAAGCAGCGCCGCGCAGAGCGCAGTCACAAGATACTCCCACCGCTCGAAATAGAACGGCGGCATTTTGTCCATGAGAATGTCGCGGATGGTGCCTCCGCCGAGCGCCGTGATGGCGGCAAGGACCAGAACCCCGAAAATGTCGAGTTTCTTCTCCATGGCGGCCAGTGCGCCCGTGATCGCAAAAACGGCGATGCCCGCAAGGTCCAGCGCATAAATCACGGCATCGAGGGACATGCGTTCTGGCTCCCGTCTGCGGGTTATTCGCCGCGGCGCGGCAGCCGCGTCACTTCGGTGATCTTCCACCCGCGGTCCACCACGCCGATCATGCGGAAAATGTCTCTCTTGTAGATGAATGTTAGCTCTTCACCGGCGCCCGTGTGCAGCGTGACCTTGAGCCGGTCCCGCGACGGCGTCTGCCCGTGAATGTCCCAGATTTCAAAAGCATCCAGAAGCTGTTGTCCGGGATCTTTGCCGCAGTCCAGGTAAAGCGATGCGGGCACATTCGTGAGTTCGAGAATCAGTTCCTCGGGTGTGCGGATTCCCTTGACGCTTTTTGACTCGGACCCGGAGGTGACATAGAGCACGCTGTTGTTTAGTGTCCGCGCCATGATGCGGATGAACCCTGTCTGGTTGAGGGCGAATTGAGCGAACGCTTCTTTTGCGCCGGGCGCGGAGCAGGCCGCAGCCGCCGCGGACTCCAGCCCCGGCGCCAGCGCCCTGTGCAGCGTCTGGGCCAGGTTCTGCGCCTGATCGCAGCCCGGATCCGTGACCAGAATGGCCGAGGGCGCCCAACCCGTGGCGTAGGATTTGCGCGCGGCGCGGTCATACCATCCGCGCGGGGATAAGACCTCGAGCCACGAGCCGCCCGCGCGCTCCATGGCCTGCCCGGTTGTGGCGATGCACTCCCCGGACTGCAACACACCGATCTCCGGCCCGAAATTCCCCGGCTCGGACCGCACTGCGAAAAAGTCCTGCTCCATCTCCACTTTCATGTACTGGCGCACCGGGGGCTGCGCGGAGGGGGGCGCAAGCGCGCACGCGCGCCACAGCAGCGTGATCATGAACACAGTTGCGGAAACAAGCTGGCGCATCAATCTCCATCCGTGTGCGCCACAAAGCGCGGCGCGGCATTTCTTACTATAACCGGGGATTGATCCTTGAACAAGCCGCAGGCGCGGCGTCATGAAAACAGCGCGCGATAAACCAGAAAGCAGCCCGTGCCCGATAACATGATGATGATGGCGATGGGAACAAGAAATTTGTAAATGCCCGAGAATTCCGCTTTGAAAAAGTCCCTGGTCAGAACCAGACACAGGTGCACGGGGCTTAGCATCATCCCCATGTAGCCGAAGGTGTAGGCCAGTGTGAGATACGCCAGGCGCGCATCGGAGCCGGCCACGGAATCAGGCAGCAGGGAAATCACCAGAGGAAAAGACGCGCCCACGAACCCCACGGCCAGGCCCAGCGCCATGCCGGACACAAAGGGAAGGACCGCAATGACCGCCACAACCGGCACGCGGTAGGCTTCGAGATCCGCCTGCACGCCCGCGAATGCGTTGACCGCCACAAGCGTGTCGCGGAACACCATCACCCCCATGGCCAGCAGCGCCATGGACCCCATGCCGCGCACGGCCAGCAGGCGCGCCGCGCGTGCCGCGCCCAGCCGGTGGCGCACCGACACCCAGGCAATCCCGAGCGCGATACCCAGAATCACCGGCCAGTACTTGGCAGCCGTTGGGGTAAGTCCGGAACGCTCCAGCGCCGCGCCCGCGCCGAAAATGACCACGATGGTTACAATAATCGAGCTGCTCCGGTTGAGCGCGCTGGACAGGTTGCCGTTGCGCAAACCGTTCCCGGCCTGCGCGGGCTGCCCATCCGCGGGAAACGACGGCCGCAGAATGATGAAATACCCTGCGGCCACGGCCACAGCGGTCAGCGGAAGGTGCATGGCCGCCAGTTTCCAGGCCGATACCCTGAACAGGCTCGACGCAACGATGATTCCCGGATACAGCGGCCACCAGTATTCCCAGATATGGCGGAACCAGTAATTCACGGCGGCCTTCTGCTCGGGGGTCTGGCCGCCCCCCGGACCGCACGCCGCCTGCACCATGGGCGCGCTGAAAATGGCGCCGCCGGGCATGGGCAGAAGCCCGATGAGCGCCGGAAGCGCCGCGCCGCTCACCATGCTGCGCCCGAACAGGCGGCTGAACGACTCCACAATCCCGTTCAGGATCCCGGTTTTGTCCAGCATGTTGCTGTAGCCGAGGATGAGCGCCACCACCGCGTAAAGGAACAGCGTTTCCTGGGCCACCGCAGAGCGCGCCATAATGCGCAGCGTGTCCCACGCGCCCGCGCCGAACCACAGACCCGCGCCCAGGGACACCGCCAGCAGCGCCGCATACAACGGGGCGCGCGCGCGGTACAGCGCCATGATGCACGCGAACAGAATCAGAATTTTGAACAGCGCCGGAACGCCCGCGATCGCTTCCATGACTTTCCATGTTATAGCAAATCCCCGCACGGCTTCACACGAAAAACGCGGCGCACAAACGCAGGCGCAACATGCACTTCGTGCTGCTGAAATTGCCGGGGATTAAAGGGATAGCGCGGGCAGATTACGCGCGCGAAAGATTGACCAGAACTTCCAGCGTGCCGTGTTCCATGATGTAAGTCACATGCAGAAACTGCGTCTTCTGGTTGAATCTGATGGCGCGGCCGTAGGACACCGAGTGGGATACATTGCAGAAGTATCCTTTGTTGACGAGCTGGTCGCGCGCTTTTTTGGAAATGCGCAGGGAAAACTCGTCCAGAGAACTGCGCGCCATCTGGTCCATGGTGTCCACCATGATGCCCATGAGGCAGCAGGAGGCGAACTTGCAGGCCACAGGCTCGGACATGCCGAATATCACCGCGCCCTGCACGCCGCCGGAAATGCGAAGCAGCGCGGACACATCGTACTGCACCAGGTCGGTCTCCACCAGCTTGAGGTCACCCTTGGATGATGGTTTGTTGCCCAGGGAAATGAGGGTTTCCTGGAAAGCCAGAAGAAACGGGTTTACGAATTCCGCTTCGACATCGCGCAGTTGGAGTTTGCACAGAAGGTCGTCGGTCATGGCGTTTGATCCGTAATTATATCAGCCGGACCCAAAGATACAACAGGAAATTGCGGGCAGGCAGTCGAGGTGCGGTTGCTGCTGCTGATGAGGGTCAAGGGATCAGGCGATTTTGATTTCCAGCCGTTTCCCCAGTGCGGCGGCGACTCGTTTCAAGGTGGACAGCTTGATATCTTCAGCATGGTTCTCAATTCGGGAAATGGCCGTTTTGCGGGTGTTGATTCTGGCGGCAAGTTCTTCCTGCGTCAATCCCGCTTCCTCTCGCGCCTGGCGCAGCATGACTCCTATCTTAAACTGTTCGTATCCTTCGTCGTATCCTTCGGCAAATGCTTTGTCCCTGCTCTTTCTGTCCGATATGTATTTTTTGAGATCACTCATCACTTAGATATCCTTTCCAAAAAATCTCTTCGACAGGATTCTGCTCTTAGAATCTCTGAAGCTGGCGTCTTTCGGCTTTTCTTGGAAATGCCGTGCGTTAATACAACAATGTTGTTTTTGTAACAAAAACAGAATATCCGACAGGCGTTCGAGCCGGACGCTATTCGGCATTCCCATATCTCCTTGGTTCCAGTGAGTTTCTTGAAGTATGAAGATGGAATAAAATCCAGTTCCTCGACAGTTTGAGAACCCAGGTGATTTTTGAGCCTGCTGGGATGGCAGGGAATCCAGAAAATCTTGCACTGGGCATTCGCCGCTCGCGGTTTGATAGAAGACAATCGAGCGTCTCATAATTCAATGTTAACGCGGGTGTTAACCAGCGTCAAGGGTTCACGATTTAGATGTTGAAGCGATCGCACAGGACACAGAGTCATCACAAATCGAATTCTGTCCATTGGCGGGATCTCACGGCTGATCCCATCTGACAAAGCACGCGGCGCGTTCGTTACTTGTGGCCCCAGTACAGATCCGGCTCGATACGAACCTTTCTGGAATCGTAAGGATTCGCCGCGGGATCCCAGGCGTCAATCCAGCGGTAGGGCGTTTCTTCGAGAAGCCACGGCCAGGCCGTTGCGTTGTGCCATGCGTCCGCGGCCTTGATGTTGTACATAATCCCCTCGTGCGTCAGGGGCAGGTCAATCCGGTACACGGCGTCTCCGGCCGGCTCCATGTCCTTTTCGATCCAGGGGTATTGCGTGGGCAGGGGTTTGTACGCGATTTTCACTTCCTTGAGCGCGCTGTCGTCCCGCACCTTCACGGTGATGCGCGCGGTTGCGCCGAAGTCCAGAACCTCGACATCCTGAAGCGTGACCACGGGACGCGCGGTGTCTTCCATGAACTGCACGGTTACATATTTCTGCTTTTCCATCTTGTCAATGCGCTTGAGTTCGTTGGTGATGTTCTTTGCGTCGTTGTACAGATAGTCCTCGATGTCGAACTGGCCCGCGGCGCGCTTGAGCGGTTTGCCCGAAGGATAGCGCGCCTTGAGATCGCCCTTTTGCGCGTCAATGTAGTACTCGATCTGCCCTGTGGCGTGCTCTTTGGGGATGTAATATTCGAACAGGTTTTCGAAATCCACGGGCTTCATGGCCTTTTCGATCCAGGGGGCGCCGCCGCCGGCGGGGCGGTAGTGCAGCACGGGTTTCGCGCCGATGCGCAGCACGGAGGCTGTGATGCGCAGGTATTCGCCTGCGGGAGCGCGATAAATGGGGTGGTGCCTGATGGCCGGCTCGGTTCCGGCAAGGGCCAGTTCCAGCGCCTTGTCCATTTCCTCGATGTCCTTTTGAAGCGAGGGCTGGAGTTCGCGCCAGGTGAAGGTGGGTTTGTCCACGAACCGGCGGATGCGCAGGGTGTCGAGAATTTGCCCGTAATGCGTTTCCCCTGTTTCGCTCAATTTGTCCCAGGATTCGTGCGCTTTGGCGGTGAATTCGCGCGCTTTGGCCAAGTCCGCCAGGTCATTGGTTTGCATGAAGAACCCGAAATGCGTTGCCGCGCGGATTTTGTTGCTGTAGTAATGCGCCAGCGCCGAAAGACAATCGAGTTCGATGAGCAGATCCCTGAACTCGGAATTTTTCTCCGAATCGAGAACGGATTTTGCGCGTTCGGCCGCGGCTGCGGCCCTGGCCGCATGTCTTTCGAGCAGGTCTGCGGTTTCGAACGGCCCGAGCTTGGAATCGCGCAGCGCGCCGTCGAACAGGGTCCATCGCACGAATTCGTCAATGGCGCGGATGCTGTGGAAATCGAGCGGGGTGTTGTTCATGAAGTCGAACAGGCTGCCGCCGGTTTCATATTCCGGAGCCATGTTGCGGTGGTCCGGGCCGATGCAGCGGTAGCTGTAGATGAGGGGCACGATGCGGCTCATGTGAACCACGGTGTCGTAAACATCGGCCGCGGCGGCCTTGCCGAAGCGCTGCGTGAACCTGTTGAGCCACACGGTTTCTGGCGTGTTCGGGTCATACGCCATGCGGCCCCACACCATGTACCAGAACCAGTTGCGCTGGTGGTCCCAGGTGAAGTAATCGAACTGCGAGGGATCCTTGTGAAAGTGGTCGGTCATGGGGTAGTAGCTGGTCATCGGTTCCATGGAGAACCCGGCGCCTTTCCCGAAGCGCACGCTTTTCATGGTGCGGGACGCGAATTCGGGGTCGCCCCAGCGGAACAGGCGGTGCGTGCCGTTGGAGCGGATTTGCCACAGGATTTTGTAGTTGCGCGGCTGGTTGGTGTAGTCTTCCCAGGTGTAGGACGGGGCCGCGCCCTTGCGGTTGCTGGTCATGGCGTGGTAGGGCAGGCCCAGTTGCTCGCCGTTGTACTTGATCTCGATGTAAAACCGGCCCGGATAGGCGTCGGCGATGCTGCGCGTGTGGAATGGATTGGCGAGCCACGAACGGGTGAAGAGGTTGACGCGGCGCGTGGCGTTGTTCACGCCGCGGATGTAGCTGTCCCGGAAGAACTCCTCGGGGCGGCCGCTTTCGCCGATGCGGAATCCGAGCATCCACAGGTCCGGCACGCTGTCAATCATTTTCGTGGCCATTTCCGCAGTGTAATCGGCCAGGTCCCGGGTGGACGGCTCCATGTCTTCCTTGTCCGCGCTGGTGAGCCGCCAGCTCGCGTGGTAGCTCATGAGCGAGGTGCGGATGCCGCGTTCCTTGGCCATAGCCACGATTTTCTTGAATGTCTCAAGGTTCTTCGCGGCCTGGGCCGCGTCTATTCCCACATCCGGAAATTTGTCGCTTTTCAGCATATACAGGTAACAGTTCGGGAAGAAGGTGCTGATCAGCTCGTACATGGCGTGGATGTCGAGCAGGTTGTAGCGATCGTACGAAAGTTCGTCGAGATAGGTTTCCCAGAATTTTTCGTCATAGTACCATGATTCCGGGTCGTTGAAGGCGTCGGTGTGGAAGAAGGGGTTCACGGCGCGGATTTCCATGGCCGGAGTGTGTGCGCCCGAAGGCACGGACGATGCCAGAAACGCCGGGTTTTCGGCCATCTGCAGCCGTTCCGCGATTTCGTAGGCCGCGTACATGGCGCCCACGGCGTCCGTTCCCGCGGCGTAGATGAACGGGGGTTTTGAATAGAGCACGAACGATTCCGGGGTTTCCGGGATTTGCAGGCCTGCGTCCTCGATGATGGCCTTGAGCCTTCTGTTGCCGTGCGCCACATCCAGAATCACGACGGGGTTGTTGCCGCGGGGGTCCGCGTTCCGGGCGTCCACCACGGACATTCCCATGCTCTGCGCCGTGCGCGCAAGATACGCGGCGCCGTGCCGCACGGGCGCTTCCTCGCCGTCTGTGTTCGACAGAAACAGAATGGCCGCCTGCGCCGCTCCCGCGAACAGGATGCACAACGCGGCGGCAAGTGTTGCGAAAAATGTGCGTTTCATGGTCGGGTCCCTCCAGGGCCGTGTTCCGGCATGGAAATTCTATCGCACGCTGCGTATTGAATTCAAGCGGAAAACCCCGCATAGATATAATGGACACTATAAAAAAGGCGCGAACGGAGTCCGCATGGACTGGACGCTTGTTTACAATGTGATCACCATTCCCGTGGTGAACGCTTTCGTGGGATGGATCACCACATATCTCGCGATCCTGATGATCTTCCGTCCGCGCGAGCCGAAAAAGATTCTCGGGTGCACCATCCAGGGCATCGTCCCCAAAAAGCGCCACATGATCGCCATGAGCATCGGCCGCAGCGTCGAGCGCAACATGATCAATATGGACGATTTCCAGGAACTGATTGACAAGGTGGACCTGGAGCGCGAAGTCGGCAAGATCGTGGACAAGTATGTGGACGAGAAATTCGCGCACGCCAGCGAGAAGTCGTTCGTGGGCCGCAGCTACAACGCGGCTCTGGGCGCGATCAAGGCGCAGACCAAGGCCTATCTCACCACGGAAATTCAGAAAAACGCCAATGCGGTGATCAAGTCGTTCGTGGACAGGCTCGAAACCGAATTCGATGTGCAGGCCATCGTGGCGGAAAAAATCAACGGCTTCGATCTCGAAACTCTGGAAGATGTTGTGTTCGGATTCACCAAGGCGGAATTCAAGTTTCTGGAAATCATGGGCGGCGTGTTCGGGTTCGTGATCGGGCTTGCGCAGGCCGCGATTCTGGTTGTGATGCACTACACATGAGCTATCGCCGAGGTTCCGCGTCCCCGCAGGGATTGGTTTCCGTTCCCGGATTCAGCTTCTCCGCGGCGTACAGACCAAGAAGCAGGGCCGCGAACAGGCCCGCGCACGCCCAGGCGAACACATCGCCATATTTCGTATAAAATGTCGTGTCCGTGCGGGGATAAAGCGCCCCGTGGATGTTCTGCCGCTCGAACAGGCCGGAAGAAGCGGCGATGCGGCCTCGGGGGTCAATGATGACCGTAAGGCCGGAATTGGACGCCTGCGCAAGCCAGCGGCGGTTCTCCACGGCGCGCAATTGAGCCAGCGCCACATGCTGCGCTGCCGCGGGCGAGTATTTGAACCATGCATCGTTTGTCACCACAAGCAGCATTTCCGCGCCGCGGCGCGTCATGCCGCGCGCGATATGCGGCGCCATGCTCTCGAAACAGATCAGCGGCCCCACGCGGCCATGCGCCGTCTCGAATATATGGTATCGGGTTCCGCGCTCGGTGTCGTCCTGGTACACGGCGCGGTCAAACCAATTGCCGAGCGCTGGCACGCGCGACAGCTCCCGGCGCCAGGGGATGAACTCGCCGCCGGGCACAAGCTGCATTTTGTCGTACCGGCCCAGATACCGTCCATCAGGCGCAATGCCGATCACGGAATTGTAATTGCCGATGAACACGCCGGAGATGAGCGTGGCGTGCGCCATGTCCAGCAGCATCGCGGTTTCGGGCCGGGGCGACATGTCCTCCCGAAGCAGCCACTGAACGGGAAGTGCGGTCTCCGGCCACACGATCACATCGGGCTGCGGATCGTGTTTGGACGCGGTCATGGCCATGCTCCAAAACACGCGCTGCATTTCATCCAGCGAGGCGATAATGCCGCCCTCTATGGCCTCGTGTTTTTCATCCTGCGCGAAGCTGGGCTGCGTCATGGCGATGCGCATGGGCTGGCGCCGGAGCGGTTCGCGTTTCCACAGGGAATAGGCGCCGTATCCCACGGCCAGGGCGAACAGCGCGCCCGTGACAAGAAACGGAATTCTGTGCCGGGCGCCCTGGCCGGTCAGGGTTTTGAAAAACACAAGGTTGCACGAGACGACCAGAAACGAAATGCCGTACATGCCGGTGATGGACGCGATTTGCAACACGGCCGTGTTCTTGGCCTGGGACACCGCCAGGGACCACCACGGGAACGCGAATGTGCCGCGGGACATGAGCAGCTCGAGCGCGGTCCACCCCAGCGCCGGGGCAAAAAACGCGGCGGGCGAATTCCAGTCCAGCGCCCACCCCGCGGCCAGGCCCCACGGAATGAAAATCACCGGGATGACAATCACGAAAATCAGATAGCCCACCCACGCCGGGGAGCGCGCGTGGCAGAACCAGTAAAACAGCAGCCCGAAAAAGAACACGCCAAAAAAATATGAGATAAGCGCGCGGGCGCGCGCGCTGCGGCCGGAGAGCGCGAGAAATAGCGGCGCGAGGCCAACCCAGGGAAGCAGGTACAGGTTGTAATGGGGATACCCGGAAACCAGGGCGAGGGCGCTCAAGGGCGGCGCGGCCAGTGGCAGGATGCGCTCGAAATGCCGGGACTTCAAACCGAAATAATTCCCCATTCGGCGAATGCTTGTTCCTGCGTGTCCGCGAAAACGATGAGGTTGTCCACCCCCAGCGCCTTCATGGCGTTCATGGGGCCTGTCTGAACGCCAACCACGATAATTTGCTGTTTGGTGCGCGTGGTTTTGTAATAAAGGGTGACGAGAGTGCCGATGCCCGTGCTGTCAATGAATTCGACCTTGGAGAGGTCTATGATGATGCGTTTGCGTTTGATGCGGTTGAAAATCGAGGTCAGCTCCCCATGGTTGGTGTAATCAATGTTTTTTGTTGCGGCCTCGATTACGAACACGCCCTCGCGTTCCTCCGTCACGAAATCGTGATTGATCGGGTGCCCGCACCGGCTGCAGAAATTGTTTGTGCTTGGAACGACATGCCCGCAGTTGCCGCAGAACATAACCGCATCACCTCTCAAGGGGTTGTGCAATAAGAAATCTATGGCAAATTCATTATACCTTATCCGGCAATTGTGATCGAGTGTGTTTTGTGGGCGCGGCGGACCGGGCCGGCCGTGTCCGGTTTCGTGGAAAAATCCAGCGGGACATAGTAGTATTTACAGCATTGGGTCCCCTGCCTCAACGGGAGCAGCTTTGCGAAAAGGAAAGGCGGTTTTACACATGACGCAGAACGCTTCGGCCAACTGGGGCCGGTTCGTCAAACCAGAGATGCACACGCTGCTGAAAGCGCTGCGCCTGGATGTGGCGTATCATCGCGCGTCCGGCGATTACATGTATTACTACAACGAAAAAGGCGAGGAAATCAGAGTCACGGATTTCGCCGGGGGCATGGGCGCCACGGTTCTGGGGCACAATCACCCGGAGATCAGCAAGGCGCGCCTGGACGCCATGAGCGCGGAAACGCCCATGCACGCGCAGGGGTCGGTGCGCAACGCCGCGGGCGATTTGGCCGCAAAGCTGGACGAGCTTTTTCCCGGCAAGGAGCCGCGCATTACGATCTTCACCAATTCCGGCACGGAAACCGTGGAGTGCGCGCTCAAGCACGCGGAATTCAACCGCGTGCAGAAACTCGCGGCCCTGGGACGGCGCATCTACCGCAACTGCAACGAGATCCGGGAGTATTACCGCCTGCATCACGACGCGCAGCTTCCGCGCGCGTACCGCGAACTGGACATCGAGACGCTGATCGGCGACATCATGGCGCAGCTCGTGACCCTGCGATCCCTGCGCCCGGTGGTCATCGCGGCCGAGCGCTCGTTTCACGGAAAAACCACGGGTTCGCTGCGCATCACCGGCAACCCGGCCTACCGCGAGGCCTTCGCCCTGTTGAGCGGCATCGAGGCCCGCTTCGTGAAATACAACGACGCGGATGACCTGCGCCGCGCGCTCGAAAAATCCTATGTGGGCGTGAAATTTCTCGAACACCGCAACGGCGCCATCCGTGTGACCGAGGAAAAATTTCTGAATGCCGCCGCGTTCATCATGGAGCCGGTGCAGGGAGAAGGCGGAATTCATATCGCGTCCAAGAGCTACATGAAGGCCGTGGAAAAGCTGCGCGCACGGCACGGCTTCGAGTGGGTTCTGGACGAGATCCAGTCCGGCATGGGCCGCACGGGCCGCTTGTTTGCGTTCGAACATTCGGGCGTGGACCCTGACAGCATAGACTATGTGCTGTTGAGCAAGGCGCTTGGCGGCGCGCAGTCCAAGATCGGCGCCATGATGGTTCGCAAGTCCATCCACGACGGCCGTTTCGGGCTGCTGCACACCTCGACTTTCGCCGAGGATGAAGAGTCCGCAATCGCAGGACTCAAGAGCCTGGAGATTCTTACGCGCAACAATGCGCGCCTGGTGCAGGGCGCGCAGGAAAAAGGGCAGTATCTTCTCGGCGAACTCGAAAAGCTCAAGGAGAAATACCCGGAAGTCATCACATCCGTGCGCGGCATCGGCCTCATGGCGGCCGTGGAGTTTTCGCTCTTCAGCAACAATTCCTCCCTGTTCTTCAACCGCAGCGGCGCGCAGGGCGTGTTCGGCTCCCTGCTCACCGGCTACCTGTTCCACGAGCACCGCATCCGCACCACGCCGCCGCTGAACGCGCTTGTATCCCATGCGCCGTACAACCTGATCCGCATCGAGCCGTCCCTGTACATTTCCAGAAAAGAGATTGACCGGCTCATACACGCCCTGGACCTGGCGTGCGAAATGGTCACAAAATGCAATGCATACATGTTCTCGAAGTACATCGTGAATCTCGAAACGCCCGGGCACACGGGCGAGATTGAAGATTTCTCCAGGCCGGTTTACACACCGCCGGACGACCCGGCGTTCAAGAACGCGCGCCGCATGACTTTCCTCATCCATCCCCTGGACATTGACCAGGTCATGGAGGAGTTCGACCCGTCCATGAACCGCTTCCGCAAGGATGTTGACGAGGAAACGGGCTTGAGCGAACGCGAACGGTACTGGGACATGCTGGCCCCGCTCATGGAGTCGTTCGTATACCGGATCGTGAATGTCAAGTCGCCGCGCACCGGGGACAAGGTTCACGCCAAGTTCATCGCGTTTTTGTACACCACCAAGCAGATGAACCAGTTGCGCCGCAAGAACCCGCAGGCCCTGGTGCAGGGGGTGCAGAAAGCCGTGGATCTGGCCGCGTGCGAGGGTGGCGACATCGTGGGCCTGGGCGCGTTCACCTCAATCGTCACGCACAACGGCCTGGACCTGGACGACACCTACATCCGGATTACAAGCGGCAATTCCTACACAACGGCTCTGATATGGCAGTCCATTCTGAAAGCCGCGCAATACATGGAAACGGACCTGAACGCGTGTGTGGGCGCGGTTGTGGGCGCGGCTGGAAACATCGGCAGCGTGACCGCCAGCCTGTTGAGCGAAGACATTCCGAAAATTTATCTCATCGGCCGCGGGCGTCCGGGCGTGCTCAACGACATGCGCGATGTGGCCCGCGCCATCTACGCGGACGCCGTGGACATCATCCGCACAACGCCGCCCGAAAAGCTCAAGGGCCTGCCCGCGGCTCTGGCGCGCGACCTGCTTCTGCCTTACATGGCGCTGAACTCGCGCGAGTTCCGTTTCAATCCCGAGGCCATAGACGATTTCATCAAGAAAAACTACAAAGGCCGTGACGCGCGCATCGCCAATCTGATCAAGTCCGTGTTCTACCGCAGGCCCGACGAAAATATCGGCGACTGCGTGTACGAGGCCATTCGCATCAAGCATGTGCGCGATCCGTATCTGATTCCGACCACGAACATCGAGCGCGGGCTGCGCGAGGCGGACATTGTGGTGTCCGCGGTAAGCGCGCATACGCAGATCATAGACACGGCCTGGATCAAGCCGGGCGCCATCGTGAACGATGTGAGCCTGCCCCCGAGCATCTCCCTCGATTTGTACAGAAACAGGCCCGATGTGCTGGCCATACAGGGCGGCATCGGCCATCTGCCCGAATACCTGGACCTGGGCATCCCCGGCCTGGCCGTGGGCGCGACCCTCGGGTGCATGGCGGAAACCTTCATCCTCACTATGATGAACATGATTGACAACTACAGCTTCGGCAAGATCACGCGCCAGCAGGTGGTGAAGATTTGGGAAGCGGGCCGCATCCTCGGCTTCGGCCTCGCCGCCATCAAGTACAAGGACATGAAACTGACCCGTGAACTGGCCCGGCAGGTGAGGGAGAAGTAGGTTTGGCTGGCTGTCGGCATCCGGCGTCCGGCTTTCGGATTTGATTTGCGTCACAACCCGGGTTTTGCCCGTATTGTGGATTCGTGATGTTATGATGCCGTAACAGAGTTTGCAGCAAAGGCGTTTGTGTCATTGAAAATTTGTTGCGTGTGTTTTAATTGTGTGAATATGATGGAGAGTGGTAGTTGAAACTCGAATTGAATGAGCCGACATGTCAAGAAACCACAAGAATCTAAAAGCATTTCAATTATCTCATGACTTGGCAATAGAGATTTACACGGTCACGAAGGCATTCCCAAGACAGGAGGTTTTCGGTTTAACCAATCAGCTTCGCAGAGCTGCAACATCTGTTCCATCAAATATTGTGGAAGGATGCGCCCGGCGGACATTGAAAGATTATCTGCACTTCCTGTACATCGCTTCCGGTTCCTTGGCGGAAGCCGGATATTTTATTGAATTGTCGCACGAGCTTGGATATCTGGGACGAGAGGTTTTTGAAAGACTGAACGAAAGACACAATCATTGCGCGCGCACATTGCAGGCTCTGATTTCATCATTGGAGAAGAAAGATTGTTGAGAGCGCAAAATCGCTTCGGAAAAGCTCGATCGATTCGTGGATTTCGCAATGGCACGATGCGAAACATGCCAGCGGTCACATGCAGCAAACGGAGATGAAATTTTAGTCCGGAAGCCGGAAGCCGGATCCCCGGAGGACATTATGAGCATCATCGGAGTCATTCCCGCGCGGGGCGGAAGCAAAGGCCTGCCGGGCAAGAATGTGAAACCCATAGCGGGCAGGCCCATGATTCAATGGACCATCGAGGCCGCGCTCGCCGCGAAAACCCTGGACCGGGTGTTCGTGTCCACGGACGGCGACGACATCGCGGCCGCGGCGCGCGAGGCCGGGGCCGAGGTCATCCGCCGCCCGGACGAGATTTCCGGCGACACCGCAGCCATCGAGGATTCCCTCCGCCATGTGGTGCGCACCCTCGAAGCCCAAGGCG
>Ga0101944_10005592_pt1 | contig 14112 bp, 10 predicted proteins | sample DewCreD2012metaG_FD_75245 | JGI IMG/M metagenome (GOLD analysis project Ga0101944, IMG submission 75245) | Hot spring sediment bacterial and archeal communities from British Columbia, Canada, to study Microbial Dark Matter (Phase II) - Dewar... ... | reverse complement strand
CCAAGAATCCGCGCACCGGCTATCAGGCGATGTTCCGGTCGGGCTCCCACCAGTCGGCGACGCGCGGCTGGCTCAAACCCACCTGGATGACCGACTCGCTGGTTCACAAAGCCATGTTCGGCCAGGGTATCCGCAAAGGATTCGAGCCGGATATCCATTGCCCGACGGGGGCGCCGCGGGAAGCCGTCGTCAAGATCACCAAAGCCGAAGCCGGAGGTCTCGGAGGGAAAGGGCTGTGGAGACCGGCAGCCTTGGGAATCCGTCCGCAGTACGAATCCGAGGCGATGAAACGCTACCTGTCGGGCGGCTTCATCCACCAGAAAGGGGACAAGTGAATCATGGCGCGCGTATTCAACTGGCAGTTAGGCCGGGAGATGAGTTATTGGTATCCCGAGTCCCGCCCCCGCCGGCAGTTCGCCGCGGTGTTCGACATCAACAAGTGCATCGCCTGCCAGACCTGCACTTTGGCCTGCAAGACGACGTGGACCTCCGGCAAGGGGCAGGAATACATGCTCTGGAACAACGTCGAGACCAAGCCGTATGGTTCGTACCCGCTGGCCTACGATTTGAAACTGCTCGACCTGCTCGGCGCCCAGCAGTGGAATGGGAACCGCTACGAAGGCAAAACCATCTTCGAGTCCGCCCCGGCCGGAGAGCGGGTTCTGGGCGTCCGCCCGGAAGCGAACGACTACGCTTATCCCAACACCGGCGAGGACGACTGCGCCGGCCAGGTGGACCACGGCGCGTTCCTGTCGCTGCCTCACGCGAACTGGTTCTTCTACCTGGCCCGCATCTGCAATCACTGCACCTATCCGGCTTGCCTGGCGTCCTGCCCTCGAGGCTCCATTTACAAGCGGGCGGAAGACGGAATCGTCTTGGTGGACCAGTCCCGGTGCAGAGGCTACCAGGAATGCGTCAAGGGCTGTCCCTATAAGAAGGTGTTCTACAACCCGCTCACCGGGACATCGGAGAAGTGCATCGCCTGTTTCCCGAAGATCGAGCAGGGCATCCAGCCCCAGTGCTTCGTGAATTGTATCGGCAAGATCCGCCTGGCGGGCTGGGTTTCTTCCCCCAAACACGCCCGCGCCGACAATCCGATCGACTATCTGGTCCACGTCAAGAAAGTGGCGCTGCCTCTGTTCCCGCAGTTCGGGCTGGAACCGAACGTTTACTACATTCCTCCCATTCACGCCGCGGCTTCGTTCAACCGGCAGGTCTTTGGCCCAGGCGCGGCGGAGGCGGTCAAGACCTATCGCAACGCCGGCAACGATCCGGATCTGGCCGGCTTGCTCTGTTTGTTCGGCTCCACCGAGGCGCTGGTCGCCCGTTTCCAGCGCCAAGGCAACGTCATCGTGGGCAGCGACGAAAAGGGTGCGGCTGTGGTGCGCGTGCCCATGAACGAGCCGGTACACGTTCGTCCCGCCTTCGATGCCAAAAACCAGTTGGTGCGCATCAATTGCCCGTAAGCCGGAAAGGAGCGTAACGATGAAACATCCTCTTTCGACGGCCGCAGCCCTGGCTGCCCTGTTGTTATCCGCCAACTCTTGCGCGCGCCAGCCCCGCCGCACGCCGGAGATCGTGGCGGTACCGGTAGCCGCGATCCCCGCCTTTCCCGAGGATCGCGCTTGGAATTCTGCCCCGGAGCACCTCGCCAAACTCCTTCCGCAGGACTTGGTCGAACCCCGGTTGATGACTCCTTCCACGCCCGAAATGCTGGTCCGCAGCCTGACCGACGGCTCTCGTATCGCGTTCCGGCTGGAATGGCCCGACGCGGACCAGAGCGACACGCCCGGCCCCTCCCGGATGGTGGACGCTTGCGCCGTGCAGATTCCTGAGAAGATCGAGAAGAATCCGCCAGACCCGCAGATGGGACAGTCCGGCAAGACGGTGCAGGTCACCTATTGGCGGGCGGACTGGCAAGCCATTGTCAACGGGCGGGGCGACACCATCCGCGACCTTTATCCCAACGCTTCGATCGATCACTATCCCTTCGAGGCGAAGGCGCTCGAACCCGGTTCACCGGCGCAGAAAGAAATGGCCGAGCGCTATGCTCCGGCTCGCGCGTTAGGGAATCTCAGGGCGGGACCACGCGCCGCGCCGGTGGAAGATTTGGTGGCTACGGGTCCGGCCACGCTTATGCCCGGTCCTCCGCTCGCGTCCGCAGGCAAAGGAGTGTTTGGCAAGAAAGGCTGGTCCGTTGTGATCAGCAGAAGACTCCCGGAGGGACTGGCCGTCAATCAGCGCACGCACGTGGCGCTGGCGGTGTGGCAGGGCGCCCTTCAGGAAGCCGGAGCCCGCAAGATGCGCACCGGCTGGATTCCTCTCGTGGTAAGAGGTGCGAAATGAGTCCGCTGTCCCGCACTCAGTTGGAGGAAGCCGCCCGCTGGCGGCTGTTGAGCCTGTTGTTTGAACGCCCGTCGGACGGCTGGCGCCGGCAAGTGCAAGCCCTGGCGGCCGAAGTCTCTGACGATGCGCTCCGGGAAGCGGCCGCCGCGGCCATACGGCAGGCCGCCGAGAGCGCATACTGTTCCCTGTTTGGTCCCGGCGGCCCCGTGCCGGCGCGGGAAGCGAGTTGCCGGCCCGGGATTCAATTGGGCTACCTGCTGGCGGAAATCACCGGCATCTATCAGGCCTTCGGATACCGGCCCGCCGCCGAAGAGTCTCCCGACCACATCGCCGTCGAAACCGGCGTCGTGGCCTATTTGAAACTGAAGCAGATTCACGCCGAATGCTCCGGCGCGGCGGAAGAGGCGCAACGGTGCGCCGAAGCGGCGGAGTACTTCCTTTCGCGGCGCCTTTCGCTCTTGGCTTTCGCCGCCCGGGAGGCGCTGGAGAAAGCGGGTCTTCCCTACCTTACGCTGGCGGCCAGAGCGCTCTGCGAGCGCACAGGGCCTCCGTCCGCTGGCGATTGGTTTACAACTCCCTGCCAGGACGCCGGCGGCTCCGAGGAATTCACATGCGGCGCCGATGGGACCGCCGCGGAGCCTTCCATTCCACTCATAGAAATCGAGAATCATTATGGAACCGTTCGACCCGATTGACGAGTTGATGGCCGATCACCGCTTGATTGAAAAGGTGCTGACTGCGCTCGATGCGCAGCTCGATCCGGAAGTCTTGCCCTTCCCCGCCGGCTTTCTGGGCGAGGCGCTCGATTTTATCGCCCATTTCGCAGATGGCCACCATCACTTCAAAGAAGAAGAGGCGTTGTTCCCGGCAATGGCTAAGCGGGGGGTTCCCGTGGAAGGCGGGCCGATTGGGATGATGCTTTTCGAGCATGCGGAGGGACGAAAGCACGTCCAGGAAATCCGCCGGAACTTGGACTCCGCCGGACAAGGCGACGCTGAATCCCAAGCGGCGGTGCGCAAGCACGCCCGGGAGTATACCGCCCTGCTGAGGAACCACATCTGGAAGGAAGACAACGTGCTCTTTCGAATGGCCCGCCAGGCGCTCGGCCCCGAAGCGCTGGAATCCCTGGCGCGGCAATTCCGCGACGAGGCCAATCCTCGGGTCAGCAGCGAAACACGGCGGCGTTACGCCGAATTTGCGAATTCGCTGTGAGTGAATCGAGGCGCGCCCCTGTCCGGGCCCCCGGCCCTCCCATTCCGCGGGAGCACGGAGCGTGGGGCCTGTTGTTGCAGCCGTTCGCGGCGGCGGCGCTGCTGGCCGGTCCCGGGATTGGGATGCTGCTCCCCGCCCTGCTGTTGATCGTGCTGGGCTTCCTTATGCGGGAGCCGCTTCTGATCTTGGCGCGGCAGCGCTGGCTGTGGAGAGAGCCCAATCCTCAAACGCCGCGCGCGGCGCGGTGGCTTCTGGCGGAACTGGGAGGAATCGCGCTGTGTTTGGCGGCGCTCAGCTCGCGCGTGCCGCTTGTTACTCTGGCTGCCTTATCGGGGTTGGCTCTGGCGCTTACGCTGGCCGCGGTCTGGTTTGCGCTTAAGAACCGCCAGCGGTCCGTTTTCCTGCAATTGCTGAGCGCGGCAGGATTGGGCTCATCGGCTCTGCTGGTAGCGTCGCTCGACACCGGCTGGATTCCTGTCTGGGCGTGGCAACTGTGGGGCATTCTCACTCTGCACGCGGCGGTCTCGATCCTGGTGGTGCGATCGCGCTTGGAAGGCATCGCCGGGCGAAAGGCGTCCGGCAGTCCTGGCGCTCGCGGCGCCGGCAAATTGAGCCGCGCCGCGCTCTACGCGGTGTTTGCGCAAGGCGCCGCCGCAGCCATGATATTCCCAGTGAACTTTGCGCTGGCCGCGCCGCCTTTCTTTTCCGCCGTCATGCATGGCGTCGAGCGCCGCAGACTGGGCGACCCGGCGACGCTCGGCGAGCCGCTCCAGCGCGTCGGCTTCCGGGCGCTCGGCGTCTCTCTGATCCACATGGGGCTCACCGTGGCCGCGCTTTGGCCCGCAGCCAAACCGTAGCATCCCAGGACAAGATCCGTTTCTAAGGATCCCCTCGCCGTTGGACGGACGCCTCGTCCCGCCCGGCGAGGCGGTCGTATTGATGGGCGGCGTTCACCGTGCCCAGGCTCTCGTTGTAGAAGGCGGGAAGAGCGAATGCCTCGCGCACCTCGCCCTCGAAATCGTGCAACGCTTTCAGTTGGCCCGCCGACGCCGGCAAACGCCGCCCGGACGGCAGCAGAAAGAACTTCTGGAACCCGGCGTCTACCAGCCGCGCGATTTCGCCGTCCACCCACAACCCGCTGGCATCCAGCCGCACGCTCCCGGACGCCGCCGAAACCAAGGCGGCGCAAGCGCCCTTCCGTAAGCAGGCGCCGCCTCCTGGCTGCGCCGTTACTTCGAAGCCGGCGCGGCGCGCCGCATCGAGCCTTTCTTCCAAAGTCGGGTGGTAGAGTCGCTGACGGCGGAAAAACATACGTTCACTTCTAGTATACGACTGATTCTAAACGATAAAGATCTAAGCCCGGGAGGCCGATATGAAGTTAGGGAACGGCCGGATGCGGCCGTAAGAGTTTTGGGGCATCTGTGGTTGGAGAGTACGTATGTGGAGGGGATTCCCCGTCCACCAAGTTGGGCCGGGAACCTGAGCGGGATTAGTGCCTCGGGCGATTGGGGCTTCTCCGCACCCCATCTGCCTATAGAACAACTGAGCCGGGAACAGTGGCCGCTGTTGGCGGCGCTGTGTTTCGCCATCTTGGTCCTGGCGCTGGCCACCGCTTTGGCGACCATCTTGAACCGCCGGCTGCGGCAATCCAAGCGGTTCGCCGAGGCAACCCTCGAGGATCTGCGGAATTCGGAAAGCCAGTTCCGCCTAGTGTGGGAACAATCCAACGACGGCATGCGGCTGACCAACGCTGAAGGCACGTGCGTCAAAGTGAACACCGCCTTCTGCGAGCTGGCCGGAATTCCCCGGGGGGAACTCGAGGGCCGCCCGTTCACGGCTATCTACCCCCCTGAGGACCAGGACCGGCGGCTTCAGGCGTACCTCCACCGTCTGGCCACCGGTTCACTCGTGGCAAGGATGGAGCGCCCCATCACGCTTTGGGACGGCCGCAGACTCTGGCTGGACGTGTCCAACTCGCGCATCGATACTGCCGAGGGGCCGCTGGTGCTGAGCGTCTTCCGGGACATCACCACCCGCAAGCGAGCTGAAGAAGAACTGGAACAGGCCAAACAGCGCGCCGAAGCCGCTAACTTGGCCAAGAGCGAGTTTCTGGCCAACATGAGCCATGAGATCCGCACGCCGATGAACGGAGTGCTCGGAATGACCGACTTGTTGCTCGGGACGCCCCTCAATCCTGAACAGCGCGAATACCTGGAGATGGCGCGTTCATCGGCCAATTCCCTCCTTCGGCTGCTCAATGACGTCCTGGATTTCTCCAAAATCGAAGCGGGGCGGCTGGAATTCTACTACGAACCGCTGTCGGTAAGGGAGTGCATCGAGGACGTGCTCCGGATGGTGGCGTTGGAAGCCAGAAACAAAGGGCTGCGAGTCGAGCGCCAGGTGGGCGACGAAGTGCCACCATTGCTGATGGGCGACCCGATGCGTCTCCGGCAAGTGATTCTGAATCTTGTCGGAAACGCCGTGAAGTTCACCCACCAAGGCTCGGTGGAAGTGCGCGCGGCAGCGGAGGACGGACCGGAAGGTGAGGTGGTCCTTCGAGTGGAGGTAAGCGACACCGGCATCGGCATCCCGCCGGAGCGGCAAGCCGCGGTATTCGAGGCGTTCCTTCAAGCCGATGGGTCCACTTCCCGCTGTTACGGAGGCACCGGCTTGGGATTAGCCATCTCCCAACGGCTGGTTTCCATGATGGGCGGCACGCTGTCGCTGCGCAGCAAGCCGGGCGAAGGCAGCACGTTTTCTTTTACGGCGCACCTCCGCCGCGCTCCCGAGGAGATTCCCGCCGCCGCAGGCGAATTGGACCGGTTCCGCGGCTTCCTGCCGGCCTCCGATCCCCCCTTACGTTTCCTTCTGGCCGAGGACAACCCCGTGAACCAAAAGTTGGTGCAAGTGCTGCTGTCCCGCGCCGGGCACGAGGTTGTCGTGGCGCAAAACGGCGAAGAGGCGGTGGAACTGAACAGCCGTTCCACTTTTGATCTGATACTGATGGACGTTCAGATGCCAAAGATGGACGGTTTGCAAGCTACCGCCGCCATCCGCCTGGCCGAGCGCGCACAAGGCAGACACACTCCCATCCTGGCTCTCACTGCCCACGCCATGAGCGGCGATTCAGCCCGCTGCCTTGAAGCGGGCATGGACGGCTACGTGAGCAAGCCCGTGAGCGCCGAAACTCTGGCTCGCGCCATCCGCGAGACATTACGGGTTTGAAACCGCAGCGCCCTTTGGCGCGTCACAAGTGATACACGCCCGCCAGCGGGCAGGAGCGGCTTCTCTGCGCCCAATTTTTCCTCTTAATGTTTTGAACAATTTGTGGTATTTTTGTTTTAGCCAGCAGGCTGCTCCGGCGGAAAGATTTACACGGGCGGTGTGAATCGTGTCCAAAAGTACACAGACATCGGGGCAAAGGGCAACGGAGGCATGGATCGAGCGCGCGCGCATCCTCCGCGATTCTCGATGTTTCCGCGGCGCCCTGGCTTGGAGAGAAAAGTGCACTGTCCTCTGGGAGCGCCTTCATGGCCAGCCGCGGCCGGCGGCTGGCGGCCGGATGAGCCCGCCAAGATTGTGGCGAGGCGCGCCCGGGAGTAGGCTGGAGTGAGGGAGATTATGGTGAACAGACTCATGAGTACGATTTCGAAATCGTTGATCGCCGCGCTGGTAATCCTGGCCGCGGCCGTTTCGTCCCAGGCGCAGACGTGCGTTCTCGCCAGTCCATGCACGCTGAGCTTTTCTCTGTCGCAGGGCGGATCTCAAACGCAAGTACTCGCCATCAATGCTCCGGCGGGAGTGACCTGGACGGCAGCGGTGCCAAGCGTGTTCCAGTCCTGGCTCTCGGTGACTCCCGGAACCGGCACGGGACCCGGGCAAGTGAGCGTAACTGCGACCGCGCAGAGCTTAAACCCGGGAACGCAACTGGCTGCGCAGATCATCGTGCAAGGAGGAACCGCGTACGATCAGGTCAATGTGACCGTTACGGTCGCCGGTTCAACCACCATCTCACAAATCGCAGCCACGCCTAGCAGCCTGACGTTTGACTATCAGGCCGGCAGCAGCGCGCCTCCAGGGGCCCAGTACCTCATCATCACTTCTTCGACCGGGCAAGCCATAAACTTCACTGCCTTGGCTTCCTCCACTGGATGGTTGGAGGCGACTCCCGCCAGCGGGAACACTCAGACTAGCAATCAGGTCATGGTGCGGGTGCTGCCTACCTCGCTGACGGGTTTGGGAGTAGGCGCCTATGACGGATCGGTCACCATCACGCCGGTTGGAATCGTTGGCGCGACGCCGGTGACCGTGGCCGTCCGGCTGAACGTTACCGGCACTCCCCAGTTGGCGCTGAGCCGCACAGCCATGTCCTTCGCCTGGCAGAGAGGCACGGCTGCGCCTACGCCGCCAAGCCAGTCCGTGAACGTGTCCGTGCAGAATTCCACCACTGCGGCATACTTCACGGTATCGGCGACCTACAGCCCGTCCACTATACCCTGGCTGGTGCTGCCGATCACCAGTTCGATAACTCCAGCCGACATCATCGTCAGCGTCAATCAGCCGGCGCTGAACGCCCTGGCCAACGGAACGTACCGGGCGACTGTCCAGTTCACGTCGCAGGTTTCCGGGTTCGGAAGCGCCTCCTTAGAGGTCACACTGCGGATCAGCGACCAGCCGCTGTTGACCGTGAATCCGTCGTCGCTTCAATTCTCGGTGGCGACCGGAGGCGCGCTGCCCGGCGCGCAGTCGCTGGCGCTTTCAAGCACCAGCACGAACGTGCCGTTTTCCGCATCCTTCGTTCCCACCACTGGACTGACGCAGTGGCTCACCGTCAGCCCGCAGAGTGGCACGACCCCGGTGACACTCTCCGTATCTCTCGCTGCCGCCGCTCAAACCTTGCTTCCGGGAACCTATCAGGGAACCATCAATATCCAGACGCTCAACGAAACTCAGCAGGTGCCGGTGACGCTCACCGTCACTTCCGGCTCGACGCTGACCGTTCAGCCGGAGCGTTTGGTGTTTCTCCATCAGATTGGAAAATCACTGCCGCCGGATCAGTTCTTCAATGTCACCAGCACCGGCACGGCGGTCAGCTTCACAGCGACCGCGAGCAGCGTCGGAGGGTGGCTCTCCATCCTGAATACGCCCGCCGGGGGACTCTTCACCACCCCCGCTTACATCGGCGTGCGGGTAACGCTTGCCGGGATGAGCCCCGCCACTTACGACGGAACCATCACTCTGACCCCCACGTCGGGGACAGCCACGCCGGTAGTGGTCCCGGTGCGTGTGATCATCAGCGGGCAACCGCTCATCGCCGTCAGCCCGACGGAGGTCACTTTCAATATCCAGTCCGGCGGCTCACTTAGCGCCTCGCAGTTCGTTTCGGTGAGCAGCACTGAGGATCCGCTCGGCTATACCGTGACTACAACGGTGGATTCCGGCTTTGGATGGCTGGGTCTGTTCAGCCCGTCGAGCGGAACCACGCCTTCGAACATCACCATTTCCGTCAACGCCACGGGGCTGCCAGGAGGAACTTATACAGGCACGGTGACGGTGACCCCGACGAACGGCACGCCCGCGCAGACGATACGGGTCAAGATGATCGTCACCGCGGGAACTTTGAGCTTGTCGCCGAGCACCCTCTCGTTTGAGCAAACCGCCGGCGGCGCGGCGCCGCCCGCACAGCGGGTAACGGTGACGAACTCGGCGCCCGGCGCGGCAGCGCTCTCGTTCTCCGTTACGGCTACGACCTCCAGTGGCGGAAGCTGGCTCAGTGTTTCGCCCACTACCGGATCTACGCCGGGCGAACTCACGGTGTCGGTGAACGCCGCCGGACTCCCGGCGAGCGACACGCCCTATACAGGCACAATTACGGTGCAGTCGCTGCAAGCCGGCAACAGCCCGCAGCAGATCAGCGTTTCGCTGCGCGTGCGCCAGGCGCTGACCATCAGCGCATCGCCCACGTCGCTGAGCTTTAGCGCGCAGGTGCCGGATTCGGCGCCGCCGTCCCAGTCGCTGCAAGTGCAGGGCAGCGCTTCCGGCATGACCTTCACCGCCACCGCCACGACTCAAAGCGGCGGCGACTGGCTGGCCATCAGTCAAACTGGAGGAACGCTGCCGGCCAATATCAGCGTCTCCATCCGCGCCGAGCGCCTGGCGGTTCTTACGCCTGGAAATTACGTCGGCACGATACGCATTGAAGCGCCCAACGCCACCAACAGCCCACTCACGGTCAACGTCACTCTAGCCGTCACCGCTCGTGCGCCGCAGGTGCTGAAAGTGGTGAATTCGGCCAGCTACTTGCCAGGACCCGTAGCCCCGGGCGAACTGTTGTACATGGAAGGCTCAGCCATGGGACCCAACCGTCTTGTGACCGCCACGCCCACGCCCGCCTTCCCGACCACCCTTGAGGACGTGCGGGTGTTGTTCGACGGCTTGGCGGCGCCGCTCGTCTATGTGAGCGACACGAAGATCACCGCGGTGGCGCCGTGGAACCTCGCCGGGCGGGTGAGGACCAACATCGTTGTCGAATACAAGGGCCAGCGCTCATCCGCGATCGAAATGCAGGTCGCCTCTGTCGCGCCGGGTATTTACACGGCAGCGGCGAGCGGAGTCGGCCAAGGCGCCATCCTCAATCAGGACTACACATACAACGGCGTGGGCACGGGACGCCGCCGCGCGCGCAAGGGTGAGATTGTGATGGTCTATGGAACCGGTGGGGGCGTGACGTCGCCGGCCGGTATCGACGGCTCCATCACGCCGCAAATCCTCCACCCGTTCCCCGCCTCGGTCATCACCACGGCTTCCATCGGCGGCGTCCCGGCGGTCGTGCATTACGCGGGAGGCGCCCCCGGTCTGATCTCCGGCGCGATGCAAGTGAACCTGGAGATTCCGCAGGGCGCGCCCTCGGGCGACAACGTTCCGATCGTCCTTCTGATCGGCGGCGTGCCCACGCAAGCTAACGTCACCATCGCCATCGAATAGCGGCGGCGAGGGCATCGCCTCAAGCGGCCGGTTTCCGTCGGAGGGACCGGCCGCTCTTTTTTTGCCCTACAATCAGGAAGGATATGAAACGTTTTGCTCTCGCTTTCTTCGCGTGTTCCCTTGGCGCGTTTCCGCAGGAATACAAGATCGCCGTCATTGGGCTTGTCCATTCCCATGTCTGGGGCCACCTCGGCAAGATGGCCAAAGGCGAACCTGCCAAGCTCGTAGGCATCGCCGAAACCGTGCCGGAGCTCATAGCCGAAGCCCAAAAGCGCGGAGCGGCCGCGCCCGTGTATTCCGACTACAAGAAGATGCTCGATGAAACCAAGCCCCATATCGTGTGGGCGTTCGTCGAGAACAACCGCCATCTGGAAATCGTGCAGGCGTGCGCGCCGCGCAAGATCCATGTCATGTTCGAAAAGCCCTTGGCCTCCACGTACAAGGACGCACTGGCTATCAAGAAGCTCGCTGAACAGCATCGCATCGTGGTGATGACCAACTATCAGATGGCTTGGTGGCCGGCCAATTACGCCGCCAAGGCGCGGGTAGACGCGGGCGACATCGGCAAAGTCTACCGCCTGCGCGGGGTGGTGGGGCACGGCGGACCCGGCGGCGCCAAAGGCCTGAACAAGTGGTTCTTCGAATGGCTGACCGATCCGGTGAAGAACGGCGGCGGCTCGCTCGTCGACTTCGGTTGCTACAACGCTCTGTGGGCTTTGTGGTACAAGGGCCGCCCGGTGTCGGTCTACGCCTCCGCTCAGCATCTGCGCCCGGAGGAGTTTCCCAAGGTCGAAGATAACGCCACCATCGTTCTCAATTGGAAAGATGGCGTCGGCATCTTCGAAGGAAGCTGGAACTTGCCCCGCAGCTTCCAAGACCTCGAAGTCTTTGGACGCGGCGGCAGCATCTACATGCAAAACGGCAAGGTGGAACTCCGCAAGGGCCGCGGCGAACCGCAGAGCTTGGAACTTCCGGCCCTGCCGCCCGACGAAGCCGAACCCATCGCCCACATGATTCACGCCGTGCGCACCGGCAAAGCGCTGGGCCCGCTCGTCGGTATGGATCTTAACCTCGGCGTGGTCGAGATTCTGGACGCAGCGAAACAGTCCGTTCAAACGGGCAGGGCCGTCACCCTCCCCTCGAAGCCCTAGTCCAAAAATCTCACGAGACCACTGGCAAGAAAGAGGGTGAAAATCTTCACCCTCGACTTCGCTTCACTCCGTCCCTGACGCGCAACTGCCGCTGCCGCTGCTTCTTCTTGAGATGTTCAAACGAAGCCAGCGGGGAACGCGGGGCCTGCGGCGGAGCCGCCGGCGCGGAACCATCCCGCAAAACTTCCGCTGGCTCCGGACGGTAAGGCTCGGGCGGCACCGTGGGGTGCCCGGGCACTCGTTTTCGACCCTTAATAAAATGCCCCAGGATAGCGGCGCTCCGGGCGCGTGTTGGCACTCCGAGGCTGTCCTCTTCCATGGCTTCCACCAGGGGGTTTTTCAGGTGCTTCTCGCGATTGGCCATTCGAGCTTCTCCGAGAGTCGGTTTGACTGCCTGATCCACCCCTAGTATAAGCCCCTTCCGGAGATTTCGATCTCCTCAATCGCAGATTTCTTGATTTTGCCGTAACCCCACGATTCCTCAACATGTTGTGGTAGAATTGAGGTATCCAGATCTAGTGTTTTTGAAGGGCGAATAAACGGTAAAACTCGCCCTCTGGAAGGAGTAATCTTGGCCGATTCCTCGAATCCGCAAACCCCAGGAAGCCAACCTCCCATCCCTGAAGGCGCAAGCAAGAATCTGATTCCGGTCAACATCGAAGAGGAGATGCGGCGTTCGTATCTCGACTATTCGATGAGCGTCATCATCGGGCGCGCGCTTCCCGATGTCCGCGACGGATTGAAACCTGTCCACCGCCGCATCCTGTACGGAATGCACGAGATGGGCTTGACCCATAACCGCCCCACGCGGAAGTGCGCCAAGATCACCGGCGAAGTCATGGGTAAGTACCATCCCCACGGCGACGCGGCTATCTACGACACCCTCGTCCGGATGGCTCAGCCCTTCACCATGCGCTACCCGCTTATCGACGGGCAGGGCAACTTCGGTTCGGTGGACGGCGATCCGCCTGCCGCCATGCGGTACACCGAAGCGCGGCTGTCGAAAATCGCCGCCACGTTGCTGGAAGACATCGACAAGGAAACGGTCGACTTTCGCCCCAATTACGACGACAGCGAGGTGGAACCCGAGGTGCTCCCGACGCGGGCGCCCAATCTCCTCATCAACGGCAGCGCAGGCATCGCCGTGGGCATGGCTACCAATATCCCGCCGCACAACTTGCGCGAGATCATCGAGGCCACCATTCTTCTCATTCAGAACCCGAAAGCCGGATTGGACGAGGTGATGCAACTCGTCCCGGGACCCGACTTTCCCACCGGGGGCTTCATCCTCGGGCGCCAGGGCATTTACGACGCTTTCTCCAAAGGGCGCGGCTCGCTGAAGTTGCGCGCCCGCGCAGCCATTGAGAATTTCGGGAAGGACAAGGACGCCATCATCGTCACCGAGATCCCCTACCAGGTGAATAAAGCCCGGCTTATCGCCGACGCCGCGGCTTTAGTCTCGGAGAAGAAGCTCGAAGGCATCGCCGACATCCGCGACGAAAGCGACAAGTCCGGCCTGCGGGTGGTCATCCTGCTCAAGAAGGAGGCCGTCGCCGAAATCGTGCTCAATCACCTCTACAAGCACACGCAACTGCAGACGAGTTTCGGCGTGAACATGATCGCCATCGTGGATGGCCGCCCGAAACTGCTCAACCTGCGGGAATTGCTCGAGAAATTCCTGGAGCACCGGCGCCAGGTGATCATCCGGCGCAGCGAATTCGAACTGCGCGAGGCCATGGACAAGCGTGAAATCGTGGAGGGTCTGGGTGTGGCGTCGATGGACATCGACCGGGTGATCGAGATCATCCGCACATCGCGCGACCCCGATGAAGCGCGTGTTCGCCTGCAGGCGCACGATTTCACGGGTTTGGGTGCCTTTCTGGCGCGCGCCGGCTTCACGCAGGAAGAAGTCGACCGCGCGCAGGCCCATTACCGTTTGAGCTCCCGCCAGGCGCAGGCCATTTTGGATATGCGCTTACAAAGGCTCACCGGCCTGGAGCGCCAGAAAATCATCGATGAATACGAGCAGATCCTGGCCGCCATCGCCCGCTACCAGGAAATCCTGGCCAGCCCGGCCCTGGTGGATCAGATCATCGAAGACGACCTCCAGGAGCTGCGGGAGCGCTACGGCGACCCCCGGCGGACCGAGATCATCCCGGAGGCCGCCGATTTCACGGTGGAGGACCTCATTCCTGATGAAGAGATGGTGGTCACCGTCTCCCATCAGGGCTATATCAAACGCAATCCCCTCTCCCTGTATCGCTCCCAACGCCGGGGCGGCAAAGGGCGGACAGGTATGGCCATTAAAGAGGACGATTTCGTCTCCCAGCTCTATATTGCCTCCACCCACAGTTATTTTCTGATTTTCAGCAACCTTGGCCGGGTCTATTGGCTGAAAGTGCACGAAATCCCTCAGGCC
>Ga0101944_10005591_pt1 | contig 14113 bp, 8 predicted proteins | sample DewCreD2012metaG_FD_75245 | JGI IMG/M metagenome (GOLD analysis project Ga0101944, IMG submission 75245) | Hot spring sediment bacterial and archeal communities from British Columbia, Canada, to study Microbial Dark Matter (Phase II) - Dewar... ... | reverse complement strand
CTCTGCCTATCATTTGGAATCGTATATTGTGCTTTCCCTGCTTCAGCGGATACCTAAGGAATATCCACTGCTCAGGGGAGGTCACTCCAGCAGCCCAACCGTCAGCCGAACAGCTTACAGACTTAGGCTTAACCGCTTTGCCGTCTATTGTAACCGTATGAAGCGGCGCCAGCCTTGGGTCTGAGCCTTCCCGCAGCAAAAGCAGCTCGCCGCCTGTTTTTGGAACGATTATTTCGGCGCTTCCCTCCATTTTTACCGCAGATTCGCTGGCGCCTACTTCGCTTGTCCAGTCCGCTCCAAACTCTTTACTGCCGTTGATGCCATTTTCGTTTGATTTGAATACAATTCTGGCAGTGCTGGGCTTGCTCGACACTACTTTTACTCCGTAGCCCAAAACCTCTGCGGCGTTTGGAAGCCCTTTTGGCGGTTTGCTTACGCTTATTTCCAAAACCAGAGTTTCGTAGGGCGCCAAAGGAACCTTGAGCGCGGATCCGTTCTTGAGATTGCTTCCATAGAGCCTTACTTCAGGGTATATGCTTACAGCGTAGAGCGGCTTATTTTGTGTGAGATTCTTCAGCCTTATCGTGCAGCTTGTCGGCGCGATCCAAGGATTGCGAAGCGCTATAATTCCCTTGTCTTTTGTCCAGTGCGCATAACCATAAGGCTCACGCGGCATCGGCGCATCTCTTGTAATCTTCGGGCATTTTCCGTTCCGCCAAGATTCAGGCAGTATAGGCTCTGTTTCCGCCAGCGCCGCCGCGTTTTTGCGCGCCCATTTAATAATGTCAGCCAGCGTTTTCCACCGCCTGCCGTCCATAAACTTCGGATTTATGTAGAGCGGCAGAAACATATGCCCGCGCATAACTGTGATTACAGCGTCGTTTGTAAACGGCTCCGGGCTTTGATGTATTATGCCTAACACTTCCTGCGCCGCTGTGGGAACCGACAGCCATTCTGCGCCTTGAAGATTAAAATAGTCGCGTGCGGTTGTGTAGCTTTCTCGGTATATAGGGCATGGCACGCGTCCGGTTGGCGCATCATCCCCAAATGTTCCTATCACAGAGTTCGAATAAAAAGCCCACCAAGGACTTGGGTTAAACCCGAAGCATGTGGATTCAATCCAAGTGTCCGGAGCCAGTTCGTGGATTGATTCAAATATCTCGATAATTCCTTCGGCGCAGGCTTCTGCAGACAGCATCCCTGGTTCATGCCCGTGATCTGACGAGTAGCAGATGAACTGATAACCATCAAACTTCAGATGCCGGATTCTGTAGTGTTCTATGAGATCGAGGAGTCTGCTTCTGAATGTCTCGCGATACTTGGCGCCGGCAAGGCAGGTGTAGCGCCAATCCCAAGGCGTCATAAAAGTTTCAAACCCTTTGCTCTCAGCCCAGTTGTTATCGAGAGCGGTGGGGTATTGACTGCTCGGCGACACCCAAAGCCCCAGGTGTGAGCCGATCTGAGCCGCAGCGCGTTCAATATTCGAAAAACCGTCTGGAAAGAGTTTTTCGTCAATCTGCCAGATGCTCTGGGGGTTAGACCAGCCCATATCTATGCAGAATGTGTCAAAGCCTACTCTGTATGGCTTGTAAAGACCTCTGCCGAACTCCTGCATTAGATTCAGTATGTCTGCTTCGGTATAATAAGGCGCTGGGGATGTCCACCAACTGTTGTAGTTTACGTGCAGACTGCGCGGACTTGGTCTGTTCGCCGCTATATAACGTTCGAATGCCTGTTTTTCCAAACCTTCTGGTGCGGCGCCATATACCACTTTTCTTGATTCATACCAAACTTTTGGCTGCAGTTTTATTCCTGGCTGATGGGCTAAGATAAGACGTTTGCCAGAGACTCTGGTTGAGGCGATCGGGAATTCGACGCCTGCGAAGAACCCTTCCAAGTATGCGGGGTAGCTTTGAATTCCGTCGCTCTGCAGTTTTATCTGCTTGTTTCCAATGTCCATATCTTCCAAGATTATTTCTTCAAGCAGTTTGGGCGAATCTGTTTCTGTAAGCCGCAGTCTTGTCCATTTTCTCAGCGCGTTCTCTTTCGGATACCACTTTAACATAAGCAGTATCTCTACTTTTGATGAGTCATTAAGCACTGCCGGAGTGAAAGTTACTCTAAGGGTTTCGCCGGCAGCCAGATCGCCTTGCAGTTCGGAACGCTGTGGATTGGTTATCACATCAGCATTCTTGAACTTTAGAATCGGCGGTTTAATCGAGACATGAAGCGAGCCGCCGCCGCGCGTAATTACCACTTGGTCTGATTCAACTTTGACGGATGCTGAAAGAGTTTCAGCGGCAGAAATCTCGCAGAACGATGCTGTGGACAATACCGCTGCAAAAACCAAGCCGAAGATGTTAGCTCGAAACCTATTTTGAAGCCCCATTTTAACTGCTCTCCATCCTTTTGCCGCAAGCGTTATTATGTATGTTAGCAGATTTGTTAAATGTTATGCGAGATTATGCGCGCTATGGGTAATCGAAGGGAGGTTCCGTCTGATTGTTGAGAGGTTCGAGATAAGTTATGCGGCGGCAGATTCGTTTGATCGCAGCCAGCGAAGCAGCGCATCCACACATGCCGGATCAAACTGCCGCCCCATATTGTTCCTCAGATCTTGAATCGCCTGTTCTATCGTCAATGCTTTGCGATATGGTCTGTCTGAAGTCATAGCGTCAAACGCATCAGCAACACAGATTATTCTGGCGATCAGCGGTATCTTTGGTCCAGCCAGCCCGCATGGGTATCCTTTTCCATCCCATCTTTCGTGATGATACAGTATGCCTGGCAGCACTTTCTGCAGTTGAGGCACCTGTTTTACTATCTGCTCGCCTACTGACGGATGGTTATGAACTATATCCATCTCCCGCTCATCCAGCGCGCCTGGGTTTGTCAGTATGCTGTCCGGCACGCCTATCTTGCCGATGTCGTGCAGAAGAGCGGCGATTCTAACATTGAACTGATCCTCTGGCGAACACCTAAGCTCCTGCGCTATCCCTACAGCGTATCGTGCCACTGCCTCGGAGTGTCCGTGTGTATAATGGTCTTTCGCGTCAACCGCTGTTGCCAGCGCCGCTATTGTGCTTACATTTGCGCTCTGCAGGAATGTGTGTATGCGGCAGGGATCCATTAGACTTCCGGCGCCTGGCACGCTGTCATATACGCAGACAGGCTTCTGAAGAGCGTGCTTTGCGTGATACATAGCAATATCTGCCGCCGCTATTATTGCGTCTCGTTTTGCCGCATGCTCGGGATAAGACGCTATCCCTATGCTTACCGATACTTTCCAGTTTGGCATAGGCGATGCAGACAATTCTTTCTTTATGTCCTCAGTCTGCGGATGTATATCCACAGCTCTGCTTATTCTCTCCGCTATCTCTTTTGCTTCTTCTAATCCGGTTTCCGGCAGGATTACGGCAAATTCATCTCCGCCGTAGCGCGCTGCTATGTCGGTATCTCTTATCTGTTTCATCAGTATCTTCGCAAAACTGCGGAGTATAGTATCGCCTGCGGGGTGCCCAAGCGTGTCGTTAACCGCTTTGAACCCATTCAGGTCTATCATTAGAAGCGACAATTGATGATTATATCGCGCTGCGCGTTTCAGCTCCTGATTGAGCCGCTCCTGAAAGTAGCGGTGATTGTAAAGTCCGGTAAGACCGTCGGTATTGGCGCGCTGGAGCAGAAGCTCATGGGTTGTACGCAGATTTGCCACCATGCGGTTTATGCACGAAGCCATTTTGGCTATTTCGTCATTGCCTGATATAGGCACAGTGCATTCCAGGTTGCCGTCGGCTATAGTGCTCATTATGTTGGTGAGCCGCATAATCGGCTGGCTTATTTTTGCCGCTATGGCGGCGCTCAGAACGCTGGCGAGAATAATAGCTGTTAGTATGGCGAAATAAGCTCCTTTTTTGAGCTTGTGGTTTATTGCGACAAGATGGTCTACAGATACATCCACCCCAACTATTCCTACAACGCTGCCTTTGGAGTCTTTTATCGGCGCATAGCCGGAAAGCCAATACCCCCATGCGTCATGAGTGATTTTAGAGTCAGCCACAGCGCCTTTGAACGCCTTTAGCACATTTGTCTTGCCGGAGATATCCCAATCGCAGCCAACGTGGGCGGTTACCGACGGCATAACGCCGACATCCATCACATACTTGAGCGTATTCGGCGAATCGCCAGGCACCAGCGTATAAACATGCCTTATCTTGGGGTTCGATATGCGAAAGCGTTTCAACTTCTGTCTGAGCAGAAGATAGCTTTCACTGTTTTCATCGCCTTGAGTTTTTATGCGCGAATGCATGCCGGCATCAACTATGGTCGAAGCGGCGAGCGCGGCGTCCACTGTTCTGGCGTTCGTTTCCGCCTTTATAGCAGACATTGCTTTTTGATAAAAAAACACCGCCGCTATCGAGGTTATGCCGATTGTGCATACCCAGAATATAAGAGCGAGTTTTGCGCCGAATTTCATGCTTTTGTTGAGAATGCCTATTTAGATAGGCGCTCTATAACTCATTATTGGTTATGCGGCAGGCGGTCTTGATAACAATTTCACATTCAGGGTTATGATTTTAGCCGCGTTAGCGTTATACTATAATTGAATCGTATGGATAAGGTGTATCTTTGACTGTTACTTAACAAGCGTTTGCGTTTTGGATGAAAAGAGGGTAATGGCAGAGGATAACTATAAACTGCCCGATTATATAAGGCAATTGGACTGTAATGATTTGATGGCTCATCTGCTTGGCTGCGCAGACCCTTCAGATGTCATCGGCAGAGATGTTCGAGATTTTCTTCATCCTTCCTCGCGCACAGTGCTTGAAGCCAGGAGAGCCGACTTGCTTGCTGGTAAGCCGGCGCGTTCGCGTCAAATCTACAGGATTGTAAGAAAAGATGGGACTGAAGGGTTTGCTGAAATGCAGGTTGTTTACGTAGATACTGCCAGCAGACTTGTTGTTTCTGTTGGCTACGACGCCACCGAGCGCGAGGCGGAGATAGTTGCTCTTAAAAACAGGTTCGAATGCCTGCTGGCAAGCACGTTTGATTTGCTTTGGGAGATGGACACCGGCGGCAGATTTACTTACATATCGCCTTCAATAAAGCGCTTTGGCTATGCGCCTGAAGAATGGATTGGCCACAAGCTGACCGAGTTTCTCCCGCCGGATGAAGCGAATATTTTTGAAGAGCGTTTTTTAAGCGACATTCACAGCTTAAAACCCAAAGTTTATGAAGTTCGCATGTACCGCAAGGATTTTTCGATCGCATGGATGGAGGTTGTGGTAGGCTACAAGGTGGAGGAAGGCAGGCTGATAAACCTGCAGGGCACTGCGCGCGATATTACCGAACGCAAACGTATCGAAGAAGAACTCCGAGTGCGCGAAAAACGCTACCGCAGCCTTGTCGAAACACAGAACGATATTGTTCTGTGCTTCACCAAGAGCGGCGCCGTATCTTTCATAAACCCTGCCGGCTGTCGGCTCTACGGCTTCAAAGAATCGGATATTCTTGGTAAGAGTTGGCGCGCTCTTATACATCCGGATGATCAGGAATGCTCGAGGGAAGTCTTTTTGGGAGTCTATTCCCCGCCTTACCGTGTGGTTGGCGAATGCAGGGCGCAGACGACCGAAGGCAAACGGTGGATTAACTGGGAACTTTCCGCCGTTCATGATGAAGACGGCGATATTCTGGAGTTTCAGGCGGTCGGAAGGGATATAACTGACCGCAAAAAGATGGAAGATGCGCTTATCGCGAGCGAATCGAGGCTGCGGGCTATTCTTACCGCCATGCCTGATCTGCTTTTTCTAATAGGACGTGACGGCATGGTGCTTGAGTTTATTCCAACCGGCTATGTTCCGCGCGTGGTGAATCCAAGAGATTACGTTGGCAAAACCATAAGCGAGATTTTTGATCCGCAGGTTGCCAAAGTTGCTATGCAGAATCTTGAGAAAGTCTTCGAGACCGGCGAAATTCTGGCGTATGAATACCAGATGCCTATTAAAGACCTTGATAGAGACTTCGAAACGCGTTTTGTTTTTGTGAACGAGCACGAAGTTCTTGCGGTAATTCGCGATGTTACTGAAAGAAAACGCTCGGAGGAGCATCTGCGCCAGACGCTCGAAGAACTCGAAAAGGCTTATCAGATGCAGCAGATCTTCTTGCGAAACGTAAGCCATGAGATCAGAACGCCGCTTACCGCCATAAGAGGCTATGCTGAGATACTGCATGATTTGATGGTTGGTCCGTTCAACCAAGAGCAGAAAAAGATGCTCAGTAAAATTCTCGAGAGCTGCGATGATATGCTCAGAATGATGGAGAAGATTCTTGAAGTATCGAAGCTCAAAAGCGGCCGCCTATCCGTCAATTCAAGAGCCTGCGCGCCCGCTGATCTGATCAAGAAATCTGTGAGAGCGGTGAAACCGTTAGCTGATCAAAAAGGGTTGAATATAAAGGTGCATGTTTCTGACGGCAATAAAACAGGCATCTACGACGAAGAGAAGCTTATGGCTATATTTTCAAACCTGCTTACTAACGCAGTAAAGTTTACCGAAAAAGGCGAGGTTGCTGTATCTCTTGATTACAACGAAGATGGTTTTACCGCAGTTGTAGCCGATACCGGCGTAGGCATCCCGCAGGATAAGATAGAAACCATTTTTGAAGAGTTTAGACAGTTGGAGCCGGCGCGAAAAGGCAAGACGCGAGGGTTTGGGTTGGGGCTTTCGATAGTTCGCTCAATGATCGAGATTATAGGCGCAGAGCTGACTGTATCCAGTGTCGAAGGGTTGGGAACCGCTTTCACTGTTCATGTTCCAGAGATTAAGGCGCCTCGCAAAGGGGGCGGTGACGAGAGTGCCTGATTTTGCGCTGGGGCTTGATATCGGCGGCACAAAGTCGGCTGCAGTGCTCAGCACTGAGTACGGCGAGGTGATTGATAGGATAGAATCGCCTACGGAAACCGCGCATGCTCCTTCGGCAGTCATAGATCGTCTCTGCCGCGGCGCCGAAGAACTTCTTATAAGAAACGCCGTGTCGAAAGACAGAGTGCTCGGTGTGGGCGTGGCGGCTGGCGGTCCCATGGATGCTGAGGCTGGAATAGTCTGCTCGCCGCCCAACCTGCCTGGTTGGGACAATGTGCCGGTTGTTAAGATGGTGTCGGAACGGCTTGGACTTCTGACTGCTATGGAGAACGACGCAGACGCCGCCGCGCTCGCTGAGTATAGATTCGGCGCCGGAGAACGCAGATACGATGTTGTATCGTTTACGTGGGGAACTGGTGTTGGGGCAGGGATAGTTATCGGCGGCAGACTGCACAGAGGCGTAAACGGCGCGGCCGGCGAGATTGGGCATATAACTTACATAAAAGATGGCGTTAGATGCGCATGCGGCAAGCTGGGCTGCATAGAGGCTTATGCGTCCGGCTCTTCGATAGAGCGGGCGGCGCGCGCGAGAATATCTTTAGGCGAACAAACTATGCTTTCTAAAATGGCTTCAGCTGACGCAAAATCAGTCTGCGAGGCGGCGAGAAAAGGCGATAAAGCTGCGCTGGACATCCTAAGATGCGCGGCAGAAGCTATGGGTAGAGCCGTCGCCATAGCCGCCCACACGCTCAACCCAGACGTCATCACTTTGGGCACGCTGGCGGTCGCCGCGTCTGATTTAATGATGCCTGTGGTTATGGATGTTGTTGAAAAAGAGGTTTGGAGCCGAATAAGAGAGGGTCTGCGTGTAATGCCGTCTCCACTCGGCTCTCATGTTCAAGATTTAGCCGCCGTGAGCGTAATTTTGGAATATATTGGCAGATAGCGGCTGATTAGTCTATCCCAAGCGTCTTATTGAAGCGCGACTGGTAGCTCTCAATCTTCAGGCTTTCAACGTCCGCCATCTTCACAGGACACCCTATTTCCGAAGACTCATAGAGCGCCAGACAGATTGCTTCGTCTTTGTAGCCTTCTATGCCAGTAATCTCGATTGGCGTTCCGATCAGCACAGCGTCAATAAACTCTTTAAGCTCCGTGGCTACTGTATCGGTGATGCCGAACGGAAACAATCTCTCTTTTTCATCGTCCGAGAGCGATTTCATAAACTCCTCTGTCAGCTCTTCGATGCTCCGACTCTCTGATCTTGTCTTAAGCCCAACGCCCCATCTTATGCATCCTTCTTCGCCGTATATAGCTCTATAGTTTATATGCTCTTCTGGCGCGGCCTGCGTTGAAGTCCACTGTCCTGTAACGCCATTTTCGAATCTAAGCACGCCGAAGGTTGAATCTTCTACCGAAGCCTCAAAGAACCCTTCGCCAGTTTCTGGGTTCGCCCAGCGCCGGCGGTCATACGCTTTTGATACGCAGAACAGCTCCTCAACTTCCCCAATGTGATATCTAAACAAATCCGCAAAATGCACTCCGCCGTCCATTGACCATCCGCCGCCGGCTTCGTTTACATCATCGCGCCAGCCCCATCCCCAGCGCCGCTCGCCAATATCCACCCAAAAGAGCATTCTAATTCTGCCTATTCGCCCGCTCTTGACAGCCCAGTTGACTGCGCGTTCAGACGGCGCGCGCCGATAGTTTTCAGCCACCTGCAGCACCTTATTGTTTCTCTCTGCGGCTTCAAGTATCAGCTTCCCAGCGCGAAGCGTCATAGCAAGGGGTTTTTCTATGGTTAAGTGTTTGCCAGCGTCAAGGCACTGCACAGCCGCAGTATGATGCAGCCTATGCGCCAGCGATATATCCACTGCGTCGAGCTGTTTTTCTGCCGCCAGCATAGAATCTATAGATTCATAGACGCTCGGCTTAGAACCCTGCCACTCGGCAACCTTATCCGCCGTCTCTTCTGCTCGTCTGCGCGCTATATCGCAGACCGCAGTTACTCTGAATGGTTTGAATCCTTTCTCCCAAAGCATGCCAAGCCCTTTAACATGCCCTTCCATCATTCCGCCGCATCCGATCAGTCCTATAGTCAGTTCTTCTGCCATCTTACTCCTCTGATTTCCATTTTTCTTTTGAATGATTCGTCCTCTCAACCTCTTATCCAGCGCGAGCCGTCTTTCCTACCGAACACGCAAGATTTTCTGTGAAAATATCACAACTATTTATAAAGAAAATTATTGACTTGACCCAGAAAAATTGTGATATAATACTAACAATGCTGTCGAAGATCTTTTCCTCAGCGCTCAGCTAGTTCAGGGAAGGAAGTGGTTGGGATGTCAGTGGTCTTCGATGAAATGTTGAACCAGCTCATTCTGCAGCGTCTTATGTATGACAGACGCACAGCGGGGGCGGTTCTCGACGTAAACTGCAGGGATGGCTGCGTATGTCTCACCGGCTGTGTTGACACGCCTGAACAAAAAGAAGCCGCGCTTTTCTTGGTGGAAGGATTGACTGGAATCAGGGAAGTGACCGACAACATCGTCGTCAGGCAGGCGCTTTCCGGAAATGCATAGCGGTATCTGCCTGCATTTTGATTGTTTGTCAATGCTTTTCAGAAAGCTCTCGGCTTTGGCAAATAGGTGGCGGTAGATTTTTGCCTCAGCGGTTTCCTTCGGCTAAACCTGTCTGGGTAAGATAGCGATAGCTTCCTTTTACCGCCTGCCACATATCTCCAGCAAACTCGTCAAGCTCAACTATAACCCATTCCAGAACATTTGGGTCAGCCGCTTTTATTCCGCCTGTTAGGTCAACTTCGCCGTCGCCTGCGGCGGTAAACTCTGCCGGTTCTTTAATCAGCCCATCCTTAGCGTGTATAAGCGGTATTCGCGATCTAAAACGCGCCACCTGTTCAGCCGGAGATGTCTTCGCATACTGCGCCCAGTACAAATCGGCTTCCAGAAGCAGATTCGGACATTCATCCATAAGTATATCCAGCGCATATCGCCCGTTGATCGTCTTAAACTCCCACCAATGATTATGTGTGGCAAGCGATATCCCATGCTCACCAAGCATCTCGCAGGCTTCGTTAAATCTATCCACTGCTTCTCTGCAAAGCTCTGCCGAGTCGTACTGCGCCGGACCGAACATGCTTACCATCCTGCTGCATCCCAGCTCATGCTCTATCTGCACCAGCTTTTCGATATCCTCGCGTTTTGGAATATCGTCATGGATACAGCAGGCTTTAAGCCCCAAATCGTTCAGCACCTTGGCGACTTCGCTCGGCTTATGTCCATACAGCCCAGCAAACTCAACTCCCCTAAACCCTATCTCAGCCACTTTCTCAAGCGTGCCAAACAAATCCTTCTCGGCATAATCTCTAACCGTATAAAGCTGCAGTGCTATTGGCTTCAAAATAAATCCTCCCTTATTCTGATTATTGTCTTTATTTTACAGCAATCCGCCTTAAAGTGATAAACTTTTTCACTTCCAAAACAAAATCGCCGGCTCTGTCCGCTCTCTAACAGGCGGCTCTTCAGCCGGATATCCAACTATTATAGGCGCCACCGTGTTGACGTCATCCGGTATCCCTAAAAACTTTTTGCCTTCAGGCGAGTTCAGCCAGACGTTTGCAAAGCCTATCCAACACGTGCCAAGCCCAAGCTCTCTTGCCATCAGCATAAGGTTTTCTGCCGCCAGAGAGCAGTCTATTTCCGGCGTAGGTCCAGTTCCAGTTTTGTAACATATCAGAATTAACGTGCCCGCGTTGTAAAATATGTTGAAATCCTGGTTTCTCAATACCTCGCAGTAATGCTGCATTTCTTCACATTCACCAAACATGCATAGGAAACCGGTTTTGCATTCATCTGATATGCGCTTCAGCAGATCCTTGTCTTGAATCACTCCGAATACCCACGGCTGCGCAAACGTTCCAGTTGGCGCATGCGCCGCCGCTTCAATCAGCTGCTCGATAAGCTCTTTCTCAACCTTCTGTTCGGTATAGTTTCTGATTGATCGTCGGGTCATTATCGCGTCTTTTGTATTCATTGGTCTCCCTCCGGCTTTTAAATAAAAGAGCCTCTTCGCCGCATCTGGAGCGGGTGTGAGGCTCACTTCAATATTGATTTTTATCAAGCTTTACTCGATCTCGACTTTTATTTTTTCGGCAGTTTCCCCAACGTCCGGTTTCGAGTTTCTGGGCGTGTAATCTGTATGCAGGAGTTCATGCGCCTTATGGCTGTTAGGTTCGCCTAAGAACTCTTCATAAAGCGCAATAACTGCCGGATTTTCGTGCGAGCGCCTTATTGCCATTGCTTCGTCTTCGTCGTATATCGCTTCGGCTCGTTTCTTTCGTATTTCCGCGTTAGTAGGCTGAGGCTGTCCGCCGCCTCCAATGCATCCGCCTGGGCAGCACATTATCTCGATAAAGTGATAATCCTTGAATCTGCCCGATTTAATGCCTTCCATCACTTTCTTGGCGTTGGCAAGTCCGTTTGCGACTGCGGCTTTTACCGTAAGATCGCCTATCTTGACCTCTGCTTCCCGCACGCCCTCCAAGCCGCGCACAGCAGTGATGTTTACATCTTCAAGCTCTTCGCCGGTGATCGCCTTATACGCGGTTCTCAGCGCGGCTTCCATCACTCCTCCGGTTGCGCCGAATATAACCGCAGCTCCTGTTGACTTTCCAAGCGGATCATCAAACTCACTGGACGGCAGATTTGGCAGATCTATCCCCGCTTCCCTCATCATAGCCGCAGCTTCCCGTGTTGTCAGCACGTAGTCCACATCCTGATATCCGCTGTCGCTCATCTCTGGCCGTTCGCACTCAAACTTTTTCGCGGTGCACGGCATTATCGAGACAACCACCATGTCCTTGGGATCAATCCCCGCTTTTTCTGCGTAATACGTCTTTGCTAATGCGCCAAACATCTGCTGTGGGCTTTTGCATGTTGACAAATTAGGCAGAAACTCGGGATAGAAGTGTTCAATGAACTTAATCCACCCAGGCGAGCAGGAAGTAAACTGAGGCAGCACTCCACCGTTTTTAATTCTGCTTATCAGCTCGTAACCTTCTTCCATTATGGTAAGGTCGGCGGTGAAATCCGTATCGAACACCTTATCGAACCCGAGCATTCTAAGCGCTGTCACCATCTGTCCTGTAACTCTGTGTCCAGGCTCCATCCCAAACTCTTCGCCTATGCTCGCGCGGACCGCAGGCGCTGTCTGCACAACCACGAATTTGTTAGGATCGGCTAACGCCTGCCACACCGCTTCCGATGGATCGTTGCCCTTTAGCGCGCCGGTTGGACATCTATTTATACACTGTCCGCAGTAAACGCAGACCGCTTCGGCAAGCTGTTTGCCAAGCGCCGCAGACACCTCAGTATCCCATCCTCTGCCGCTTGCCGTGATAGAGCCTACGCTTTGTATATCGTGGCATACTCTAAGGCATCTTTTGCAGAGTATGCACTTCTCAGGGTTTCTAATTATCGAAGGGCTTGATGCGTCTGTCTCATAGTGCTTGCGCTCGCCTTTGAATCTAACCTCAGATATTCCGACCTCTTTTGCAAGCTGCTGAAGCTCGCATTTCTGGTTGCGAGAGCAGATAAGGCAGTCGTCGGGATGATTAGCCAGCATAAGCTCCACTATCAGCTTGCGCGCGGCTCTTGCCTTCGGCGAGTGTGTCTTCACACTCATGCCGTCAGACACAGGAAACGCGCATGCCGGCTGAAGCAGCCTCTGCCCTTTGATCTCAACCCCGCACACCCTGCACACGCCTTCAACGCGAAGGTCTGGATGATAGCAGAGGGTAGGAATGTGTATTCCTGCCGATTTTGCCGCATCTAGTATGGTTGACCCTTCTTCAACCTCGATCGGCTGATCGTTTATCTTAATTGTCACCTTGCCCATAGTTACTTATCCTCACTGTTGTGTCCGTTGTCCATCTCGCACACACCCACAGGACATCTTTTTTCAGTCAGGTGAATGCGATACTCTTCTTCGAAGAGCGGCAGACTGGTTCTAAACGCCGTAGCCGCAGACTGCCCAAGTCCGCATTTTGCGGCTATCGCCATATTCTCGCTCAGCTCTCTCATCAAATCGAGGTCTTCGACGCTTCCCGCGCCTGTCGTCCACCAAGTGAAGTTTTCATACAGCCGTTTTGTGCCTTCTCTGCACGGCACGCACTGTCCGCATGATTCGTGAAGGAAGAACTGAGCGCAGTTCTGCATTATATCCACTATGCACTTTGTGTCATCTATCACAATCAGCGCTCCCGCGCCTGGCGGCAGGTCTTCGAACGCAAACTTTCTGTCCAAAGACTCCTTGCCTACCAAAACGCCCGAAGGTCCTCCAATAAGCACCGCCTTCAAGTCGCGTCCATTCTTTATGCCGCCGGCCATCTCATAGATAACTTCTCTCATAGTTGTTCCCAGCGGCACCTCATAAACGCCCGGCAGCAGCACATCGCCGCATGGCGAGAATATCTTTGTCCCTTTGCTTTTCTCAGTGCCTATAGAAGCGAACCATTTTGCGCCGTTGATAATAATCTGAGGCACATTCGCCAAAGTTTCAACGTTGTTTATAACCGTCGGTCCGCCATGGTAGCCAGAAGTGGGCGGGTAGGGGGGTTTCATTCTTGCTTCGCCGCGCGAACCCTCAAGCGATTCCAAAAGCGCGGTCTCTTCGCCGCACACATATGCGCCTGCGCCTTTGAACACGGTTATATCGTAGTCAAACCCGCTGCCCAAAATGTCTTTTCCAAGCAGTCCCATCTCCCGCGCGTCCGTGATGGCTTTTTCCAAGTGCGCAACCGACTGATGATACTCGCCGCGTATATAGACGATCCCTCGCTTTGCGCCAACTGCATAGCCGGCGATCACCATCGCTTCGACTATTGAGTGCGGATCTCCTTCAAGCACCAGTCTGTCCTTGAAGTTGCCCGGCTCACCCTCATCTGCGTTGCAGATTACTGTTTTATCGCCAGTTGCCGCCGCCGTAAGCTCCCATTTGACGCCGGTTGGAAAAGCAGCTCCGCCTCGCCCTCTAAGTCCAGACTGCTTCACCTCCTGTACAACATCCGATGGCTTCATTTCCGTAAGCGCTTTGCCCATCGCTTCATAACCGCCAATGGCAATATGTTCTTCGATGGATGTTGGATCTATCACACCGACGTTTTTCAGCACTACGCGCATCTCTTTGCTTCGGGCAGGCTCAGCCGACTGAACAACCCCAGCAGTTTCCTGCCGATA
>Ga0101944_10005587_pt1 | contig 14121 bp, 14 predicted proteins | sample DewCreD2012metaG_FD_75245 | JGI IMG/M metagenome (GOLD analysis project Ga0101944, IMG submission 75245) | Hot spring sediment bacterial and archeal communities from British Columbia, Canada, to study Microbial Dark Matter (Phase II) - Dewar... ... | reverse complement strand
GGTTGATCTTCTGGCAGATGCGTGTGCCGCGTGTGCTGCTGGGCATGCTGGCGGGCGCGGCCTTGGCGGCGGCGGGCGTCGCATTCCAGGCCATGTTCCGCAACCCGCTGGCCTCGCCGTTCACACTGGGGGTTTCGAGCGGCGCGGGGCTCGGGGCGGTGCTGGCGATCGGCTTTTCGCGGGCATACCCGCTGCTGGGCAGCGGTCTGATGATCACGGCGGCCGCCTTTGCCGGGGCGGTGGGTTCGATCCTGATCGTCTACGGCCTGGCGGGCGTTCGGCGCGGGTTTTCGAGCAACACGCTGCTGCTGGCGGGCGTGAGCCTGGGCTTCATCTGTTCGGCGGTGATCCTTCTGGTGCAGTATCTGTCCGACGAGGCGATCACGAACGAGACCGTCCGCTGGCTGATGGGTTCGCTCAGCATGGCCAGTTACGACGTGCTGGCCCATTCGGCCCCGCCGGTGGTGGCCGGCCTGGTCGCGTTGGCGTGGCACTGGCGCGAGATGGACATTCTGATGATGGGGGAGCTGGTCGCCGCCGGGCGCGGCGTGGATGTCCGCCGGGTGCGAAAGTGGATATATTTCTCGGCATCGGTCATGGTGGCAGCGGTCGTAGCGCACACCGGGCCGATCGCGTTCGTAGGACTGGTGGTGCCGCACGTAGTTCGGCTGGCGGTGGGGCCGATGCACGGGCGCCTGCTGCCGGCGGCGCTGCTGGGCGGGGCGTGTTTCCTGCCGGTCTGCGACGTGGTGGCCGCGAACATGATGCGCTGGGTGAGCGGCGGGGCGTCGTCGCTGGTGATACCGGTGGGCGTGCTGACCAGCCTGATCGGCGGCGTGTTCTTTCTGGGCATGCTGCTGGGCCGGCGCGTGGAGACGCCGATCGTGTAAGAGCGGTGCCGATGCGAGAGTCCCGGATGCCGCGGAGGGTCTGCAGGCATGGATGTCTGCATCGCGTGAACCGGGAACAGACGAGAGTCCAACAAGGCGAGGTAATGCCATGCGAAAGAGCGTGTGGACGGTCGGTTTGGTGCTGGGGCTGGCGACCGTGTTGGCGACGGGAGCCGGGTGCAAGCGCAGCCAGCAGACGAAGAACTACAAAGGCCCCTTTGAGGGCACGGCCCTGGAAATCAGCCCCGAGCCCAACGAGGACAACATGCGGGAAGTGTCGATGAAGCTGGTCTCGCCGGAGCACGGCCTGACCATCACCGCCAAGGGATACGTGGTGGAGGCCACACGGGTCGAGGTCAACGGCATAACGGCGCGCGTGGACGACATCAAGCCGGGCGACCCGGTCAAGGTGACCGGCTACTACGAGGGTTCGGGCAACAACCGCAAGTTCATCGTCACGACCATCAGCGTGCGGAAGGCGGACAACGGCTGGATCAAGGCGGGCCAGGCCCCCGGCACCGCCAGCGCACCGGCTGCGGACTAGAATGTGACGGAGCCGTCGGGGCCGGGGAGCACGCGGTCCGGCTGGGGCTTTACAAACGAATGAGACAGAGGCAAAGGACGCCGGCCATGCCCGCGAGAAACCTTGTCTGGGTGCTGATCCTGGCGATGATCGTGTTGCTGATCTGGACGGTCCCGGAACTGCGTTCGCGCGAGCAGACGGTGACCGACGTCTTCCTGCCGCTGGTCGACGTCCGCGCCGAGATCCGCAAGCGGTACGTGGACGAAGTGGATGACAAGACCCTCGTGCGCGGCGCCATCGAGGTGCGGCCGCTCCGCGGGGGCAGCGCGCGCCGGCTCGAGCTCGACGGCGCGCCGCCCGGGGTGCGCGAGCTCAACTACTTTGGGGGCGTTCCTCGGGGGCGGCGATAGCGACCCACGCCGCGTCGAGCGTGAGCCCGACGTGCGCGTGGTCGGGGGCCCACTCCCGGCTCGCCACCCGTTCCAGCACCAGCCCGACGAGCCGCCACCAGATGGCGGCCCAGAGCTCCGCCGGTCCCGCGCGCACCGTCCCCTCCGACTTCCCCGACGCCACGAGCTGCGCGAGCAGCGTGCGCACCTCGCGCGCGGCGTCGCGGCTCGCGTCGTCCAGCAGCGCCTCGAGCCCCGTCGCGAGCAGCATGCGCACCGCGGCCGGGTCGCGCTCGGCGGCCTCCACGAGCCGGCGGCCGAGCCGCTGCAGCCGGTCGCGCGCGCGGGCGGCGCGGTCGCGCTCCTCGCCCTCGCGCACCAGCCCGGCGGCCCAGCGCTGCGCCGTGCGGTAGACCTCGTTGAGGAGCTGTTCCTTCGACGCGAAGTGTCGGTAGATGGTGCCCTCGGCGATGCCCGCGCGCTCCGCGAGCATCGGCGTGGTGGTGGCGCGGAAGCCGGTGCTGGTGAAGAGCTCGAGGCCGGCGCGCAGGAGCCGCTGGCGCGTGTGGTCGGCGTCGCGCGAGGGCGGGGCGGCGGGATCGGACATGGGGACGCAATGTACCGCATCCGTTGAGTCGCGGTACGGTGCGGGTTACGATACGGCGCCCGCGGGCGCCATCGTGGCGCCGGCGGAACCTCCTCGGGTTGCGTCATGCGCCTCCTCGTGCTGGGCAGCGGCCTCCAGGGCTGCGCCGCCTCCTTCGACCTGCTCCGCGTGCCGGCCGTGTCCGGCGTCACCCTGGCCGACGTGCGGGAGGCCGAGCTCCCCCCGTTCCTCGCGCCGCTGGCCGGCCCGCGCCTGCGGCGCCTGCGGCTCGACGTGCGCGACGGCGCGGCGGTGCGCGCCGCGATGGCGGGGCACGACGCGGTGCTCTGCGCCCTGCCCTACTACTTCAACGCGCCGATGACCGAGGCGGCGATCGACGCCGGCTGCCACTTCGCCGACCTCGGCGGCAACACCGAGATCGTGCTGCAGCAGAAGGCGCTGCACGAGCGCGCGCTGGCGCGCGGGGTGTCGGTGATCCCCGACTGCGGGCTCGCGCCGGGGATGGTGAACATCCTCGCCGCCGAGGGGATCCGGCGGCTCGACCGCGCGCGGGCGGTGCGGATCTTCGTGGGCGGGCTCCCGCAGCACCCCGAGCCGCCGCTCAACTACCAGGTCGTCTACTCGCTCGAGGGCGCGCTCGACTACTACACCACCCCGTCGTGGATCCTGCGGCACGGGAAGGCGCGGCAGGTCGAGGCCCTGAGCGAGGTGGAGCACCTCGAGTTCCCGGCGCCGGTGGGGACGCTCGAGGCGTTCCACACGGCGGGCGGCATCAGCACGATGCCGTTCGCCTTCGAGGGGAAGATCGAGACCATGGAGTACAAGACGCTGCGCTATCCGGGCCACGCCGACCTGATGCGCGCGATCCGCGCGCTCGGCCTGATCGACGCCGAGCCGATCGAGGTGAAGGGGCAGCGCGTGGTGCCGCGCGACGTGTTCATCGCCGCGGTGCACCCGAAGCTCCACAAGCCCCAGGGGCTCGACCTGGTGGCGCTGCGCGTGGTGGTGGAGGGCGAGCGGCAGGGGGCGCCGGCGGCGGTGCGCTTCCAGATGGTGGACCGCCACGACGAGGCGCAGGGCGTGAGCGCGATGATGCGCAGCACCGGCTACTCGCTCGCGATCACCGGGCTCATGCAGGCGGACGGCCGCGTCACGGCGCGCGGCGTGCACACCCCCGACGAGGCGGTGCCGTTCCGCCACTACGTGGACGAGCTCGCGGCGCGCGGCGTCCGGATCGAGGAACAGTGAGCGCGGACGACAATCGGGCGCTGTGGGACCGCGCCATGAGCTACGGGGAGTTCCTCTCGCGGGCCACGGAGAACCGGTCGCTGTGGGAGAACCTGTACCGCCTCGCGCGCCTGCCCGCGTGGGCCACGGCGCCCCGGCCGGCGGGGACGCGGCGGCACCTCCTGGCGATCGTCGAGGACTGGTGCGGCGACGCGTCGAACACCGTGCCGGTGCTGGCGCGCCTCGCCGACGAGGTCGAGGGGATCGAGCTGCGCTGCATCCTGCGCGACGCGAACCCCGAGGTGATGGACCGCTACCTCACGAACGGCTCGCGCTCGATCCCGATCGTGATCGTGTACGACGAGGCGTTCCGCGAGCTGGGGCACTGGGGCCCGCGGCCGTCGGAGCTGCAGGCGTGGGTGCTCGCCCACAAGGGGACGATGCCGAAGGGCGAGCTCTACAAGGAGACGCGGAAGTGGTACGCGAAGGACCGCGGGGAGACGACGCTGCGGGACCTGCTCGCCATCATGGATCGCGCCGCCTAGAAGACCCACCCCCCGCTGAGGGCGAGGTTCGCCCCCTCGCCGCCGCTCGCCACCCAGAGGCCGAGCACCGGCGCGCGCAGCAGCGTCAGCACGAGCCCGCCCCCGCCCGCCACGCGGGCGCCGTCGAGGTCGAGCGCGACCTTCTCCGTCGCGAACGGCTGGCCCACGTCCACGAAGCCCACCACGCCGAGGCCGCCCAGGTCGCGCAGCCGCACGGCCGCGGCGCGCAGCTCCAGCGTGCCCGCGAGGACGCCGGGGACGGCGTAGCGGCCGCTCGCCAGCCCGCGCTGCGAGAGCTCGCCGCCCAGCACGTCCACGCCGTTGCGCCACGCGGGCACGAGGACGAGCGCGTCGAGGGGCGGGGTGCCGTAGAGCTGCGAGGCGAGCACGCGCGCGGCGACGGTGACGCGCTCGCCGATCGGCGCCCACCCGCGCGCGATCCCGTACAGCCGCTCGTACCCCCCGCCGCCGCTCGCGACCTGCGCGCCCGCCTCCAGCAGGAGGCCGCGACGAGGGTCGTGCTCCCGGTCGCGGGTGTCGAGCACGAGGGCGAGCCGGCCCCAGGCATCGGTCCCGGACCCGGGATCGGGGGCCTCGGAGGCGAAGAGCGAGGGGGCGTCGTCGGGCGCGCGGTAGTCGGCGCGGTAGAGCTCGCCGGCGAGCGCCACGCGCAGCGACGCCGCGACGGTGCGCGTCGCCTCGGCGCGCGCCGAGAGGCGTCGGCGCTTCACGCGGTAGTAGGCGTCGGGCTCGACGAGGTCGCCGGCGTCGAGGATCCCGGTGCCGTAGTAGCCCCACCGCGTCCAGTCGAACGCGCTCGCGCCGAGGTCGAGGCGCCAGCCGGGCAGCACGCGGTCGGCCTCGTAGCGGGCGGAGGCCGACCAGCTCCCGGTCCAGGTGGCGCCGGCGCGCAGGGCGAACGCCCCGCGCTCGCGCACGCGCGCCTCGTGCCGCGCGGCGGAGGCCCAGCGCACGGTGTAGGCGAGCAGCGGCGCGTCGTTCGGCGCGCCGGCGACGTACGGGTAGTGGTGCAGCTTCCACGGCGCGGTCCACGCCGTGTCCTGCGCGAGGGCGGGGGCCGCGGCGAGCAGGGCGAGCAGCGCGGTGGCTGCCCGGTTCACGAGCCCCGCGGGAACAGGTAGGCGGTGTCGCGCAGCGCGGCCTCGCGGCCGTCGAAGCCGGCGTAGCGGCTCGGGTAGATGGACCCCCCGCCGATGCGGCCCGACTTGTCGAGCGCGTAGAAGTTCAGGTTGAACCTGGGCCGGCCGTCGGGGCCGAGGAGGCGGTCGGGGGTCATCTGCACCACGCGCTTCAGCGTGGCGAGGCAGGCGTCGGTCGGCGACATCCCCTGCCGCATGTGTTCCACGGTGAGGAAGCCGCCGCAGACCATGATGTTGCTCTCGCCGCGGCCGGTGGAGCCGGCGGCGCCGATGTCGTTGTCGGTGTACTGGCCGGCACCCACGATCGGCGTGTCGCCGGCGCGGCCCGGGATCTTCCACGCGAGCCCGCTCGTGGTGGTGACCGACGAGATCTCGCCCTTGCGGTTCACCACGTTCAGGTTGATGGTGCCGGTGGGGCGCGCGACCATCGGCTCGGCGTCCGGCACGTCGAGCCAGTCGTCCTCGTGCCCGCGGTTGGCGCGCCACCGCAGCCAGCGCTGGCGCGACTCGGGCGTCAGCAGGTCCTCCTCCTTGAACCCGTACGACAGCGCGAAGCGCTTCGCGCCCTCGCCCACGAGCAGGATGTGGTTCGTGTACTTCAGCACGAGCTTCGCCACCTCGCTCGGCGTCTTGATCCCCTCGAGCGCGGCGACGGCGCCGGCGCGCTTCGTGGGCCCGTGCATGCACGAGGCGTCGAGCTGCACGACGCCGTCCTCGTTCGGGAGGCCGCCGTAGCCGACGGTGGTGTCGTTCGGGTCGAGCTCCTGGATCTTGACGCCCTCCACCGCGGCATCGAGCGTGTCGGTGCCCTGCTCCACGAGCTCGATGGCCCGCTGCACGGCGCGCAGGCCGTTGGCACTGCTGACGGCGGCCGGGCGCGAGGCCGACGCGCGGCGGATCGCGGGGGCAGGGAAGGCCGGGGCGGCCGCCGCGAGCGCGGCAGCGCCGAGGAAGTCGCGGCGGGAGAGCGGGTCGGCCACGGGGGGACTCCGGTGCGCGGGAGGAGGACAGCGGGGCATCCGAGCGGGCGGAATTGACGGCGATCCGCGAGTCGTGTCAACTCGCCCGCGACTTGCACCGGACCGTCCCGCCGCCCGCGCACGTCCCCGCGAGGGGGCACCACGCCGGGCGCAACTGTCATCGGGACGGGACGACCAGTCACACGGAGGGGACATGATGCGTGGCGTGATGCTTGGCGTGCTGGGCTCGCTCGCGCTGGCGCTGCCGGCGGCGGCGCAGGAGGCCGCGCCGGAGAGCCGGCGGCAGGGGTTCTGGCTCGGCGCCGGGCTCGGCGGCGGGGTGAACCTGACCGAGACGCTCGACGGCGAGAGCACGGGCGGCTTCGCCGGGCTCGTCCGGCTGGGCGGCACCCTGTCGCCGCGCTGGCTGCTGGGCGGCGAGAGCGCCGGCTGGGCGGCCGACGTGGGCGACGAGACCTGGGCCTGGCGATCGAACCTCTCGGCGGTGGCGTACTTCTACCCGATCGCGACGAAGGGACTGTTCGTCAAGGCCGGCCCGAGCTTCTCGGTCATCTCGGCCGGCCAGTCCACGACCGTGGACGTGGACGACGTGGACGTGAACACCTCCGTCAGTGCCACCGACTACGGCTTCGGCGCCACCCTGGGCGCGGGCTGGGACATCCGCCTCGGCCGGCGGCTGTCCCTCGTCCCGGAGGTGACCTGGCTGCTGCAGGGGTTCGAGGAGCGCCGCACGAGCACCCTGCTCGGCGACATCCCGGGGACCAACTCGATCCTGCTCTTCACGCTCGGGCTCGCCTTCCACTGAGCCCGGGGCGGGGCGCGCGGGGCCGTCGGGGTCCGCGCGCTCTTGCTCCCCCGGCTCGGGGCGCCCTATCGTTGGTGCCCTGAACCACGTTCCCGACTTCCGACCGCCCGCGTCCGGCACCGGCCTCCCGGGCGACAACCCGCTCGCCCTCGTGAAGGTCGCGGCGGGCTTCCTCCTGCTGCTCGCGCTGGGCCTCGGGCTCGCCTTCTGGCTGCTCTCGGGCGACGCGCGCTTCCTGCAGTTCGTCCTCCTGGCGTGGGCCATCGTGGGGATGGCGAGCTTCGCCGTGAGCGGCGTCTTCGACCCGCTCGTGGACGGCGCGATGCGCGTGCTCGGTGCGGGGCCGGCGGCGCCGCCGGTGGACGACTTCGCGCCGATCGAGGCGATGGTGGGCCGCGGCGAGCCGGTGCTGGCCGCGGAGGAGTACCGCGCGCGCGCGGCCGACGCGCGGGTGCGCACGGAGGCGCTCCTGCGGCGCGCCGAGCTGCTCGCCGGGCCGCTTGGCCAGCCGGGAGCCGCCGCCGCCGAACTGGAGGCGCTCCGCGACTCGGCCCGCCTCGCGCCGGCCGACGACGTGCGCGTGGGGCTCGCCCTCGTGGACCTGTACGACCACCGCCTCGGCGAGCCGGGCCGCGCGATGGCGGAGCTCCGCCGGCTGCTCGACCGCGACCCCGAGGGACGGCAGGCGCGCCAGCTCCGGGCGCAGCTCGCCGCCCTCAAGGCCAGACACTTCGGCGACGCGCCCGCCGCGCGCCCGCCGCTCCCGGGTGCCCGATGACGCGACGTCCCCGCCTCGATCCCGCGATCTTCCACCTGCCCGTCGAGAAGATGCGCGCGGGCTACTACTCCGATAAGTACTTCGTCCGCGCCCGCGACGTGCTCGTCGCCGACGGCTACCGGCCGCGGGTGCTGATGCAGGTCTTCGGGAAGCACCGCGCCTTCCTCGGCGGGATGGACGAGGCGATCGCCATCCTGAAGCTCTGCGCCCTCGAGTGGGACGACCTCGAGGTGCACGCGCTCCACGACGGCGACCCGATCGAGGCGTGGGAGACCGTGATGACGATTGAGGGGCCGTACGACGCGTTCGCGCACCTCGAGACGCTCTACCTCGGCGTGCTCGCGCGCCGCACCCGCGTCGGCACCAACACCCGCCTGGTCGTGGAGGCGGCGCGGCCGAAGGACGTGATGTTCTTCCCGGCGCGGCACGACCACTGGCTGGTGCAGACCGGCGACGGCTACGCGGCGCACATCGCCGGCGCCATCGGGGTCTCGACCGACGCGCAGGCGAGCTGGTGGGGGAGCGAGGGGATCGGCACGGTGCCGCACGCGCTCATCGCGGCCTACGGCGGCGACACGCTCCGGGCCTGCCGCAAGTTCCTGGAGCACATGCCGCCCTCCGTGCGGCTCGTGACGCTGATCGACTTCGACAACGACTGCGTGGGCACCGCGGTACGGCTCGCCGAGGCGCTCGGCGACCAGCTCTACGGCGTGCGGCTGGACACCAGCGAGATGCTCGTGGACCGCTCCCTGTGGGAGGAGATGGGCGACTTCCGGCCGACCGGCGTGAACCCGCGCCTCGTCGAGAAGGTGCGGCACGCGCTCGACCGGACCGGCCACCCGGCGACGCGGATCGTCGTCTCCGGCGGCTTCACCGCCGAGAAGATCCGCGAGTTCGAGCGGCTCGGCGTGCCCGTGGACGCCTACGGCGTGGGCAGCTCCCTCTTCCAGGGCCGGTTCGACTTCACCGCCGACATCGTCCTCCACGAGGGCCGCCCCTGCGCCAAGGCCGGGCGCCGCTTCCGCCCCAACCCGCGGCTGGAGAAGGTGACGTAGGCGCGAGGGTATCTTGCAGGCATGAGCGGGCTCCTCTTCTGGGACGTGGACACCCAGCACGACTTCATGAAGGCCGACGGCGCCCTGTACGTGCCCGGCGCCGAGGCGATCATCCCCGTGCTCGGCGCGCTCCGCGCCCACGCCACGGCGCACGGGATCCGCGTGGTGGCGAGCGCCGACGACCACGTGCCCGGGCACCGCGAGCTGAGCGACACGCCCGACTTCACCGACACCTTCCCGCCGCACTGCATGCGCGGCACGCCCGGCCAGCGCCGCATCCCCGAGACCGCCCTCGTGGACCCGCTCGTGATCGAGCCCGAGCCGCAGGACCCCGAGGCGCTCGCCGCGCGGCTGCGCGCGCACCGGGGCGACGTGCTGCTGCACAAGCACTGGTTCCCCGTGGCCACGAACGCGAACCTGCGCACCGTCCTCGACACGCTGGCGCCGGACACGATCGTCGTCTTCGGCGTCGCGACCGACTACTGCGTGCGCCACGCCATCGAGGCGCTGCGCGCGCTCCGGCCGCAGGCACGGCTCTGCCTCGTGCGCGACGCCGTGCGGGCGATCCACGCCGAGGCGGAACCGGCGCTCCTCGCCGGCTGGGAGCGCGAGGGCGTCGTCCTGGTGACCGCGGCCGACGTGCTGGCGGGGCGGCTCCCGGCCGCGGCCGCATGATCGCCACGGTCCCGCCCGGGCAGTTCTTCCTGCCGGGGCCCGTCGAGGTGCACCCGGAGGTGCTGCAGGCGCTGCTGCACCCGATGTTCCAGCACCGCGGCCCCGAGATGACGGCGCTCTTCGCGCGCGTGCAGGGGCCGCTGCGGGAGCTGTTCCGCACCGCGCGGCCCGTGATCCTCTCGACCTCGTCCGCCACCGGGCTCATGGAGGCCGCGATCGTCAACGGCGTGCGCCGGCGCGCGCTCGCGGTGGTGGGGGGCTACTTCGGCGAGCGGTTCGCGCTCGTGGGCGAGTCGTGCGGCCGCGAGGTGGACCGGCTCGACGTGGCGGAGGGCGAGGTCGTGGCGCCCGCGCGCCTGGCGGAGGCGATCGACCGGCTGCGGTCCGACGCGGTGCTCCTGGTGCACTGCGAGACCGGCACCGGCGCGCTCGCGCCGCTCGAGGAGCTGGCGGCGGTGGTGCGGCGGTTCGACGACGTCATGCTCCTCGTGGACGGCGTGACCAGCGTCGGCGGGTCGCCCGTCGAGACCGACATGTGGGGGCTCGACTTCGTGTTCACCGGGAGCCAGAAGGCGCTCGGCCTCCCGCCGGGGCTCGCCTTCGCGGCCTCGAGCGAACGCATGCTGGAGCGCGCGCGGTCGATCCCCGATCGCGGGTGGTACTTCGACCTGGTCCGCCACCACGAGGCGGCGGTGCACCACGCGCCGACGCAGACGCCGGCGATCAGCCTCGTGTGCGCGCTGGAGGTGCAGCTGGCGCGGATCGCCGCCGCGGGTGGCGTCGAGGCGCGGTGGGCACGGCACCGCACGCTGCGCGAGGTGGTCGAGTCGTGGGCCGCCGACCGGCCCGAGGTGCGCTTCCTCGCCGCGCCCGGCGAGCGCGCGTGGACGCTCTCGGCGCTGCGGCTCGACGACCGGCTCGACGCCGTCGCGGTGCAGCAGGCGATGCGCGCCGAGGGGTTCGTGATCGGCACGGGGCTCGAGGCGTGGCGGCACCGGCTGCTCCGGATCGGCCACATGGGCGACGTGGAGCCCGGCAACCTCGGCCGCATGCTCGAGGTGCTGGCGCAGGTGCTGCAACGCGGGCCCGGGGGCTTCAGCGACGCCCCATGAAATCCTCATGGACGGCCGGGAATCGTTGGGGGGTCACCCGCAGGAGCCGCCGATGCCCGCCGTCCGTTCCGCGCTTCGCGAGGCGCTGACCCGCAACCAGATGGAGGGGCTCGTGCGCATGGCGAGCCTCGCCCCCTCCACCCGCAACACGCAGCCGTGGCGTTTCGTCGTCGACGCCGACGGCGTCCGCCTCTACGCCGACCTCACCCGCTGGCAGCGCGTGGCGGATCCCGACCGCCGCGAGCTGTACCTGAGCCTCGGGTGCGCGCTCGAGAACCTGGTGACCGCCGCGGCCCACGAGGGGCTCGTCGCGCACGTGGAGCGCTTCCCGTCGGCCGGCGACCCGCTCCTCGTCGCGCGGGTCACCTTCGAGCCGTCGCACCTGCCGACCGCGGTCGAGGACGACCTCGCCGAGGCGATCGCGCTGCGCCACACGGCGCACGAGGCGTTCGACCGCCGGCCCGTGCCGCCCGAGGCGCTCGCGGCGCTCGCGCGCTGCGCGCCGCCCGGCGGGCCCACGCTGGTCCTGACCACCGACGCCGCGGTGCGTGACGCCGCGGAGCGACTGCAGCTCGAGGCCGACGCGGTGCTCTTCGGCAACCCCGCGTGGCGGCGCGAGCTGGCGATGCTGGTCGGCGAGGGCGTCTTCGGCACGCCGTGGCTCTTCGCGCAGCTCGGCCGGCTCGCGATGGCGTACCTCGACCTCGGCGGCGTGGCCGGGAAGCGCGATGCCGCGCTGATCCACAGCGCGCCGGTGCTCGGGGTGATCTGCACGAAGGAGGCGACGCCGGAGGCGCAGGTGCGGGCGGGCGAACTGCTCGAGCGCGTCTGGCTGCGGGCCACCACGCTGGGGCTGGCGCTCCAGCCAGTGAGCCACGCGGTGCAGGTGCCGGAGATCGCGGCGCGGCTGCGCGCGCTGCTGCCGCCCGACGCCGGCATCCCGCAGCAGCCGTTCCGGCTCGGCTACCTCGAGGCCGCCGAGCGGGAGTCGCCGCCGCGGCGGCCGCTCGAGGAGATCGTCAGGTGAGCCGCCCCCGGCGGTCCTCCCACCAGAGGTAGCCGGCGGAGAGGACGAAACAGAGCCACGGGAGGGCGGGCGGGAGCGCGTCCACTGGCTCGCCGGCGATGGGACGCGGGGCGTCGGGCGTCGTGCGCCGCGAGGAGGCGGCGAGCGCGGAGCGGCGGGTGGCGGCTTCCTGGCCGCGCCAGGCATCGGCGGGGAAGACGGCGACGTGGCGGGGAAGGGTGTCGCGGGTGCCGATGACCCGATGCCACCCGGCGGCGCGCGGCCACCACGCACCCTCGCGATCCCCCGTGGCCGTGCTGGCGCGGAGCCAGACCGTATCGGTCGCGCCGCCGGCGTCGGTCACCAGCAGCGGGCCCGGCTCGTCCGCCGGCGCGCGGAGCGTGGCGCGGTGGTGCTCGCGTGCGGGTTCGTCGAGCGGGCGGACCGCGGCGCCGCGTGCGGGCAGGTGGCGCCACAGGACGGCGCGGAAGTAGGCGCCGTAGCTTCGCGGCTCGCCCTCCAGCAGCCAGCGCGACGGCACGTGCACCAGCGTGGTGACGATGGTGCCGAGCCCGGAGCGACGCGCCACCGCCACCGCGCGGCCCGACACGTCCGCGAGCAGCACCCGATCCAGGGGGCCCGGCACCAGCTCGGCCGACGGGAGCGGCACGGAGCCCGCGAGCGCCGGCGTGCCCGGCTCCTGCACGCGCGCCAGCCGGTCGCCCGCCTCGTCGCCGGCGCGGATCGCGGCGGTGAACGGCACGCTGCCGTCGCCGCGCTCGTCGCGCCGCTCCACGAGCAGCGCGCCGCCCGACTCCACCCAGCGCTGCAGCGTCGTGCGCTCGCCGCCGGTGAGCCCGCGCAGGGTGACGTCGTCGGTGACGACGCCGTCGGCGCCGGCGAGGTCGCGCGCGCCGAGCCCCGCCGCCGGCGGCTCCGCCCCGCCGGTCAGCGTGCGCGCCACGCCCCGGCTCACGGTGGTGCGCACCGCCATGCTGCCGCCGCGCGCGGTGACCCACTCGCGCAGGAAGCGCGACTCGAACACGGGCCGCGCGCGCACCTCCAGCACCCGCGGCGCCGGCGCCGCCACCACCTCCACGCCCACGCTCTCGCGCTCCACCACGCGCGAGCCCTGCAGCCGCTCGACGGCGTACCACCAGGTCCCGGCGGCGCGCGGCATGGCGCGCAGCACCACGCGTCCGGCGCCCGGCGCCGAGTCGGCGACGGCGCCGCCGGGCTCGCGCAGGCGCAGCCGGGAACCGCCCGAGTCGGCGCCCAGCATGAGCCGCACCTCGAGCGACTCGCCCAGCGGGAGCGAGGGTGGCGCCGCGACGCCGACCAGCCCCGCCGGCGCCGGCGCCAGGTGCGCCACGAGCAGGCGATCGGCCGCGAGTGCCAGGTCCGCGGCGTCGGGTCCGTCGCCCGCCACGTGCACCTCCCGCGCGCCGGGATGCCGCACGAGCGCGGCGGCGAACGACGGGACCGTCTCGCCCCGTCGTGCCGCGGGCGCGACCTCCTCGAGCGAGACGATCGCGCCTCCCCGCAGCGAGTCGAGCAGCGGGCGGAGCGCGAGCCGCTCGGCGCCCGCGGTCAGCACCACGAGCGCCCCCGGGCCCGGTGCCGGCGCGCGCAGCGGCCGCAGCGCGAGCACGGCGAGCGCGCCGGCCGCCACGACGCTCGCGAGCACGCGCGGCACCACGCGCTCGCGGCCGCGTCGCAGCTCCAGGGCGACGAGTGCCGCCGCGCCCGCGAGCGCCGCGAGCAGCACGACGGTGACGAGCCATGGCGGCCCGAGTGCGACGGCGGGCACGCGGCTCAGCGCGGCGCCGTGAGGGCGCGCAGGTAGGCGGCGCCGGCCGCTATACCTGCTGCTGCCCACATCCGCCAGTTGCCCCTGGCGATGCCGGCATGCAGCGCGAGCAGCGCCAGCAACAGGAACGTGCATTGCATCGGGTCGAGATAGAGCGTCGTGCCGAGCTCGGACAGGTACGACGAAACGGACGCAGCAAGGCCCGCGCACCAGCCCGCCCCCGGCCCGCCGATCGGGCCTAAGGCCCGCCCTTTGGCGTTCCGTCCGCCCTTTTGAATCTCCCCTTCCGTCCCTTCTTCCCCGGGGTTGAAACGGGAGGAGGGGGGATCCCCTCTTTATTTTTCCGCATCCAATCCGATAGAGATCGAACCGGTCGGCGACAGGGGAGGCCGGCAGATGGAGATCAATTATCTTAAACCGGCAGAGAAAAAGGGCCTGGTGGTGGTGATCACCGGGGGGGGGAAAGGGAAAACGACCACCGCTTTGGGCATTGCCGTGCGGGCCTGCGGGCACGGGATGAAAGTGTCGATCCTCCAGTTCATGAAGGGCGATATCTACT
>Ga0101944_10005586_pt1 | contig 14122 bp, 12 predicted proteins | sample DewCreD2012metaG_FD_75245 | JGI IMG/M metagenome (GOLD analysis project Ga0101944, IMG submission 75245) | Hot spring sediment bacterial and archeal communities from British Columbia, Canada, to study Microbial Dark Matter (Phase II) - Dewar... ... | reverse complement strand
AAGGGTCCCCGGGCACGGACCCGGGCTTTGAAGGCCTGAAATTCTTTTCGGGAAACGGCGATGGATTTCCGTTCTTTGGGCTCCATGGGGCTGTCCTCCGCCGGGGAATGGCGCCGTTTCGGCACGGCGCAGGAAGCCGTATAGCACAAAGAAAGGATTGCGTCCAGAGGGTCGTGCTAGGTTGGGGCGATTTTTTTCCAAAAGGGGGCACACCCGGCGCCGCGCATGTCGCCGTTCCACAGAAGAATCTGCAGTTCATGGGCGGCAAGGCGTAAAACCCTTTGGTCCCCTTGAAGAGGGCGGAAACGGCCTTGGGACAGTCTCTTGTGGCACAGCCAAAAGCCCTGGCCGTCGTAGAGCAAGAGGCGCAGGGCTTTTCGGCTCCGGTTGAAAAAGACAAAGACGGTGCCCGAAAAGGGGTTTTCCCCCAGATGGGTTCGACAGAGGCGGCACAGGCCGTCGATGCCCTTTCGGAAATCCACGGGCTCGGTGGCCACAAGAAGACGCATGGAGGGCGTGATCGTGATCATGGCCGGAGGCCTCCCAGGCACTGGATCCAGTGGGCCACATGGGAGAGGTCGGCTCGGCAGCGAAGGCGAAACTTTCGGCCCGAAGCGTCTTCATAGTCCAGCTCGGCCACGGGTGCGTTCTGTCCCCACGGAGCCATTTCGACGAAAGAAAACGCTTCAAAGCCGGAGGGCTCTTGATTTTGGCAACGTCTTTTCAGCCCGTAGTAATCCAGCGCAAGAGCTCGGGCCACGCGACCGACGGGATGGGTTCGACAGAGGGCGACGGCTTCGGCCCAAAACTCTTCCGGGATCGGTCGGAGGCCTGGGCGTGTGCGGCGCCAGGCATCCAGGCGTTTTCGAACGTCGGCAAGATCCGGGTATGGGCTTGGCAGGGCTTGGTGTTCCATGGGCTCATCCTCCTCCAGTGTGTCACGGTGAGCCCACTCTATCCGCCGGCACCCCCGCCGTCACGCACGCTTGCCGAAAGGACACGAAAGATCCCTTTTCCGCCAACGCTCCAGATCTTCGTGCCAAACCTCCTTGAGCCGCGTCACCGTCGAAGGCGAAAGCCCCGGCGATCCCGGGCCCAACAAGGCCGTCAAGGCTTCCGCCATCTCTCCCGTAGACACCCCCTTGAGGTAAAGCCAAGGAACAAGCTCTTCCAAGCTCTTGGTCCTTCTCAGGTACCGGGGAAGAATTTTCGAAGAAAACCGAATCGGCCCTTCCACCGGATCCGGACACCGGTCGCGAACCCGCGGCACTTTGACGGCCACATTTCCAATGCCCGTTTGGACCTGCCTTTCCGGCAAATAGCCGTTGCGCACGAGCCTCAAGCGACCTTCTTCGTCCCGAAGGTGATGCAGATCGCCAAGAAAGGCCTCCACCTCTATCTCGATGGCCTCGGCGAGAAGCTTCCGGGCGCCATGACGCAACACCTCCGTCAAAAGATCGTGGATCATCGAGCCTGGATTTCTCAGCTCAGCAATGTTACCCTCTTTCATGGGGCGTATCCTCCTTTCTTATCGTTTCGGATGATTTGGCACCCTGGAGGATACGCCGCTTTTTTCCCTCAGGCCATACACAACTTTTGTTAATAGCTCTAGACCGAATCCTTCATGAAACATGAGCTCTTGACGCCAGGTCCGTCTGGAGGAGGCTGATCTATGTCCTAAAACCGGTCAAAATTCATCCTTACCGCGATCTTTCGGGGGGCCTATGCTCAAAACCCATAAGAGCCCCCCAAATTTGAGCATGTGGAAGTCATAAAATCGGCCGAAAACGCTCTCAAACCACTACAGCGCTCCACTTTCACGGATTCAGGTTTCTCCAAATGTTGTGTTGACAATGGGGTCCACCTTAATGTTTGACAGTCGTTCGAAATTTTCTTAGGAAAAAATAAATATAATTCGCTCATTCAAAAGAAGGCTTTCCTCAGTTGGCCCCTTTCGCACCGTGCCAAACCACGATGGAGGGTCTTTCATGCACAGGCATCATTGCTTCGTTTTTCGCGACGATCGTCTCGCCCCCGCTATTTTTGAAGGACTTCAAAAACAAAACACCTTGGCCGGCTTTGCATGTCAGCCGATGAACTCTGTTTCCTACGAGGACCACTACTTCGACTCCCCGGCGTTGGCGCTCCATGCTTTGGGCATGGTTTGCCGAATCCGCAAAAATGCAGCAGGCCAAGAAGAATTAACATTGGAGCGGCATCGTCTCGGGCCCGGTGGAGAAACCCTTGTGAGCGCCGTAAACCCTTTCGTGGGGCCTGGGCAATCATTGAACCCGCAAAACCTCCCCGAAGAATTGGCACAGATTTTATCGCTTTTTACCGACACCCAGCCGTTGACGCCTGTGCTGACCCTTCAAGTGGACCGAAAGAGTGTGGCCCTGCAGGCAAACGGAAGCTCCGTGGCTACGCTCCATCTGGATTGTGTGAAAGCCCTCCTTCCAGGAGGCTCCTCCCCTCACACGGTGCGGTACGAAGTGGAGCTGATTTCGCAAAAAGAACCCTTTCCCGAAGGAGATATGCTCCACGATGTTTTGTGCCACGCCCTGAATCTCATGCCGACGACACGCAGCCGAGCCGAACGGTACGCCGCCATGATGAGCGGCGCGGCCCGGCAGGCGCCACAGCCCATCTTTCTCGACATGGACACAGGCGTCGATGATGCCTTGGCGATCATTTTGGCCATGCGATCGCCGGAAGTCACGGTCCTGGGCATCACGACCTCAAGCGGCAACATCCACGCCCAGCAGGCCGCCCAGAACACCTGCCGTGTCCTTGATCATATCGCCCCTCTCCTTGGCTCCCGCTACAGCGCATTGCCACCCGTTGCCGTCGGCTTGCCCCCCACGGGGCAGCTTCCCGATGCCTCGGACGTGCATGGCCCGGACGGATTGGGAGGGATCAGCCAAGCCCCAAAGGCCTCTGGAACGACGCCCACGACGACACCCGTCAACGAATCCGCTCTGGATCTTTTTCGACGCCTGATCAACGCGCACCCCCCCAAAAGCGTGACCCTTGTGGTGACCGGCCCCCTGAGCAATGTGGCCCATTGGATTCAGGAGGAGCCGCAGCTGGTCAAGCGCCTGAAGGACATCGTGGTCATGGGCGGCGTGTTTTTTGCCGCCGGCAACCGAAGCCCGGGAGCCGAATTCAATATTCATTCGGACCCCCAAGCCGCTCGAAAGGTTGTGGAATTTTGCCGAAGGCCCGTGCCCGTGAGCCCTTACGTGTGGCGCGAGACACTTCCCTTGACCTTCGTGGGCCTGGATGTGACCCATCAGGTGCGTCTGTGGCGACGCACTCTAGAAGAGCGGATCACGGCCCACCCCAATAACCACGTCCTGCCTTTCATCCAGCAATGCACCAGCTATTACATGGACTTTTATCATCGCAACGAAGGCCTTGACGGTTGCTACCTTCACGATCCCCTGGCCGTCGGCTACGTGATCGATCCTTCTTTTTGTGAAATGGCGCCCTACCACGTGGACGTGGAGGATCACGGCGCCTTCACGTCGGGCATGACCGTGGCCGACCATCGGCCCACCCGCATTTTCAAGGACCTGTCCAAGGCCGTCACAAGGGTGTGTTACAAGGTGGACGCTTTGCGGTTTCAGGACTTTTTCCTTGCGCGCATGTGCCAGTGAGAGCAGGAATTTTCAAAAGGGCCTTGCACGAAAAGGAGGTTTTGACGTAATTAAGAAACAATCGCTCAATGAGAGCGGCCCATCTCTTATCGGGCGAGACCATCGCGTCAGGAAAACACCACGTTCCAGGCATTCACACCCATTGCACCCCGGATCCATGACCGGCATCGAGTCTCCCGGCGGAGGGCATGCGTGAAGGATGATCGTGCGGAACGGAACGGGACCGTTTCCTTTGATCAGCTCGACGAAGACCACTATTGCTGTGTTCGTGTTGGTCGGGATCTCACCCACCGAGCCTATGAACACCTGAAGGCGGGCCGGTCGCCACCGCTCATGGGCAGAGAGCAGGAGATTCGGGATCTTCTGGCCCTGCTGAGCCGGCCGGGCATGCGCAATATCATGATCCTGGGGCCGAGCGGCTGCGGCAAGACGGCGCTGGCCGAAGGCCTGGCCTGGAAGATCGCCTCCGGCACCGTGCCCCCCGCGCTCCGTCGAACGCGCATCATCAGCACATCCTTCGGCAATATCTGGAGTTACACGGGGGACAGTGACAATTGGGCCGCCTATCTGAAAAATCTTGGGAAGGTGGTCGAGGAATGTACCAAACTTCCCGCCATTCTCTTCATGGATGAGATCCATCTCATTTTCGGCCACAGATACAGCATCCAGTACCTGCTGCCGCGACTGAGCGAAGGGGAACTGACCATCGTGGGGGCCACCACGAACGCCGAATACCTGCGCTCCATCGAGCCTTACCCGGCCGTGGCCCGTCGCTTTCATCTCTACCACATCAAGGAACCGCCCCCAGAAGCCGTGGTGCAAATGATTTTGAAACGGATCAAGCACATCTGGCCCTGGCCCGGCTGGCACAAACCTCCCCTCTCGCCTGCGGTGGCACGCTTTTTGGTCAATCTAAGCGACACCTACATGCCCTTTGCACACCACCCGGCCAAGGCTTTTCAACTGCTTGACCAGGTCGTGGCCCGCAAGGCGATGGCCGAAGACCAAAATCCCATCGACAAGCAGGATATTCGCATGGCCGTGGCCAGCGCCTTGGGAATTCCCATCGAAACCATTACGGCGCCGGCTTTGCAACTGCGAGCCATGGAAAACGTTTTGAACGCGCATATTTTGGGCCAACAGGAAGCCATCGGCCGGCTGTGCCGGCGTTTGTTGATCGCCCGGGCGGGCACCACGGTGCACGGCGATCGTCCGCAGGGCGTCTTTCTTCTGGCCGGCCCCACAGGGGTCGGCAAAACCGAACTGGCCAAAGCCCTGGCCGCGTATTTGAACGGAAGCGACCGAGATCTGGTGCGGCTGGACATGGCCACCTACGCCACGGAAGGCTCCATTTACGCCCTTCTCGGCACCCCTATGGCGTCTTCCAATGAGGACCCCACGGTGCCTGTTTTCACCCGCATGATCAAGGAGCATCCTTACGGCGTGTTGCTTCTGGATGAAGTCGAAAAGGCCCATAGGTCCGTGATGCTGCTCTTCCTCCATGCTTTCGACACGGGCCGTATGGTGGATATCCTGGGAAACATCATCGATCTGCGCCAGATGACCATCCTCATGACCACCAATGTGGGCTTTTCCGCGCGGCAGCCGGTCATCCCCACGCCGGGGCTGAGCGCGGAGGAGCAGAGCCGCCAGGAAGAAGCGGCGACACTGAAAATGATCCGCGAACACTTTCCACCCGAATTCCTGGGCCGAGTGGATGAGATTCTGTGCTTCAGGCCGCTCACAAGACAGGTCATGAAGGGCTTTATCGGGCAAAAGATTCGGCGGCTGGAGCAGGCCACCGGCAAGCGCATCCACCTGGAGGAAGCCGCCATGAGCTTTTTGTGCGAAAAGGCATTTCATCCGGACTACGGCGCGCGCGATTTGAACCGGGCCATGGATTCCTTGCTGGGCCACCCCCTGGCCTTGTTGAAGTTTGAAAACGAAGAGGCCTGGGAAAGGATTGCCGCACTCAGGGTGCACCTCGCCCCATCCGGGCAGGCACTGACGGTATCGGTCATGAAGAAAAAGCGCGGCCCCAAACGCCGCAGGCGATGGCAGGGGGGGGAGCCGCCGACGTAAAAGAGGAAATCCGCACGGCAAGGCCCGGGCCGCCAGGCCTTGCGGCATGCCGCACGAACCCGTCGGGAGGAACGTCATGGGCTTCGAACCGCACCGCGTTCTTTTCGAAAACCGAGTGCTTTTCCTTTTCGGCGAGATCGACGAGGCCATGGCCGCTCTCGTCATTCCCAGCCTGCTCGTCATGGACAGTTTAGATTGTCAGCCCATCCGCCTGTTTATCAACAGTCCCGGCGGCACGTTGGACGCGGGCCTCGCCATTTACGACACCATGCACATGATCCGTGCCCCGGTGCACACCATCTGCATCGGCAAAGCCGCCTCCATGGGCGCCTGGCTGCTGGCGGCCGGCACGCCCGGTTGTCGGGTGGCGTCGGAAAACGCGCGCATCATGATCCACCAGGGTTCCACCGTTCTCAGCGGAAAGTATCAGGAAGTCATGGCCACCGCGGCGGAATTCGACCGGATGCATCACCGCATGGTGAACATCCTCAGCCGCCACACGCGGCGAAACCCCACCGAAATCGAAACCATCTTACAGACGGACTGCTGGCTGACGTCCCATCAGGCCCTGGAGTTCGGCATCGTGGACCGCATTGCCCAAGCGGTCGAGCGACCACCGGAAGGCGGGAGGATTCCATGAGCGCTTATTGTCTATTTCAGATCGGACCGGTTCAGGAATTCATTCAAACGGCACGAAAAACGCAGGATTATTGGGCCGGAAGCTTTCTTTTGTCCTACCTCAACGCCCGGGCCATTCATGCGTTCGGGGATGCCCATGTGATCTTTCCCCATGTGCATGACAACCCGCTTTACAAGGCGGCCACGCAAAACTCGTCGGCGCTTTGGGATCTCAGCGGCCTGCAAAAAGCCGACGCCTTTCGCCCGTCACTGCCCAACCGCTTCTTTGCCGTGTTGGTCGGCGGTGCCGCCAACCCGAAGGATTGTCTTCGCCGCGCCGAAGAGGCGGCACGCACGGCGTGGAAACAGATCGCGCAAGAGGTTTATAAGGTTTTCTTAGAGTCCATCGGCTTCGGCCCCGCTTCAGGATCTTCCACAAAGGTTTCGTTATCAGGCGTCGCTGCGGCTTTGGGAAACGTGCCCTTTCAGTCCACCTGGAACGAGCAGATCCAACACCGATCCTTTGAATTTCTCTACGCCTGGGAAGACGGCGGGGAAAAGCACAGCGAATCCTATGTGGCCGTCGAGGAAGCCATGGGAGCCCGCAAGGCAAGCCGAATCTTTCAGACCCTGCCTTCTCAGCAAGGCCATGTGTGCTCCTTATGCGGGCTGAGGACCGCCATTTATCCGTCTCATTGTACGACACGAGAAACGGTGCGCGATTGGTGGGAAGGAAGCGTCCGCGGGTCGGATCTTCTGCGGCATCGTTTTCGTGAAGGCGAACATCTGTGCGCCGTGTGTCTCGTCAAGCGGCTGGCTCCCCAGCTGGTTTTCCATCTCCCCGCGGGAGAAGTCCCATCCACCAGCACCATGGCCGTGGCGACTTACCACAAGGAGGTTTTGGAACTCCTGCCGAAAATCCGTTCAAAGGATTCGTCTTTTGAAAAAAGTCTGCTCGATGCCTTAGATGACCACAAGACCCAATGCTGTAAAGCCGGCCGGGCGATTCGAGAACCTCTCGAGGTGGGCTGGCCCCGTTACTTCAATCTTCGCTTTGAAGATGCCGACAATCATCGGTTTTTTATGGATGGAGACTGGTTTATCGAAGATTTCTACAGGCACCCCAACCGAGAAAACCAGACGGCAATGGCTTTAGGCGCTTTGAAAAAACTTCAAGATATTGCATTTCAAGCATCTGAGAGGGTGGCCGCACGGCTGTTGCCTCCCTCCAAATACCTGGTGCTGCTGGCCGCCGACGGCGACAATATGGGGAAGCTGCTGAGCGCTATTGAAACCAAAGAGCAACACCAGAAGCTGAGCGAGCTCCTCGTGAACTTTTCCACCAAAGACGCCCCTCGGGTGCTGGAGGAACAAAGGCCCGGGCACATTCTCTATTGGGGCGGCGACGAAGGGGTGGCCATGCTGCCCTTGGAGGATTTGCCGGAAGCGCTTCCGGCGCTCCGAGAAGCCTGGGCGGAAGCTGTGGAAGAACCCTTGAAGAAGGTACTCCCCAGCGCAAAACTGACCCTTTCAGTAGGCGCCGTGATCTTTCACCACCAGTACCCGCTCCGCTCCGCCATTCGCCAGGTTTTTGAAACACTCGAAAAGGCGAAAGATCGCCCGGACAAGGACAGCTGGGCCATCCGCATTCTGCGCCGCTCGGGGGCTCCCGTGGAAACGGCCGGGCCCTGGCAAGAAGAGCTTGTGTGCGGCCCTGAAGGGCAGAGCCAGCATTTTTCGGCGTTCGACCTGTTGGTCACGCTTATCGAGTGCTATCGGAAAGACATCTTGTCGCCACGCTGGCTGGCCGATCTGCGGCGCGAGGAAACGGCCTTGGGCGATGTGCCGGAATCCATTACAGGAAGCGACAGAGATCGCCTTTGGGAGGAACAGTGGAAACTCTTTGATGTGGAGTGCCGCCGCCTCGTGGCACGACACTGGGCCATGAAGGGAAAACCCGGTGAGAACAGAAGAAGTCTTCTCGCGTGCCTGTTGCAATGCCTCAACCGATCCATGAGCGACCTTGGCGGGAAACGAAACACGCGACGCTATGAATCCATCCTGGCGTTTTTGGACCTGGCCCACTACATCGCCAAAGGAGGTGGCCGATGACCCATTATTTTATCGAGCCGTTGGACACTCAGTTTTATCGAGGGAATTTTCCCTTTGATGCGGGGGTGGACAGCTATGCTCCCACCGAGCTCATGCCAAGCCCTCGCACTCTTTACGGCGCGATTCGAGCCGTCGGGTTTTCCAAGAAAAATGTCTCCTTTTCGGATTCGGAACCACCGCCTGAAGATGACCCGGATTCCCTTTTGGGCAGTTTTTCGGCCAAAGGCGACCTTTACATCAAAGGGCCGGTCCTCTGTATGGGGCAAGCCCCCGTGACCTTTTATCTTCCCATGCCGGCCGACGTGGTTGCCCAAGAAAAGGGCACGAGAAAGTTTTTGCACTTTTGTGTTCCGGACCCAACGAGACAGCTTTGCGACAAGACCGATGTGGACCTGGCAATTCAAAAACTTCACGTGATCGGCCGAACCTCCACGAGCACGCTGGAAAACCTGCACGAATCGCACATGCTGCCGCACGACCTTTTGGAGTGGTATCTGCTTCAGGGGGACTCAGGAAAGCTCTCCCCTTCCATTCTGGAGTCCGTTCCGCAAGAGCTGTTTGCCACGGAGGTGCGCGTCGGCATGCAAAGGATGAGGGAGACGCGTGCCGCCAAGACGGGACACCTTTATGCGGCAGCCCACAGTCGGCTGCGGTCCGTCGCCGTCAGGGGGCCCAACTATTCTATGCGCCCTATGGGGTATTGGGTGCAAGTGGACTCATCCCAGGCCGGCGATCCTCAAACCGTCCTGGGCTCTAAAGGGGTGATGCGTCTCGGGGGCGAAAACCGGCCGGCCCGCTATAAAGCCTTGGACAATTCCTTTCCCAACAACTGGATGGAGGAACACAAAGAGAAGGTCGTGCAAAAGGTGGCCAAGACGGGTCGTTTCAAGCTGTATTTGATAACGCCCGGCCTGTTTGATGGCTGCTGGCATCCCTTTACCAAGGACGGCAAGAGTATCCTCTGGTGGAAAGACAAGGCCCGCGATCTTCAAGCCCAACTGCGGGGGGTGGCCATGACCGGCTCGGCTTGTTACGGCGGCTGGGACATTCAGGCTGGAAAACAGGCTGGAAAACAGGCTGGAAAACAGGCTGGAAAACAGGCTGGAAAACCAAAACCCCTGGAAAAGGCAGTCCGCGCGGGAACGGTTTACTTTTTTGCCATCGACGGGTGGGACCAGTTCCAGGATAAGGATAAAGTGGCAACGGAACTTTTCGAGCATTTCAATTTTCGGTCTTTGTGCCTTCAAGGCGCTTCCCACACGGAACGGTCGGACGCCGCTAAATGGCAGGACGCCGCTAAGGAAGGTTTCGGCATCGCACTGATGGGAGGGTGGGATTATGTACAAAACGGCTAAGCTCATGTGGATCTACACGGAACATCCCGTGCATGCGGGAGCGGGCACGGGAGTCGGGGCCATCGATCTTCCCATTCAAAGGGAAGCCGTGACGGGCTGGCCCATCATTCAAGCCAGCGGCCTCAAAGGGTGTCTCAGGGAGCACTTTGAGTTTCTTGCGGTAAAGAAAGGGGATACGGTCGGCCAGCAAAAAATCGTCGAGGCCTTCGGCCATAACGCTGCTGAGCACGGCGGCGCCTTGGCCTTTGCGGACGCCAAGATGCTGATCTTTCCGGTGCGCTCCATGCGGGGCACTTTTGCCTATGTCACCTGCCCTTTGGCTTTGCAGCGGCTCAAGCGTGAACTGGAGAGCATCGAGCAGTCGGGAGGCCAAAACCTTGCCCTCGGCCTCGACTTGGAGACCGATCGTCCCACGGAAGAGCACATCTGGGTGGCCAGCGGAAAAAACAACACCGTGGATTCGGACCTCACCATTGCGGCGAACCAGAGCCATCTGGTGGGCCTGGAGGAACTTTCCTTTACCGCCGAGCCCAAATCGATCGTCGAGACCCTGGGGGACTGGCTCGAAAAGAATGCCGGATCCCTGCCGTGGCTCAAAAACGGCCCCCTTCACACAAGACTCGCCGTCGTCAGCGACAATCACTTCAAAGACTTCGTGGAAATGAGCACCGAGGTGGTGACGCGAAACCGCATCGATGACGCCACCAAGACGGTGGCCAAGGGAATGCTTTGGACGGAAGAGCATCTTCCCCGCGAGTGCGTTCTCTACGCGGCGGTTTTTGCCTCGGACCCCTTTGTGGCGTCCTCAGCGCGCCAATGCGCCGACGCGACCGCGGTAATGAACTTCTTTGCCAACGATGCTGAGTATACGCCCAAAAGGGTATGGTTGGGAGGCGATGTGACCGTTGGGCGTGGTCTGGTGCATCTGGCTTTTGCCTAAGACCCCAAAAGGAGACGCGGCATGCGCACGCAAGACCAAAAAAGAGCCCAGCACGCTTACGACGTGGTAGGAAACTTACCCCAAGACGACAAGGCCAAGTTCAAGACCCTGGTGCTCAAGTTTCCCGCCATGGTGCTGCAAAACGGCCTGTTGGCCAGCCTGGCCTTCGTCCAACACAAAGACAAAACCACCAACCAGCGGGTTTTTCAAGCCTATAACGAATGGCTCACCCAAGGGGCCACATGGATCAACTGGAGCGGAATCCAAGGCAATACCGTGGTGGAAAGACTGTGCCATGACCAGATGACCGTGCAAAGGTACCGGCACGCGGCCCGCGAAGCCCTGGCCTACGCCACCTGGCTCAAGCGGGCGGCGGAGGCCCTTTTGGCCGATGTCGAGACCAACGAAAATTAGACTCTTTCTGGCGCCGGTTCTTTGACTGAACAAAACACTGGGAAAAGGGGTGAACCCATGGCACCCGTACCCGGCATGACCCGCAATTTGTGGAACGAAGTTCAAGGCGTAACAGATCTCCACCCGGGGCTGGTCTTCTACCGGTTTCTGGACCCCACGGCCCAGGGAACAGACCAATTCAAACCCTTGAGGGAGGACTTGGCCGTTCCTTATGCTGGCGCTCTGCTTCAAAGAACAAAGGAGCACCTTCAGGCCTTGCAGCGTCTTTCTTGGGAGGTGCGCTGCGTGGAGGGCCGCCTGGACACTCGATTGGCCGTGGGTCTGGGCATCCCCAGCCCGACGGAAAACGGTCTAGCCATGGACCACATCCACGGCATTCCCATCATTCCGGGATCCGGCCTCAAGGGGCTGTGCCTGGACTGGGCCATCGAAATGGCCGGCCTGAAAGCTCACGATGCTATGGTCACCGCCATATTCGGGGCGCAGCCCCCCTCGCCGCCCCCCCAAGGTTTTCGACCCAAGGCAGGACGGGCCATCTTTTTCGATGCCCTACCCGTGCCCCAAAACAACTCAGTCCCTGTGGAACTGGATATCATGAACCCCCACTACGGCCCCTATTACAGCGCTCCGAGCGCCAATGCACCGGCGGACTATCACAAACCCAACATCATCTATTTTGCCGTCGTGCCGGCGGGAACCGTCTTTCGCTTTGCTCTGGCCGTGCGCCCGCCTTTTTCCGTCGCTTCGGGGGAACCGACGGCTGCCTATCTTGCGGACACTCTGGAACAATGGCTGTGCGGCGTTCTTGTGAACTGGGGCGTGGGTGCCAAAACCCGCATAGGCTACGGGCTTTTTGATGAAAACTCCCTCAAGGCGTGGTCATAGCGCCGAGATGGAGGTATTGACCATGCCGCGCACATTCATCGTTTCCGTAGGAACATCCCTTATTTCGAAGGCAAATGAACAAAATTATAATATAGCTACAAGAGAAACAGATTTCAAAACTCGGCATCACAATTACAAGAGATCTCTGGATCAATTTCTGGAAAGGCATAGTGATTGTCTCCACGAGACCTGCGCTGAACTGAGCAGTCTATTCAAAAACCCGGATCTTAAGCCCCAAGGGGACGACAATGTCCTGCTCCTTCACACCGAGACGTTCATGGGGCAAGCCTGCGCCGAGGCCATCCGGTACGCCCTCGGTTCCTTAAAAAACATCAGTGCCGAAGCTTGCAAAGTGCGGGGGTTGAGCGAGGCCAGCACGGATGAGTTTTTTCGGCACGGGCTGCCCAATCTTCTTCACGATCTTGATGAAAACATCCGGAAAGCGCAGAAAGAATCCCAGGTCATCTTGGTGCCCACCGGAGGGTACAAGGCCATTATTCCCTATTTTATCATTGCCGGAATTCTTTATGAAATCCCATGCATTTACGTCTATGAAGACTCTGATCTGGTGGTGAAGCTGCCGCCCTTGCCGCTGCATGTGGATCTGGCGCGTTGGAGCACCCTGAAACCCCTGGTGGACTTGTTCGACGGCAAAGACGTGAGCGAAGCCGCCAATTATGCTCCGTTCCAAAAAAACCGGGATCTCCTCACTCACCTGCTCCTGGAAACAGAGGAAAACGGCCACAAGCGCTACCGGGCAAACGCCCTGTGCGAGACCCTTGCCCAAAAAGCCGAAGAGGACATGCGCCGTCCGGTGTTACAGTTCCGCACTCTGCACAGCCCGCTGCTTACTTTTCTTGAAACCAACGGCAATACTCGCTACCGGGAGCTTTTCGAGCGCCTGGCGTCCGTCGGCCCCCATATCTGGAAGGGAGACCAGGTGCCGGAAATGGCCGACCACGCCCTTCTGCACCATGCCGACCTCTTTTCCATCGCCGAGCGCCTCCTGTTGCCCATTTTCCTTTTTTATCAGGAGCATCGGAGTGAGCCTTTTCTGTCCCCTCGAGAGCTTCTGGTGCTCCTGGGCGCTCTTCACCTTCATGACTGCGGGCATGTCATCGGCAAAGTCCATCGGACCGACGGGTCTACCCTCTCCCTTTATCCCACCGAAATTCGCGATCACCACCATGTGCTGGGCTATTTGCGCTTGACGGAGCCAGACAAGTACCAAGGGACCGAGATTCGGGAGACACTCACGGCCACAAGGGGCGCGGGAAGCCGATGGGAAGATGCAGACATTGAAGGCATCCTCAAGGCGATGGCGCTGGTCGGACTTTTTCATCGCAAAGCCATGAAGTTTTATGACAAGGAGGGCTATCGATTCATCGACGGCCACCCTATGGCGATCATTGATTGCCTGGAAAGATTCCTTGAGAAAAACAGTCCGAAAATCAACGGATGCCAAATCCAATTCCAGCGCTATGCGCTGCTGATATCCTTGCTGCGCATCATCGATTGCCTGGATGAACAGGGTTCCCGAACGGGCGGCGAGGACGCCGTGCGGTTCCATGAAGCGGTTCTGCTCACCGAAGCTCAGGAAGAAGAAGACCGAGCTGAACGGCTCAAGGGTGTGATCGAGTCCATCATGGATTCTTCAAATGCACAGGACAGGAAAAATTTTTTCGAGACGATCGACAAATATATCGCGGGATTGGTGGGTCATTACGCTCATAAGGAAAAGCGCGACGGTTCGCAGGGCTCAGAGAGCGGAACCTCATCGGACCCTGCCCAGCCCCAGAAGCTCTCGGCGGCGGATTTCCGTGCCCAAGTCGATAATTTCCTTAACGAATGTGCAATGACCCATTACAAGGCCCTTGTCGACGGGTATGTCATGGCGAAAATTCGGGCGGCTTTCAAGAGGCTGCAAAAAGAACACCCTTAATCCGTGAAACAATATCTATCCATGATGATATTTTGTTGGACGCAGCCTATTGAATGTACAGCATTTTTGTGCTATTGAAAGTCCTGTCAAAATTTCACTTGGCAGGTGCGCTCAT
>Ga0101944_10005582_pt1 | contig 14128 bp, 9 predicted proteins | sample DewCreD2012metaG_FD_75245 | JGI IMG/M metagenome (GOLD analysis project Ga0101944, IMG submission 75245) | Hot spring sediment bacterial and archeal communities from British Columbia, Canada, to study Microbial Dark Matter (Phase II) - Dewar... ... | reverse complement strand
AGCAGTGACCACAAGGTCATCACTTTTCTTGTCCTGTCGGCGGTTTTTTGGTTCCATAACAAGTTTAACCTGGTCATCAGAATGGGAGCTGTCATCGAATATGGTAATGACAACATTTAAAGTTTTTTCATTCCAAGCCGCTTTGAAATAACCGTAGTTTACCCCTTTTTGGTCCACTATAGGTGAAACATTAATATAGGCCCAAAGCGGATTAGATAATGCTACAGAATCTAATTTATAGGCTACGACATTTTTTATACCGATTGGCAATTTTGTTGGATCTACAATTGCCCAATATGCTGGTTTTGCCCTCAGATCTTTTCCGAATAAAAGCGGATAGTCGGTCCGTCCAGGTACAGGGAAATTATTCAACCATGTTCGATCATCAGATAACCCCCAGAGAACCACCATATCAAGATTGCCTGCCGCAGCTTCCTCCTGGAACATGGTAAAAAGATCCCTGTACTTAGCAGCTTGTTCCAGAAGTATTTCCCGGTCCGCATCTTTCTTTGGATCACTGCTCGATCCATATATAGACATATCCAGCTCAGTTATCTGGACTTTAACACCAAGGGAAGCGAATCGGCGTATGGCATTACGAACATCATTCACAGTCGGGAAACCAACACTGATATGTGCCTGCAGACCGACACCATCTATAGGGACACCTTCCTCCTTCATAGTTTTTACAAGATTATACAGCGCATCCTGTTTAGGACCTTTAAATTCAATATTATAATCATTAATAAAAAGCTTAGCCTGTGGATCAGCTTCACGGGCCCATTGGAATGCCTTACGTATGTATTCATCAGTCCCAATAATTTTTAAATATTGAGAATTCCTGAGGTTTCCGTTGTCATCTATAACTTCATTTACCACATCCCATGAATCAATCTTTCCCTTATAACGGCTTACAATTGTTTTTACATGATTTTCAATCCTCGACAATAGAATTTCCCTGGAAGTTTGTTTTGAAGGATCCGTGGCATTCTGGAAAAACCATTTGGGATACTGATTATGCCACACCAGCGTATGGCCCCGAAGTTTTACATTTCGCTTTTGAGCATAAGCAACCAATGCATCGGCCTTATCAAATACAAAGCGACCTTCTATCGGCTGCATCGCTTCGGGTTTCATCTCATTTTCGTAGACAAAGACATTGAAATGCCGTAACAACCCATAGTGCATTTTGGTTGTATCTAAATCGGGCGAATTAACTGCCGCCCCAATAGGCAGATTTTTAAAAAGCGTATAAAACGCGGGAATATCAGTTTCCACCTTTGCCGGCATTGGCGGGGGCAATTGCATAATACGGACTCCGTCGATATAAAATGGAATAAGATCATCCTTGGTAGCCTGGTCATCCTGTTTATATTTTGTTTCAATATACAAGCGATACTTTGCAGGATTCTTGGTAATCGGTACAGAATAGGTACATTCAATGTAGGTCCAATCACCCCGCGGAACAGGGGCACCACCCAGATTGATATAGTCCTGACTTGATCCTATCGTTCGTTCCAGACTTACTGTAAAATCCTGTTTTTCTGGACCTTCCTCATACATTAACCCCAGTCCAATTTTATAGCTTTTGCCAGGAAGCAGAAGGGTCGTAAAATCCCGGATCGGCCCATTCCATGTACTTGTCCGGTTGTCAATCAGAAGGGCTTTTTTCCCATCTGCAGATTTTCCTTCAACTATTTTAAGTGCTTCAGAAGCCCGACCAGCCCAGCCCTGTAACGCAAGCTCAAAACTGTCTTCAAAGACCAGCTTTTCTGTATTCAGCGTGTCCTCAGCTTTGACTGTATCTTTTTTTTGTTCCCTTGTCCCCATGGCTATCGCAGAAATGGGTAGTAACAACCAAAGAATACAATTCATTACCAGAAATGTTAAGAACCTTCGATTTCTCATATTCCGTATCTCCTGATTCATGTTATAATATGCTTACCTAAGATACTTTAAAGGTTTACCTGCAACTGGGGTATAGGGGATTTAACCGATGCTGCAAAAACGAATCGCCTTATTTGTTAATAATCTCGATGAGGAGTATCAAATATCTATATTCAAAGCAGCTCGTGAGGCAGCCAAGACATTAGGCTACCAGCTGATATGCATTCAGTCTGAAACAATTTTTGCAAATAAAAGGCAATCTTTCAAATTTTATTCTGAACCTTGGCTCAAAGTAGATGGCATATTGTTCCTTTCATCAGTCCTTGGACAGGAACTGGGAAAAACGGAACAAGACTATATATCACAACTGTTTAAACATATACCTTGTGTGTCCATAGGCAAAGACCTCTATAACTTCTCATCAATTCTTATTCATAGCAAGGAAGCTTTTTCATCATTAATCAAACATTTAGTAGATACCCATGGGTATCGGAACATACTCTATATTGGCGGCCCGGAAAAGCATCACGATAACATAATCCGAGAACAAGTACTGGTTGAATTAACCGATGAGTACAATAATAAGGATATTCCAATTGTCCTGACCATAGAACATGGTGCATTTCATGAATATTCAAGCATGGTAATTACACAAAAATACATTCAACAAAAGCCATCTGATCCCTTTGATGTCATAATAGCCGCAAACGATAATATGGCTATCGGTGCTATAAAAGCAATAGAAACTTCGGAGAATCCTAATTGGAAAAAGTGTGCCATAACCGGTTTCGACGATATTCCGCTGGCGAGTCTTGAGTATCCACCTCTCACCACCATTCACCAGCCCCTGGATGCTTTGGGAAAAGAAGCTGTTTTCCTCCTGGACAGCCTCATTCATCACATTGATCCTACCACCAGAGTTTCAGCTCGCCGTTATGTAGCATGCAACCTGGTTATCCGTGAATCCTGTGGGTGTCATACACAGAATCAGCCCCCTGTAATCACAGAAAACATACATAATTACACGTCCCTGCCACCGAATATTTTACGGGGAAATAAGACCAGCCTAAATTATACCGATTTTTCAACCTTTCTCTATTTATCTATTAAAACTGAACAGAACATGAGAAATCTCAGTTATTTAGGACAGCGATTAATTACCGTGAATACCCATGAGGGGATGGTGAAACACCTGTCAGATTTTTTATCCAATCTTTCAGTATCATTATGTTTCCTTTTCATTTTTCCAGAACCTACACATAATCCCCAAGAAATGGCACATCTTATATACAAACGATCCAATAACCATGACGAGTATTATCCAATGTCTTCATCATTACAATCCATCCGAGAAGTGCTCCATGAAGAAAAAGAACAAGTTCTTTGCGTATATCCGTTAAAAACCGGGGATAAATTTGTTGGTATCTTGGTATACAATTCTTTTGACTATGCCCAACCCCATATGTGCAGCTGTGCTACCTTCTTATCCAATAATGTACACCGGCTCTATGAATTGGAACTGGAAAAAAAACGGACCCAAATACTGGAAGAGCAAGTGCAGCAGCGTACCCAGGAGCTCGTTAAAGCATATAGAGAATTACAGGAAGAATCACAACGAAGGGAAGCAGTTGAATTGGAAGTGCTGCGTATCAGTGAAATGGAACGACTGCGTTTCAGTCTGGATTTGCATGATGATATATGTCAGAGACTTGCGGGACTTTCCATGTATTGCAAGAGCATGGTATCTCAGATCCCGTCTTTGCATGAAGTAATAAAAATGATTGATGAAACCTTATTATTAACCCGGCGTTATGCCCACGATGCATTTCCTGTAGAACTAGAAAACTTAGGCCTTGAAAAGGCTCTTGAAAATCTATTGAGTACCATGGAACGCCATACATCATGTGCCTATACATTTCACTGGGACTGCCCTTTTGAATCAATTACATTATCTAAAGCACAGGAAATAAATATCTATCGCATTGTTCAGGAAGCGGTAAATAACAGCATTAAACATGGACACGCCACACAACTTACAGTACATGCGATATTCGATGAGAATAAAATCTTTTATATATCTCTTTCTGATAACGGCCATGGGAACGATTTACTGAACCAGTTTCCTGCTAACATTAACGTCGGTGGAGTGGGACTGCGATCCATGCAGTATCGAACCCATCAGCTCCATGGAACGCTTCGTATCCAATCTTCAATAGAAAAGGGTACTACTGTCAGCATTGCAATCCCTGTAGAATAAACATAAAGGTTGTAAGCCATGTCTATAATAGTTAAAGAATTAATCAGCACCTTACCCGGCATTGAACTGTTGCCGGACGATACGGTAGATGGGTATATATATGGAAGTCCTGAAACATTACTTACCGGTGTGGCAGTAACTTTTCTTGCAACATTAGAACATTGTTATCAAGCCCGACAGTATAATTGTAATCTCATTATCAGTCATGAAGGTATTTGGTATAATCATAGGGAACAGGATGTCTCATCCATTCATCATGCCTCGTATGATTCGGTATATTCAAAAAAAAACAGATTTATAAAAGACCATAATCTTATTATATACCGGTACCATGACAGCATTCATAGAGCTTTACCAGACAGAATAACTACAGGTTTGATCAAAGCACTGGATTGGGAGCTTCGAGAAATTGTTCAGTTTCCAGCCTATTCTATATTGGAGCTTGATGCTACACTAGGATCTGTACTAGAGCATATAAAAAGGGCTTTAGGGCTTCCATGGATCCGCTATATTGGTATGAAAGAACAATCGATTCACAGGGTTATCGTTGCTGTTGGATATCGCGGCAGTGGATCTTTACTATTACCGACTATAGCAAAAGAAAATATTGACCTTGTTATATTTGGAGAGGGACCTGAATGGGAAATTCCTGAATATTGCAGAGATTCTTACTTTTTGGACCAGAATAAGGCGCTGATTATACTTGGTCATGGTGTGAGTGAAAGTCATGGCATGCAATTACTTGCAGATGAATTGGGATCACGATTCCAGAATATTCCAATTCATTATTTTCCATTTCAAAATCCGTTTAATATTGGATAAGGCCCACTCAAAATTATGCATTTGAATCCTCTCAACACAATCAACTTGCATCAGGATTCCTCATACATTAACGTCGCAAAATGGCCAGTTTAAAGGTTCCTCTACTCCGCAGCCATACCACAGCGCTTTGCATGACGATAAATATATACAGCAAAAATCCGCTTAATATGGCCTGATAGTTGGAATTAACCCCTGCAGCACGGATTAATTCATTGATAGTAAGGAGTGTTAAAGCACCAACAGGAGACCCCAGCAGATTCCCTACCCCGCCGGTCAGCATCGTTCCCCCGATAATCGATGCAGCAATGGCTTTCATTTCAAAACCCGCAGCATTTCCCACATTTCCGGCACCGGTGTTCATAAGATAGACTAAACCAGCGATTCCCGAAAGCAAACCGCTAATGAGATAGGATATGAATTTGGTCTTTTTCACATTGATGCCAAGCATAAGCGCACTTTGGCTGTTGCCGCCGATGGCATAGAGATTGCGGCCAAGCCGAGACCAATTCATCATCATCACGAGTATGACAATGAGTACAAATACTACCACCGCCCCGATTTTAATCTGAAGCGGAATAAAATTCCCGAGCCTGTTGTGATTACCCAAAAAGGGAATTATAATATTATAATCCCTGAGTGCCACAAAGGGTTCATAGGTAACATTGATAGGATCCTTATGAATGGTAGTCAAAAGGCCATTCGCTAAAAACATGCCTGCCAATGTTATAATAAAGGGTTGTATTTCCAGATAGGCTATCATAAATCCCTGAAGTAATCCAAAACCAAGCCCAATAGCTACTGCAAGCAGCATTGTGGAGCCAACTGTTCCAGTTTTAGATTCAAGTAACACTGCACAGCCCATAGTAACTAAACCGGTGACTGCTCCGACAGAAATATCTATACCTCCACCAATCATGACAATACTCATACCAAGGGTTAATATGATGAGGGGAGCATTGAGACTAAAGAGGTCAAAAAAGGTCTGGAACTGCAGAAAACTACTGGGGAACCGAAGGATGGCAAATACATACATCACAATAAATATAATCATTGAAATTAAGAATAAGAGATTTGAATTAGAAATTGCTTCTTTAGCTTTTTTCTTATTTTGTAATTGCATCCGACACCTCCTTTGTACGTTCCGGACTTATCCTGGTCCGCCTCACCAGTTTTCTTGTATAGGTTCTGATCACAGGAGAGGCGATAATCATAAGGATGATAATAAAAACTGCTTTAAAAGCCTTTATAGTCTCGGTACCGATTTCCAACCTCAGGAGGGTTCTGTTCAGTACCTCTATGGTATAAGCACCAATGATTGATCCGGCAATGCTGAAAGTGCCACCTGAAAGGGCATTTCCACCAATAGCTACTGCAAGGATGGCATCCATCTCAATAAATTTGAGAAGATTAACACTGTCATGCCGACCTGCTTTCGATACAGCGATAAAACCAGCAACGGCGGTGCAAACACCAAGAATTATATAATTAGTAAACTTTATCAGTATCGGATTAATACCATTTAGCCGGGCAACTCCCTCATTAATTCCCACAGCCTCTGTATAAAGTTTTAGATTTGTTATTTTCATAACCAATGCCATGATAATAATGAACATCCCTGTTAAAAGTATTGGTGTCTGTATAGGAATGCCAGGAATTACACCACCAATCCGGCTTATCAATTCGTTTGCCAGAACGGGCGACAATTTGCCATCAATAAGAAAGGCTATGGACCTGCCTGCAGTAAACAGAATGAGGGTTGCAACCATTGGTTGAACCTTAAAAATGGCAACCAGAGAACCATTAAAAGCACCAATGAGAATTCCAACCAAACAGCTCGCAAGGAAACCTGTTAAAATCGTGAACCAGGTTATCGGTCCGGAATTACCGGCATTCAGCACAACCTGAACAAATACCGCAGAGGTAATCGCACCTGACACACCCACACTGATATCCTGCCCCCGTGATGCCGCAGTAACCAGGGTCATACCAATCGAGATAATGACCAGTTCTGCAGCACCAAATAGGATATTTGGAATATTGCCATACAAGGCACCATTAATCACGGTAATCGAAAAATAATCGGCACCCTTCATGAGATTAATGACTATGAGGATCATTAAAACTGAGAGCGGAAGCATCAGATGGGTTCCGTGACCTTTAATCCTAAGCATGCTCATACCCACCACCTGCTATGACATGCATAACATCTGCCTGTGTTACATTGGTACCGGTCAGTTCCCCAACAATTTGTCGATCCCTCATAACAATTAATCGTGAACAGGTCCTGAGCATTTCTTCTATTTCCGATGATATAAAGGTTACACTGACGCCCTCTTCAGCGAGTTGCAATACAAGTTTTTGAATCTCTACTTTTGTTCCGACATCGATGCCCCGGGTAGGTTCATCAAGAATAAGATACTGGGGATGGGTAAGGAGCCATCGTGCAAGTATCACCTTTTGCTGATTTCCGCCTGAAAGGGATTTCATCGGCGTATTGGGTGAAGGTGTTTTAATTGAAAGCTTTTTAATAAATTCCCGGGTAAATGCTTCAGCCTGTTTTTTCGATAGTGGTTTGAAAAATCCCTTGAGCACCTGAAAGGCTAAAATAATATTATCACTAACCGAAAGGTCTGCAAGTATGCCTTCACCCTTTCTATCTTCCGGCAGATAGCCTATTCCCAGTTTCATTGCATGTATAGGTTCTTTTATATTTACCTGTTTACCATTCATCATGGTTTCGCCGCCGGTTACTTTATCTGCGGCATAAATTGCCCGAACACTCTCACTTCGTCCTGAACCAAGCAAACCGGCAAAACCATTCACTTCACCTTTCCATATTTTAAAGTCAAAGGGTTGTATATCAGAAACACTCCTGAGGCTTTTGGCTTCAAAGACCGGTGCATCCTGCTCATGTTTCATTATTCTTGGTTTTTCCATGTGTTCGACATCATCCAGAGCCTTACCCATCATTTTGGAAACAAGCTCCAACTGGGAAAGGGAAGAGGCTTCATATTCACCGATCAAGTTTCCATTACGCAATACGGTAATCCGATCACTAATTTCATAGACCTGATCAAGGAAATGGGTAATAAAAATAATACCTACCCCTCTCGATTTAAGTTCTCTCATCAACTTAAAAAGCTTGATCACCTCATCTTCATCAAGCGAAGAGGTTGGTTCATCGAGAATGAGAATCTTACAATCCATATCAACAGCCCGGGCAATCGCAATCATTTGCTGAACCGCAATGGAACAGCTCGATAGCTCCTGGGTTGGCCGGGCAGGAATTTCGAGAGAGTTAAGCAGGTGAGCCGCTTGTTCATTCATACGTTTCCAATTAACTAAGGATGAATGCCCACGACCAATAAACATATTTTCTGCGACACTCAGATTGGAACAAAGACTGATTTCCTGATAGACCGTTCCAATGCCGATATTTTGCGCTTCTTCAGGGGAACGGAAGTGCACAGACTTCCCTTCGACAGACATAGTTCCGGCATCTTTTTCATAGACACCGGTAATAATTTTAACCAGTGTAGATTTCCCTGCCCCATTCTCTCCCATAAGGGCATGCACTTCACCTTTTCTGAGGGTAAAATCCACATTATGCAGAGCCATAACGCCTGGAAAGGATTTGCATATTCCTCTCATTTCGAGTATTTTTTCTGACTGCACCAAGACACCTCCTTTTCCTCTCCAGTTCAGATATATAAGAGGCTTGCAAAAACGTTGCCTTTTTTTGCAAGCCCTGAAACCTGAGCGAACTAACTTATTTTGTTATCACACCTTTACCGGGATCAGCATTAATGCCATATTTTTGGATGATTTCATCGGTAATTGTCTTGGTATCAACGGCCAGTTCTTTCTGATATACGATTCCCCTGGGGATTTCCTTCCCCGCTTCTAAATCCTTAATCCAGCTGGAAATTTGTGCAGCCTGACGGGGGTTACACTGTACATCAAGATCCCAATAGCCAGCCTGAACATTTCGAAGAGCAAAGCGGTTAAAATCAAAACCGATGATTTTCACCTTACCATTCTTGCCATGGGAAATACCAGCAGCATCCAGAGCCTGTACAGCACCTTGAGCCATACCATCGTTCTGGGCATAGATAACGTTAAAATCTTTTCCAGCAGTAATAGCAGCTTCAACAACTTTTCGGGCTTCTTCGAGGCTCCAGCTATCTCCACCAGTTCCATCTGCTACGATTTTGACCTTTCCTGCGTCACGAGCTTTAAGAACTGCAGCGCTACGGCCCAGTTCAGCAGCGGATCCTAACTGTCCGCGGATCAGCACGATATTATAGGTCCCCAGGTTCTGGCTTAAGAGCCAATTCATGGCAAGATCCCCTTCGTAAGCCATATCGGATACAAGGGCAGCAATATAATTAGAAGGATCAGTCTGAATAAGCCGGTCAAAGAGGAATACCTTTACACCTGCAGTTTTTGCAGCCTTTAAAACATTGTCCCAACCCGATGCATTTGCCGCAGAAATCAACAGATAATCAACACCATCACGAATATATCCCTGTGCTGCTGCAATCTGTTCGCTGTTATCACCCGTATTGGTCTGCTTGGCATCATAGCCATTCGCCTTGGAAAAGACCGTATTCATGTCTTCCACATTGGCCTGCCGGTATCCCGATTCTTCTGGCGGAAGATTGACGATACCCACCTTGATCAGTTTTGTCCCTGCTGAAGAACCTTCCTGCTTTCCGCTTGCAAAGATCAATGCGGGAGCCAGAATAAGCAGGACCGACGCACAAAGTGCGCTGATGACAGCTCGTCGTTTCATCTCGTTCACCTCTTTTCGTAAAATAGTGAGACCTACGTCTCACCTACCATTAAGAGGCATAAAGGCTGAATAGGCTACCTACATCCTTTTGCAGTTGTTACAATCTTTTATGATCTCATTGAATTTAGTGATGCAGTACTTCATAATTTTTTGAAAAGGCTATGTTATTTTTGGATTTCTCACCATTTTAGCCCTCACTACAAACTGACAGCGTTATGAGAGCCATAATTTGACAATAGCCTGAACTCACTATATGATAGTTTACCTGCGTTATCGTAAACACATACAGGTACACTGAAGGGAGGCAAGACATGAATAGGTTTATTCGTGGCATACATGCCATCCTTTTTACAATGCTCATCATTGGCTGTAACCAAAGCCGCCATGTCGGAACTGACTCAAAACCTATTGTTCTGGGATATTCCCAACTGGGAGATGAAAGCACCTGGCGAACCCAGAACAGCCGATCCATCATGGATGCCGCAAAACAGTCTGGTATTAAAATTATGTTCGATGACGCGATGCAAAAGGCAGAAAATCAGATAAAGGCAATCCGCTCATTCATTGCTTATAAAGTTGATGTTATCGCATTTTCGCCCCTTGTAGAAACTGGCTGGGACACCGTGCTGGAAGAAGCTAAAGCAGCGGGAATTCCGGTAATCATCGTTGACCGAATGATTAATACCGCCGATGACAGTCTCTATACCTGTTTCATAGGCTCAGATTTTTATGCAGAGGGACGCCGTGCCGGGGAATTCCTCATCAAGAAATTCCGAAACAGACAAGATCCCGTAAGAATTGTCGAAATTGGCGGAACAGCAAATTCTACTCCTGCCATTGGACGGTATGAAGGTTTTCGAAGCATTATCTCATCGGATCCCAAATTTCAGGTAATCTTCAGCGAAGATGGAGACTTCATGCGAAGCAAGGGAAAGGAAATTATGCAGAAGATCTACCAATTATATGATCCGAAAACTATTGAGGTACTGTATTCACATAATGACGATATGACCTTTGGTGCAATTGAAGTGATGGAAGCTTATGGTATACGGCCAGGAAAAGATATCGTCATTATATCTGTGGATGCAACACAACGTATCATAGACTATCTTAAAGCAGGAAAAGTGAATTGTGTTATTGAATGTAACCCAAACTCAGGTCCTCTGGTAATGCTCATTACTCATAAAATTGTTGCCGGAGAAAACGTGGAAAAACATATGTTTATAGAAGAGAAAGTCTTTGATGAGTATACAGACTTTTCAACTATTACAGACCGAGGATATTGATATCAGCCATATGAATGCGAGAGAACACCACAAACAGCTTCATATACTGCCACGATTACACACAAACAGCATTCGTAAAACATTGCGGGTAACCAATATCGTTATTATTATCGCAACCCTTTTACCATTCATTATCAGCAATCTCTATTACAGTATCATTTTAAATCAATATCAAAGCATTATAAAAAATGTGTACAGCGCCAACAATCTGTCCAGCCGGCTGCAGGATGAAATGTATACAACCATCTGGAATGTGGTCTCGGGAAAAACCAAGTTCGAGGATAATGCACAGTATCAATTGATAAACAACATCAGAGACCGTCTCAATGAATTGGAAAACAACGCCACCAGCGAAGATAACAGTTACCTGATTCGGGTGGCACGGAATACCCTCGATACCATAGAAGGATATGTCAACAAGATCGGCGAAAACATTCTAGCGGGACTACCGGTACGTGAAAATGAGCGGCTCCTTGGGGAAATACGATCGGTCAGTGAACTTCTGTATGATGTAATTCAGAAGTTCATTGCTGCAGAAATGGAAATTGCCCATATCCAAAATACCAAAATACAAAGGTCACTGGAACTTATGACGGTATTTCAGATGATACTGTTCACCTCAATTCTTGCTTTTCTTATTATAAATTATAAAAAGCTTAATCGAAGTATAAATATCCCCATTTACCGGCTTAAAACCATGGCGTCTCAGATTGCCCAGGGGGACCTTTCTATCCGGGTTGAAAAACCGGAAATCAGTGAACTGGATGATCTTACGGATAGTCTCAATACTATGGCAGAAAAATTGGGTATGCTCATTGCCCAGAATATCCAGAAACAGCAGAATCTACAAAAGGCAGAAATGAAAGCCCTGCAGGCACAGATAACTCCCCATTTTATGTACAACACCCTCGATACCATCCTTGCTCTGGCAGAGGCGGGTCAAAACAAAGACGTCGTTACTACGACATTGGCCTTATCCAATTTTTTCCGACTCTCATTAAATAAAGGTCGTGATTGGGTTTCTGTTGGAGAAGAGATATCCCATGTAGAAAGTTATCTCTCCATACAAAAAATGCGCTATGGACCTATCCTCGATTATAAAATTGATATAGACAAGACCATGCTCAATGAACTGATGCTTAAAATTCTGCTCCAGCCCCTCATCGAAAATGCAATTTATCATGGTATAAAACAGACCCGTCGTCCAGGTGTAATCACATTACAGGGAAGCCTGCAGACAGATCACCTTGTATTCATTATTGAAGATAACGGTTTAGGTATGGAAGACAGCGCATTAGAACATTTACGGGAAAATCTATCACACTATGATGTCTCCAATCCTGAAAGTGGATTTGGCTTATATAATGTCTATAAACGGATACAACTGTATTACGGAACCAATGAGGGACTCTTCATAGAAAGTCAGTACAATAAGGGCACCAGGGTAACCCTTCGACTACCCATCATTACTGATTCGAATAAAATGCAAACGCCAGTATAGGCAGGAGAATATAGTATGCATACCGTCTTCCTTGTTGAGGATGAACCACTTATTCGTGAAAATATCCGCAATACTCTCGTAAACAGTAATGAACCTTATGTATGCATCGGGGAAGCTGGTGATGGAGAACTTGCCCTCTCGATTATTCAGGATTTAAAACCCGATATCCTGCTAACAGATATTAAAATGCCCTTTATGGATGGTATTACCCTGGCACGTCATGCCAAAGCTATTATCCCCTGGATCAGGGTTATTATTATCAGCGGCCATGATGAATTTGAACTTGCCCAACAGGCAATTCGTATTGGTGTGGACAACTATCTTTTAAAACCTGTAACTGAACAGGACCTTTTTGAGGCGCTTCATAAAACCAGTGACTTAATTATACAACAGAAACAACGAAGTACCTCATTTCTCAAAGACATATCTGATGAAGAAATGTTACGGACAGCACTAATAAGTGCCTTTCTGGAACAACTATGTGGCGGAGAAATTTCGGTAGACGAAACCATCCTTCGTTCAAAAGAATTAGGGATAGATATAATCAGCAAACAATATGCGGTAATGGTCATGCTTGCAGAAGGGAGAGGAGGATATCCCAATCGCCAGATACTAGCATCAAAAATTAAATTTCTCCTTACACAAAATAAAGATGTGCTCTATTTCATAAGTGGGATAGATACAACCGTATTCATTATCAAAGGTACTTCAGAACAAGAAATTGTGGAAAAGGCTTACAGTACAGCTCAGACCCTCAAACATGAAATTGAAGATAAGGGGTCTGTTGTAACAACTATAAGTATCAGCAGTGTTACCAATCGAATAAGCGGTATCCGAGATGCTTACCACGAAGCATGTCTTCTTATAAAGACCTTTGGACAAACTTATCAGGGAAAAATTTTCTGTACAGGGGATATCGAAACAATCGATAGCTCCAAACCGTCGATAGCTGAAGGTATATTTAACCTCAATATTGAAAACAGAATTAAATTTGCTGTTCCAGAGGATATTCCCGAAATCATCGAAGACTTTACGAAAAACATCGATACGAATGAACTGCAAAACTTTTTATATCGCTATTATATTCTTATGGACCTGACTAACACCGCTATACGCATTATTCAAACCTTTAATCCTGATATGGATCACAATGAAATTACCAGCCATTTTGCCAATCTTGAACAGGTATTCAAATCTGCCATTTCATTGGAAGAGTTTAAAGAACTCGCTACACAAATTTGCTTAAAAACCATAGAGCTCCGTAATTTTGGCAATAGCAGTCACCATGTAAAATTGGTACGACGGGCCTGTGAATATATCCAACAACATTACAACAGTCCTGATATATCTTTGAATACTGTTGCCGCCCATGTCGGTTTAAGTCCAGCCCATTTCAGCACCATTTTTTCTCAGGAAATGGCAAAGACCTTTATTGAATACCTCACAGATATCCGTATTGAAAAAACTAAAGAATTGCTCGCAACCACTGACGAAAAAATTATGGTTCTTCGCTATTTTATATGGGTAAGTACCCCAGTTTACCAGCGACCCGGTAAATAATAAGCTTAAAATAATCAAGG
>Ga0101944_10005581_pt1 | contig 14130 bp, 6 predicted proteins | sample DewCreD2012metaG_FD_75245 | JGI IMG/M metagenome (GOLD analysis project Ga0101944, IMG submission 75245) | Hot spring sediment bacterial and archeal communities from British Columbia, Canada, to study Microbial Dark Matter (Phase II) - Dewar... ... | reverse complement strand
CACTATGACGTGCAGCCGCCCGAACCGCTTGAACTGTGGGAAACCCCGCCCTTCGAGCCATCGCTGCGCGACGGCAAACTCTACGGGCGCGGCGTCAGCGATGACAAAAGTCACATCACCAGCCGCCTGTTCGCCGTTGATGCGCTGCTGGCCGCCGAGGGCGAACTGCCCTGCAACGTCAAATTCATCATCGAAGGCGAAGAAGAAACCGGCAGCATTCACCTGCCCGCCTTCATCACCGCCAACAAAGAAAAACTGGCCGCCGACGCCTGCATTTGGGAATTTGGCGGCGTGGACCACCGCGAAGTGCCAATGCAATACCTCGGCCTGCGCGGAATTTGCTACGTGGAACTCTCCGTAGAGACGGCTGCCATCGACGTGCATAGTGGAACCGGCGGGAGCATCTTCCCCAACGCCGCCTGGCGGCTGGTTTGGGCGCTGAACACCCTCAAAGGGCCCGATGAAAAAATCCGCATCCCCGGCTGGTACGATGACATTGTCCCCCCCACCGCCCGCGACCGGGAGTTGTTCGACCTCCAGCCCGATGCCGCCCCCGAATACAAGAAAATGTACGGCGTCAAAGAATTCCTGAAAGGCCTGACCGGCGGCACTGACCTGTACATGGCCGAGGTCTTCGAGCCGACCTGCACCATCTGCGGGCTGACCAGCGGCTACCAGGGGCCAGGTTCCAAAACCGTTTTACCCGCCAAAGCCTCGGCCAAAATCGACTTTCGCATCGTCCAGGGTCAAACCATCGAGAAATGTCTCACGCTCCTGCGCCAGCATCTCGATGCCGAGGGCTTTCCCGATGTCCAAATCGAATTCCTGGGCGGCGGCCCGGCGGCCAAAACCGACCCCGATGACCCGTTCATCAAACTGGTTTGCGAAACTGCCGAGGAAGTTTTCGAGTCGAAAATGGAATTAATCCCAATGGTCGGTGGCAGCGGGCCAAACTACCCCTTCGTGCACGAATTGAAAGTTCCCGTCGCCACCGCCGGGCTGGGCTACCCCGACACCCGCGCCCACGCCCCCAACGAAAATATTCGCCTTGACCTGTATCTTAAACATGCCCGCCACATGGCGCGCGTGCTCAAAGAATTTGCCAAATAGACTGCCAAACTGCCCGTATAAACTACCCGGCGCTTGACGTATAATATTTACAACCACACTCAAAGGAGGCCTCCATGCTCGTTGGCGAACGAATGTCCAAACCCGTCATTACCATTTCTCCCGAAATGCCCATCCCCGATGCGCTCAACCTGATGAAAAAAGAGCACATCCGCCGCGCGCCGGTTGTCAAAGATGGCAAACTGGTCGGCATCGTCTGTGACGTTGACCTGCTGAATGCATCCCCCTCGCCCGTCACCACCCTCAGCATTTGGGAGATGAACTACCTGCTCAGCAAAATCACCGTCTCCGAAGTGATGAGCAAAAACGTGCTGACCGTCACCGAAGACACCCCCATTGAGCAAGCCGCCCGCATCATGGCCGATAACAAAATCGGCGGTTTGCCGGTCATGCGCGATGGCTACGTGGTTGGCATCATCACCGAAACTGACCTGTTCAAAATCTTTCTCGAACTGCTCGGCGCGCGCGAAACCGGCGTGCGCGTCACAGCGCTCATCGAAGACAAGCCCGGCCAGCTTGCCAAAATCACCCAGGCCATTGCCAGCAAACAAGGCAACTTTGTCGCTTTCGGCGTTATCACCGGCGCCACCCCGGCCGATAAAATGCTGACCTTCAAGGTCAAGGGCCTGACCCAGGACGAAGTCAAGGAAGTTGTTGGCCCACTGGTCAAAGAATTCGTCGACATCCGCGCTTGAGAATGCAGCGTCCCGAAGGGTTGAAATCCTTCGGGACGCTTTTTTATTTCTTAAAAGCCCTGCGCCCGGGCTTGCCGCCGTTATCGGGCGGGGGCGTTGGCCCGCGCTTTTTTTCCGTTTCGCGGCGTGGAACGGGCCTCGCCGTCACCTTCCTGACCGTTTTCGGGCGTGACGCTGGCCGGGGCGCTTCCCCTTTCAACCCGGAAATTTCCTCGGCCGATAAATAACGCCACTCACCCGGTTTCAACGTCCCCAGCCGCAGCGTGCCAATCCGCACCCGCAAGATTCTGACGACTGGCAACCCCAGTTTCGAGCCAATCTCGCGGATTTGGCGTTTGCGGCCCTCTTTCATTGTCACGCGCAACCACATGCCTTTGCCTGCTTCAGACTCAATGCGCACTTCAGCCGGCTGGGTCTTATAGCCATCTTCCAGCACAACCCCGCGCCGCCAGGTAGCCAGCTGCTCTTGGTCGGGGTGACGCGCCACCAGCACGCGATACTCCTTCTCATGACCGTGCGATGGGTGGGATAGTTTCTGAGCCAGGTCGCCGTCGTTGGTCATCAGCACCAGCCCCTCGCTGTCGAAATCCAGCCGTCCCACCGGGTACAGCCGTTCCGAAACAGGAACCAGGTCGCGCACCGTCTTGCGCGTATCGCCTGGTTCTGGCTCGACAGTTGTCAACACAAAACGGGGCTTGTGCAAGGCAATATACACCTTCTGTTCGGGGGCCTTAATCGCCCGCCCGTCTACCGTGATTTTGGCGTTGGCCGGGTCGGCCTTTTGCCCAATCACCGCTACCTGCCCATTCACGCGCACGCGCCCGGCCAGGATGAGTTCTTCGCAATCGCGCCGGGAACCCAGCCCGGCCTGTGCCAGTATTTTTTGTAATCGCTCTTCCATGGGGGAGATTATAATCGTAGATGCCATGAACAAATCTCTGAATATCGCCTGGATGGAACGAATTCTTTGGTTTTCAACAATCACGGGGGCATTTTTATTTGTCGCCCTGCTGGAACAGCCCTCGGAGCCAGCAAGCGCCTGGTGGATGGGATATTCCAGGGAGCGGCTATTCCTGGCAGGCGCAATGCTGTTTGGGGTCATGGTCGCGCTGGCAGCGGCAGTCAGCGCCCGGGCCAGGGTTAGCTGGTTTAACGGCGGCCTGTTGCGACTGGAACAATTCCTATCGGCATCTAATGAAAATTTGCTCTGGGTTAGTTTAACGCTGGGGACCGGCATCCTGCTACTATCCATTGCCATCCTGCTCTCTGTCTTGCCCCTGGATGGCAACTGGGGTTCGCTGCCGGTAGTCTTGCAGCGCCTTCGCGCTCTAATGCTATGGGGAGCGTTGCTCCTGACGCAAGCGGGCCTGGCGCTGTTTTCTCATTTCAAAGACCGTTACACTCTGCGAGAGTTCTGGTCTCTGGCTATATTAGGACGTTTTCTGCTGGTCTTATGCCTTCTTGGTTTGACATTTTTTCACTGGCTGGTAATGGTCTTCCAGTTACCCGTCTACACCAGCCTGGACGGTTGGTTCTTCTACTTTCGACCACGCAGCGACCATCAACGCGAATGGTTATTTTCCTTTCTACTGGCAGGCTCGCTGGGGCTGGCTTTCCTTTTGACCCGGCAGTCACGCAACCGAAATATAGGCCTATTGATTTTACTCATGCTGTGGGGATATGTGCTTCAATTGGGATTCATGTGGATGGAATGGGGCAGCCTGGAACGCATGAGTGAAAAGTATATTGTGCGCTACGCTGCATACGCCGAATCCATTGCCGAGTCCCCGCCGCCGTTGGAGTTGGTGCGCGAATACCAGGCGTATTACGGAAAAAATATATACACCGGAACGAAGTCGCCTGGTTTTATGCTGGTTTATTGGTTGGCGCAGCGATTGGCAAATACTCTGCCTTTGCGTGGAGAAGTACCGAACCTGAACAAGGTTGTGACCTTCGTCTTCCCTGCCCTGGCAACCCTGGTAATTTTGCCTTTGACGGCACTCTCCCGAGAATTACTGAACAACGACAACCGCTATATTCCTTTATTGCTCTATTTTTGTTTCCCCGGCGTGTTGTTGATGAGCCTGTTTCCCGACCAAGCCCTCTACCCGACAGTCTTTGCGCTGCTCACCTGGCTGGCAATCCGTCTGGCAGAAAAAGGCAATTTCTGGCAGGCGTTGGCGCTGGGAGTGCTGCTATACTTGGCATTGTTTCTGACATTTGCTTTACTCCCGGCTATCTTTCTGGCCTTTTTGCTATTAGGGCTGCATTTCCCGCTCTTCGGCAAAACGCAGGCTGCATTTTGGAGAATCTCATCCCTGGCAAGCGGTCTGATTTTGGGCTTTCTGGGCGCCTACTTGCTCTTTTCCAATATCCTGGGATACGATGCCCTGGCGCGATACTTGCAGGCGATGGAGGTACATCGCCTGGCAAAAGACTACCCCACCGGCCTGGAGACGCTGCCCGCGACAATTTTATTAAACAACATCGATTTTGCGCTCGGAGCGGGATTTGCAGTGCTCTTGTTGCTGGCGGTATTGGCTATTCGTTCTGTTTCAAGCGTCCTTCGCGGGCAAGCGCAGCGCATTGATTGGGTGACATTGGCGTTTATGGGCATGGTTGTGGTTTTGAACTTGGCTGGCCAAACCCGCAGTGAGACGGCTCGGCTCTGGCTCTTCCTGTTGCCTCTCACCGCAGTTTTTACTGTTGATTATTTCTCCCGCCTGTTTCGCCATAACTGGTTATACTGGCTGGTGTTTTTCCAACTATTGACCACCTTCTTTGTCTATCGTTTCCAACGCTTGTATTGAGACTGCTATGAAAACTGCCCTGCTTGTCATTGATATTCAGAAAGACTACTTCCCTGGCGGCAAAATGCCGCTGGTCAACCCCGAAGCCGCCGCCAAAAATGCCTACACCTTGCTGCAATGTTTCCGCGAACATGGCGGCAGGCACGTTCACATTCAACATGTTTCCACTCGTCCCGGCGCAACGTTTTTCCTGCCCGGCGACCGGGGAACGGATATTCACGACCTGGCAGCGCACTTCGAGGGCGAGCCGCTCGTTCAAAAGCACTACCCCAACGCTTTTCGTGAAACGAACCTGCTCGACTTGCTGCGCGGCTGGGGCGTGGAGCGGGTCGTCATCTGCGGCATGATGACCCATCTGTGCGTAGATACTACCGCCCGCGCCGCCGCTGACCTGGGGTTCAAAGTCATCGTCGCCGCCGACGCCTGCGCCACCCGCGCCCTGACCTTTGGCGAAATCGCCGTCCCAGCCGAGCAGGTCCAGGCCGCCTTCCTGGCCGCGCTCCAATCTTACGGGCAGATATTGACGGTTGAGCAAATTATTACCCAACTGGCAGGCGAGCAAATGGGCGGGCAAGCAGTCAGACGGGTGAAAAAGTAGACAGGTAAACAAATAAAAAGAAAGCAGGGAAACTATGAAAATCCTCGTTTTTGGAACCGGCGGCGTTGGCGGCTATTTCGGTGGGCGATTGGCCGAGGCGGGGCAGGAAGTGACGTTTATCGCGCGTGGAGCGCACCTGGAGGCTATTCGAGAACGCGGCCTGCGGGTCGAGTCGATTGCCGGGGATTTCATCATCCACCCTGCTCAAGCAACCGATACCCCCGAGCAAGCCGAAATCCCGGATGTTGTCTTGCTTGGCGTCAAAGCCTGGGATGTCCCGGCGGCGGCCAAAGCGCTTCAGCCGGTAATTGGGCCGCGCACCTTTGTCGTCCCCCTGCAAAACGGGGTCACTGCCGCCGATGAACTCGCCGCCATCTTGGGACGGGAGCGCGTTTTGGGCGGGTTGTGCCGCATCTCAGCCCTCATTGGCGAGCCGGGCGTCATCCGACATGTTGGCGTGGAGCCATATATCGCTTTTGCCGAATTGGACGGGCAGCAAACAGAACGGGTAGAACAACTTCGCATTGCTTTTTCAGCTTGCAAAGGTCTCACAGTCGAAGTTCCAGCAGATATCCAGGCTGGCTTGTGGAGCAAATTTCTGTTCATCGCCAGCATCTCAGGGGTAGGAGCCGTCACCCGTCAGCCGGTAGGCGTCTTTCGCGCCGTGCCAGAAAGCCGCGCCTTGCTCATTGCTGCGCTCGAAGAAACCGCCGCTGTTGCCCGGGCGCGCGGAATCAACCTGCCTGGTGATGCCGTGCAACAAACCCTGGCCTTCATCGATAACACCCCGCCCGTCGTTATCGCCTCCATGCAGCGCGACATCATGCAAGGCAAACCCTCCGAACTGGAAAGCCAAAGCGGCGCAATTGCGCGCCTGGGCCGCGAACTGGGCATTCCAACCCCAACCCACGCATTCATCTACGCTTGCCTGTTGCCAGGAGAGTTGCAGGCGCGAAATCTGCTTAAAAACTTCCAAAAATAGACAAAAACTGGTATAATTTCCTTACAGTTTTGTAAGCGTCATAAAAAGGGGCACAAGCATTTGTGAATTCTCCATCATGCCCCTTTTCAATGGGGGCTTTTTTGTTCACCCGAAACGCCGCGCCGTTTTTCTGAAAATTGTTATTTTTGTCTGCTTTTTTGCAGCACGCTTTTAGGGAGGTTGCTATGAAACTGGCAGGGAAATCACCACTCGCCACGCGCACCGTTGCAAATACCATCATCGTCCTGACCATTGCACTGACATTGCTGGTGACAGGGTTCATTCCGGTCGCAGCCGATGGTTTACCCGCGCCGGCAGCCGATACCACCGGTTTGCCCGCTTTGCCGCGCACGCTGTGGAGCGATACCACCGAACCAGCCAACCCCAACTTTCAGGACGTGGGCGGCCCGATTCAGTTGGGCGTGCGCTTTACCTCGACCGATGACGGCTATGTGACCGGTATCCGATTCTTCAAAGGGTCGCAGAATACCGGCCCGCATACCGGCCAGTTATATGACCTTGCGGGCAACTTGCTGGCTTCCGCGCTCTTTACAAATGAAACGGCTGCCGGCTGGCAGACGGTTTATTTCAGCGCGCCGGTCTTCATCACCGCCGGGCAGACGTATGTCGCCTCTTATCACACTTCTTCCGGTTTTTATGCCCGCACAGCCAACTACTTTACCTCCGCGCGGGTCAACCTGCCCCTCACCGCCCCTGCCGATGATGGCGGCGCGAACATCAACGGCGTTTATGCCTACTCTGCCACTCCCACCTACCCTGACCAGGCTTACGAACAAAGCAACTATTGGGTAGATGTCGTCTTCGAGACGCCCGCCATGCCCGCGCCCGGCACGCTGGGCGTGTATGTCGGCACGCGCGTCACCTACCGCTTCCCAACGGCCATGAATCCGGCCACCATCAACACAACGACCTTCGTGGTGCGCAACCCGGCCAACGAGATTATCCCCGCCACAGTCACCTACGATTCCGCCGCGCGGCAGGCCGTCCTGATTCCCGCCAGTCAATTCAATAATCAGACCACCTACACCGTCACCATTCTTGGCGGAGCGGGCGGCGTGCGCGATTCGCTTGGCAACCCATTGCCCGGTGATATTACCTGGACCTTCACCACCCAGGCCGGTTACGCCGATTCTGGCCCCGGCGGGCCAATTCTGGTCATCGGCAGCACCTACGATGGCTTCAGCCGCTATTATCCCGAAATCTTGCGCGCCGAAGGGTTGAATGCCTTCCGATTTACCGACATCAGCCGCGTCAGCGCCAGCACCCTGAACAACTATGATGTAGTCATTCTCGGTCATGCGACCCTTTCAGATGCGCAGGCAGCCATGTTCACCAACTGGGTGACGAATGGCGGCAACCTGATTGCCATGCGCCCCGACCCGCGCCTGGCCTCCCTGCTCGGTGTGACGCCCGCCGGAAGCCCCCCGCTCAGCGAGGGCTACCTGCTGGTCAACGGAAGCGGCCCCGGCGCGGGAATCGTCAATCAGACCATTCAATATCACGGCGCGGCAGACCGCTACACGTTGAGCGGCGCTTCCAATCTCGCCACGCTTTATGCCGATGCTTTTACCCCCACTGCCAGCCCAGCCGTGACCATGATTGACGTGGGAATTGACGGCGGGCAGGCCGCCATGTTCGCCTACGACCTGGCCCGCTCGGTCGTCCTCACCCGGCAAGGCAACCCGCGCTGGTCGGGCGATGACCGCGATGGCATCATCCCCACCCGCTCGGCAGATTTGTTCTACGGCAACAAACTGGGCGACCCGCAGCCCGATTGGGTCAACCTGGATAAAGTCGCCATCCCGCAGGCCGACGAGCAGCAACGCCTGCTGGCGAATATGATTCTCTCGATGAATCTGGATAAAAAGCCCCTGCCGCGCTTCTGGTACTTCCCGCGCGATGAAAAAGCAGTGGTGGTGATGACCTCCGATGACCATGCCGACAATGTGGTCTTCCCCAGCCTGTATGATGACCGCCTCGACCAGTTGAACTCCTACGACCCACCCGGCTGCTCGGTGGAGGATTGGGAATGCGTACGCCAGAGCATGTACCTGGTGGTAGATTTCGTCACCAACCCTGCCGAAAACGCCAAAATTCAGGCCTATGCCGCCCAGGGACACGAGTTTGGCGTTCACATCACCACCAACTGCGCCGATTACACCAATGCCGCGCTCGATGCGTTCTTTAGCAGCGGCATGTCCTGGTTCAACAGTACGTTTTCCTTCCTGCCCGCCCCGCAGACGGAACGGACGCATTGCGTGGCCTGGAGCAACTACGTCGAACACATCAAAGTCCGCCGCAGTCATGGCATTCGGCTCGATACCAACTTTTACTATCATCCCGCTTCGTGGGTCAACAACCGTCCCGGCCTGTTCACCGGCTCTGGCCTGATGATGAAGTTCGCCGACCTGGATGGCAGCCTGATTGATGTGTACCAGGCCGTGACCCACATGACCGACGAGGCCGGGCAGACCTACCCCTACACCATAGATACCCTGCTCGATAACGCGCTTGGGGCAACCGGCTATTACGGCGCATTCGTCACCAACATTCACTCCGATTCGGGCGCGTTTTCTGATGCCAACATAGACATCATCGAATCCTCCCTGGCGCGCGGCGTGCCGATTATCACTGCCCAACAAATGCTCACCTGGCTGGATGGCCGCAACGGGTCGAGTTTCAGCGCCTTCGACTGGCAGAACGATATTCTCTCCTTCCGCGTCACTGCTGCCGCCGGTTCGCGCGGACTGCGCGGGATGCTGCCGGTAGAAGGGCCAAATCATCCCCTGACCTCTATCACCCGCAATGGCGTGCAAATTGCCTATCGCACCGAGGTCATCAAAGGCGTGGAATATGCCTTCTTCGATGCCCCCAGCGGCGATTACCAGGCTTTCTACGCGCCCGATACCACCCCGCCAGTCATCACCAATGTTCAGGCCACCATCAACGGAGATGGCACTGTCACCATTACTTGGGATACCAATGAATTTTCCGATTCGCGCGTAGATTACGGCACGAATCCGCTGACGCTTACCAGCAGCGCGCAAGATACCGCGCTGACTCTGGCGCACGCCATCACCCTCACCGGCCTGACCCCCAACAGTACCTATTATTATCGCGTCACCTCCGCTGATGCGTTTAGCAACAGCGCCACCGAACCCCCTGAACCGAACCTGCCGCTCTCGTTCACCACGCCTTACAACCCGTTCACCGACACGACCGTAATTGACTTTCAAAGCGGAACGCTGGCCTCCTGCTATGTGGGCGCAGCCGGGAATGGGGAATTGCTGCTCGGCCCCACGTTGGGCGAAGAGTTTTCTGGCACGGGCCTGCCCGCTGGCTGGACTCCTTATGCCTGGGCCGGTCATTCCCCTGTCGTTGCTGCCGGGCGACTGACCCTCGATGATGCCGCCGTGTACTCGAACGCGCTCTTTGGGCCGGGTCACTCGCTCGAATTTACCGCCACCTTTGGCGCGGATGATTATCAACTGGCCGGTTTCGTAGGCAATGCCGCCTGGAACGAATACTGGGCCGCTTTTGGGACAGTTGGAAGCACCAATCAGGTCTATATCACCATCAGTGGCGGCACCAACATCCCGATTGGGGCTTTGGTCGGCGCGCCGCACCACTATCGAATCCAGCGCGTGGGCGATGTCTTTACCCTCGGCAGCCACAACTGGCGCATCGCCCAGATCACCGACGACCGCGTGCTCCTCACCGACGCGGCGAACGGACTCCCCATGGTGCCCTTCTGGAAGGGCGACATCGCCTGGCGCGACTATGCCCTGGGCCTCATCGTGGGGCGTTTTCGCCGTCAGGTCGCCGAGCGCCTGTCGGACCCCGGGCTCCTCGATTGGCTCAAGCAGGAGCACGCCCTCGACGCCAACTCGGCCCAGAATGTGGTCCGCTACGTGCGCGATCAGATCGAGGCCATGGGCGCGATCTCCTCCGACCGCACGCTGGTGGTCGAGCTCCTCCGCGACCCCCTGGGCGATCGCCGGCTGATCATCCATTCGCCTTTCGGCGGCCGGGTCAACGCCGCCTGGGGCCTGGCCCTGAGCGGCGCCCTCCGCGACCGTTTCCACACCGCCCCCGAGTGCCGCACCAATGACGACGGCATCCTGATCCGCTTTCCCGAGGCCGACCAGGACCCGCCCCTCGACCTCCTGCGCGAGATGACGCCCGAAGAGGCGCGGGAGTGGGTCTTGGCCGAGCTGCCCGATTCGGCCGTCTTTGGCGCCCAGTTCCGCCAGAACGCCGCCCGCGCTCTGCTCATGCCACGCAGCAAGCGCCGTCGCACCCCCTTCTGGCTGCAGCGCCTGCGCGCCAAGGACCTCCTGGCGACGACCCGCCAGTTCGAGTCCTTCCCCATCGTGGTCGAGACCTACCGCGACTGCCTGCGCGATGTGCTCGACCTGGAGCACCTGCTGGAGGTGCTGACGGCGATCCGCGAGGGCCGTATCCAGGTCGTCGCGGCCGAGCGCCTGACGCCTTCGCCCGTGGCGATGAGCCTGCTCTACGAGTTCGAGGCCGTCTTTATGTACGAGTGGGACGCGCCCAAGGCCGAGCGCCAGCTGCGTGCCCTTTCCCTCAACCGCGCCCTCCTGGAGGAGCTGCTCAAGGATGTGGCCCTGGCCGACCTCCTGAAGCCTGAAGCGGTGGCGCAGGTGGAGGGCTATCTGCAGCGTACGGCGCCTGGCCGACGCGCCCGCAGCCCCGAGGAGCTCCTGGTCGCTTTCTGGGAGCTGGGCGACCTGACCACGGAGGAGGCGCTGGCCCGCGCGGAAGCGGGTGGCCCGGCCTGGCTGGAGACACTCGCCGCCCAGGGCCGATTGCTCGCGTGCGATATCCCCACCGCCGGCGGGCCCGCCCGTCTGAATCGCCTTCAGCTCTTTTCCTTCGGCCACGCCGCCGCCGATGTCGAACACCACCTCGCGGAGCGTCGTGCCCATCGGCACTTCCACCAATCCGGTGTGCCGCGCCTTGCCGGCCAGCGCGAAGACCTTCGTGCCGCCGCTCTTTTCGGTGCCGATGCGGGCGAACCACTCGGCCCCGTAGTTGATCACCGCCGGCACGTTGGCGAAGGTCTCGACGTTGTTGATACAGGTGGGCCGGCCCCAAAGCCCGCTCTGCGTGGGATAGGGCGGGCGAATCCGCGGCTGACCGCGTTCGCCTTCAATCGAGTGAATCAGCGCGGTCTCTTCGCCGCAGACGAACGCCCCGGCGCCGAGCCGCAGTTCCAGGTCGAAATCGAAACCGGAACCGAGGATGTCCTTGCCCAGCAATCCCCACTGGCGGCATTGGCCGATCGCTCGTTCGAGCCGCTGGATCGCCATGGGATACTCGGCGCGGATGTACACGAACCCCTGATGAGCGCCGATGGCGAATCCGCCGATGATCATCCCCTCGATCACGTTGAGCGGATCGCTCTCCAACATGCTGCGATCCATAAAAGCGCCGGGATCGCCCTCGTCAGCGTTGCAGATCAAATAACGGATCGGATCGGCCGCCGAGGCGGCCATCTTCCACTTCTGCCCGGTGGGAAACCCGCCGCCGCCGCGGCCGCGAAGCTTCGAGCGGGTGATCTCGTCGATCACCCATTTCGGGTCGTTCTTTTCGAGCACTTTTACCAACGCCTCGAAGCCGCGATAGTGGAAATACTCTTCGATGCTGTCGGGGTCGAGCACCCCGTTGTGCCGCAGCACGACCCGTGTTTGCCGATTGAAGAAGGCCACGTCGCCGTACAGTTCGAGGAACTTCCGGCCGATCGTCTTGCCCGGCACCTGCAACCGCTCGACCGCTTGCCCGCCGATCAAATGCCGCTCGATGATCTCGTCGAGGTCGGACTGCGACTCGATCCGATAGAGCACCCGATCGGGCCGAAGCAGCACATGCACGCGCGAACCTTCGCCTGCCGCCCCGCACGCGCCGAAGCAACTAGCCGCTCCCACGCGCACCTGCGCGCCCAGCCCGGCCCGCTCGAGCCGCTCCGTCAGCAACGTGCGGAAATTGGCGGAACCCTGCCAGCGGCAGCGCGCGCTGCCGCAAATCAGCAGCTCATGCTTGCATTGGCCGGGCAGCGATCCGTCGAGCACATACTCGGCCACCGGCTGACCGCCCAACACATGACGGGTGAAGATCTCGTGAACCTTCTCCCGGGTTACCCGCTCGTACTTCACCGGCAACTGATGCGGAATCAGCACGCCGACGATCGGCTCGCGACTGCATCGGCCCGTGCATCCGGTGAGCCGCAACGAAATGTCGGTGCGCTCCGAGGCCGCAATGTGCTTGCGGAACTCGTCGAACACGTCATTGGCGCCGGCGGCCTGTTCGCAGGTGGCCGAACCGACTTGAATTCGAATGGCCGAAGCGGCCGTCCGCTCGCGCAACGCCTTTTCGGCCTTGGCGGCAAGCTCTTTGTACCGAGCAGTGATCTGAGTGGTCACAATCGTGCCCAAGCTCCTGTAAGATCTTCAGAAGAGTTGTGCAACACCCCGTCGCAACCGTCCGCGGGAACCGGTCTTCCGTCGCCCAGCCGCTCTCAGGATCAGCCCGATCGATTGAGCAATCCGCCTTTGGCGGGCCGAAATGAGTCGGTTCGGTGCAGAAATCCGCCGATCCTCGACCGCGCAAAGCACAAAAGGCCTTGCGCCGTATCCGGCTCGATCGACCGCAGAGAAGCGAAACGCCCCCATTTCACCAGAAACAGCCCCGGCGTGCAAGGACAGATTGCGTCAAGGCAATCAGGCCTTCGCTAATGCTCACAGCGCCAACTCCTTTCGCGGCCAAGTTCGGCCAGATCGGCGGCCAACCGTTCGAGCATCGCCTCGCTATGACCTAACGTCACGCTGATTCGCAAACGGCATTGGTTCTCGGGCACGGTCGGCGGACGCACGGCCGGCACGTACCAGCCGCGCTCGCGCAACGCGGCCGAAAGTGCCGTCGCGTTGCCCGGGCTGCCGACAATCAATGGGATGATCTGGCTTTCCGACCGCCCGGTGTCCCAGCCTTGTTCTTGCAAGGTGCAGCGCAAACTTCCCGCCCGCTGCAAAAGCGATTGTCCCAACGACGGCTCGGCAACGACGATCTCCAACGCCGCCAAGCCGGCGGACGCCAACGCAGCGGGCATGGCGGTGGAGTACACATAGCCGCGGGCGCGGCCCACCAGGTATTCGATCAACTTCCTTCTGCCCACGACGAATCCGCCCAACGAGCCGAGGGCCTTGCTCAGCGTTCCGATGCGAATCACCGCGGGATCTTCCACACCGCAGTGCTCGAGCGACCCGCGGCCGCCCGCACCGAACACGCCGGTGGCATGGGCTTCGTCAACCAATAGCATCGCCCCGTGCCGTCGCGCCAAATCAGCCAAGGCCGCCAGCGGGGCCAAATCGCCGTCCATGCTGAACAGCCCGTCGGTAACGATCAGCCGTCGGCGGTGTTTACTGCGAGCAAGCAGTTCGGCCAGCCGGTCGATGTCGTTGTGCGGATAGACGCGGACATCCGCCCGCGACAGTCGGCAGCCGTCGAACAAGCTGGCGTGGTTGGCGGCATCGCAGAACACGGCGTCGCCCGGCCCGACCAACGCGGCCACAACCGAGGCATTGGCGGCAAAACCAGTGCTGAACAGCAGCGCGGCCTCGGCATGTTCGAAGCGGGCGAGCTGCTCCTCCAAACGGCGATGAGGCTCGGCCCAGCCGCCTAACAAAGGGCTAGCACCGCTGCCCCACCCTTGGGCGTCGAGCGCCGCAGCCACGGCGGCGGTCAGCCGGGGATCGGCCGCCAGGGCCAAGTAGTCGTTCGAGGCAAAGCTGACGACTTGTTGTCCATCAATCACGCAATGAACCCGCTGGGCCGTCTGCCGCAAGGGGCGGCGCCGGCGCAGCCCAGCGGCTTCCC
>Ga0101944_10005579_pt1 | contig 14139 bp, 14 predicted proteins | sample DewCreD2012metaG_FD_75245 | JGI IMG/M metagenome (GOLD analysis project Ga0101944, IMG submission 75245) | Hot spring sediment bacterial and archeal communities from British Columbia, Canada, to study Microbial Dark Matter (Phase II) - Dewar... ... | reverse complement strand
GCAATTTCCACAATTGAGTATTTAGAAAAACGCGCTAGGCGTGGCAGTCGCGAAAGATTTTTGGAAATCCTCAATAAAGCCCCGGATGTCGAACCCGAGGAGTTCGATAGATTATAAGGGGGGGTTAACACCGTTTGCAGCCAGAGAGGGTATCTCGCCTGCACCGCTGCTGATGTTTGCACACACCAATGCGTCCAAGCCCTCTGTTTCTCCGCCCCGGTTACCGAGAGGTACAGGATAGCCAAATCTGCGAATACGGATACCCGTACACCGCCTTTGCCGCATCCGCAATCGCGTGGAAATTGCACCCCAGTTCTTCAATCGCCAACGCCAGGGCAAGAATCATCTCCAATCCAGCGAACACTGCCCTATTAGCCATCCAATTGTAAAGCATGAACAGGTTTGACCATCGCTATTCAGTTAAAATCGAATAAGGTGGCATAATGATAAATAGGGAAAAGTATTGAGTCATTGTTAAGATAAACTCATCTTACGGGGATATTCTTTTACCTGACTATGGAGAGGTTGGGATGACGATACAGCAAATAATTATCTTCGGAACATTAATATTGACATTGGCTTTATTTGTTAGCGGAAAAATTCGCTATGATGTTGTAGCCATTATAGCACTCTTAATCGTTGTCTTGTTTGGTTTGATCCCGGTTGATAAGGCTTTTATTGGTTTTAGTAATCCGGCAGTTATAACGGTAGCGGCTGTTCTAGTCCTGAGCCGGGGTTTACAGAATTCTGGAATTGTTGATTTAATCGGTCAATGGCTTTCTAAAATCAAAGGCGGGGTGACCATCCAGTTATTCATCCTGACTTCCATTGTGGCTGTCTTATCGGCTTTTATGAACAATGTAGGAGCATTGGCTTTATTATTACCTGTAGCGATTCAATTGGCTAGAAAAAAACAAGTTTCCCCCTCTGTTTTCCTGATGCCGATTGCCTTTGCGTCTTTACTAGGCGGAATGACGACATTAATCGGAACACCGCCCAATATCATTGCTTCATCTTTCCGTCAGCACGCCGCTGGTGAACCTTTCCAAATGTTTGATTTTTCTCCTGTTGGCGTCGGGGTCTCATTAGCCGGTATCCTCTTTATTTCGATCCTCGGTTGGCGGTTAATCCCAAAGCGGAAGGGACGGGTTTCATCAAGTGAATTATTTGATATTGAAAAGTATGTTACCGAAGTCAGGGTTACAGCAACCTCTAAATTACACGGTAAACCATTGCGGGAATTTCATAAATACGTAGAACAAGATGTCAATATTATCGGTTTAATTCGTGAAGGTGAAAAAAGATTAGCACCTTCACCTCAAACGATTTTCCGAGATAACGATGTCTTGATTCTGCAAATCGATACTTCTAACCTTGAGAATCTTGTCGCGTCCACAGGGATCGAAATGGTGGGAAGTGGAAAGTTACAAAAGAAAGACATTGAGTCAAATGAAATTGGCTTGATAGAAGCCGTCATTACCCCCAATTCATTGCTGGTTGGCGGAACAGCTCGTAGTTTGGACTTAAGAAAAAGGTACGGGGTAAATTTATTGGCGGTTGCGCGGCAGGGAACAAGGTTACGGGCGAGCCTCGATCAGATCCGCTTTCGTAGTGGGGATGTTTTGATGCTGCAAAGCCCGGTGGATATTCAAAAAGATGTTTTATCTGTATTGGGGTGTTTGCCTTTGGCTCAGCGGAATTTAAAAATTGGGCAAACTCGGCGAATAGCTTTGTCATTAATCATATTTATCACTTCTCTGATTGTTGCAGCAGTGGGGTTGCTTCCGGTCCAAATTGCGTTCCTCATCGCGGTGGTTTTGATGATTATCTCAAAATTGGTAACATTACGAGAGGCATATGAAAGTATTGACTTATCAATCGTCATCCTGCTGGGCGCGATGATCCCGGTTGGCGAAGCATTGGAGACAACCGGCGGTGCCCAACTGATTGCCAATTCGATATTGCATTTTGGCAAGAATTTAAACCCCGAATGGACTTTGGTCATCGTTCTGGTGGTAACGATGTTCTTATCCGACCTGGTCAATAATGCTGCGGCTGTTGTTCTGATGGCGCCGATTGGAATTGGCGTGGCGCAGGGATTGGGTGTATCTATCGATCCATTCCTGTTGGCAATCGCGATCGGTGCATCCTGTGCCTTTCTTACACCGATAGGGCATCAATCGAATACCCTCGTCATGGGTCCCGGTGGTTATAAATTTGGAGATTACTGGCGTATGGGTTTGTTGTTAGAAATTATCGTTGTTTTGGTTGCCATCCCGCTGGTAACATTCTTTTGGAAATTTTGATCCGGATTAGCTGAGCATATCTTTACTTCTCATTTACCATATTCGAGGGTCTAACCCTCTTTTTCGCATCCTCTTGGTCATCTCTATCAATTGAATTGAACCGAAACTAGATTAAAATAAAGAGGCTAATATCCATCTCATTGACAATTGAGGAAAGGTTGAATGCAGAACTGTCCTTACTGTAGCGGAGAGATTGATGATGATGCTCTTTTCTGTCAACATTGTGGTCGTGAACTCCAATCCCCAATAACCGGCGATCTGCCGCCTTCAGGAGAGTCCCCTCCGCCTTTAGCAAACGATGCTTTAGGGGATACCGGTACGAATTTAATAGGCAATCCAACAAAGCCGGCGCCAACCATGCTCTCCAGAATGCTGCCTTATGTCCTTCTTCTGGTGATCGTTTTATGTCTGCTGTTCACGTTTCTTTGTTTCATTAGTAAAGTTGTCTCGGTTGTTGATAGTGAGATCGTCCCTTGGGAGAAATTGTTACGATAAAAACCATTGAGGTACTCAAGCACAACAGCACCCATGCCGCGTTCAGCGCAGTTTACCGCCTGCGCCAGGCTGGAGAAGGGCATTTACTGCAGCTGCCGGTAACGATCCCGCCGATGGGAATGCTGCCAAATCGATCTTGCGGAAGGCTATATTTTATAGAATTTAACCAACAGGTAACCTTATGCGGGCTTTTTCGTCTAAATGATGAAACAATCGATGGATGAATCTGAACTGTTGACCAATTTTCATTCTTTGCAACCGGCAGAGGCGCTGGCATACCTTTTTGAGGCTTATGCCGATCGTATTTACCGGCTGGGCTTATCTTTACTGCAGAATGAGCAGGAAGCAGAAGATGTTGTACAGCAAACGTTTCTAAACGCCTTGGTGAACCGCCACCGCTTCGAAGGACGATCCAGCCTTGGCTCGTGGCTCTTCCGCATTGCGTATAACGCCAGCCACGATCGGCTGCGACGGAGGACGGAGGATATCCTCCCATCGGATGATCCGGCAGAACCCGATGATATGGGGGTCCCTGCACCGCGAATCCTGGTTGAGTGGTGCTGGAATCCGGAGTTGGTCCTGCAGAATAAAGAAGCGCGAGAATATATACAGTCCGCGGTATACGCACTGCCCGAGAGTTTGCGCACCGTATTTCACCTGCGAGAGGTGGAAGCCTTGTCGGTGGAAGAAACCGCAGAGGTGGTGGGGATTTCCCCCTCTGCGGTCAAGGTTCGCCTGCATCGAGCCCGCCTGGCATTGCGGGAAGCGTTAGCGGTATATTTTTACGAAAGGAGCGAGAAAATAGCATGATGACCTGTGCTGAAATCCTCGAGTATCTATCCGCTTACCTGGATAACGACCTGGATGAAGAACTGGCAGCCGAGGCGCGTCATCATTTGGAGACCTGCCAGAATTGCCAAATTATGCTGGATACCACCCAAAAAGCGATCCTGCTCTGCAGGCAGACCGGTAAAACGACGATCCCGATGGATCGCCGCAGCCGTTTGTTCAACCAGATTCAATCAGCCTTAGAAAATAAAGAAAGAAAATCGGCGGAGCTGTAACCTTTGGGTTGTTTGTCCGTCTAAAAGATATCCAAATACGTTTTTTCTAGAGGAGGTTGACATGAAATTTATGAATGAAGCATCTTGGGATCGGATCGTACGGGTTGTTGCGGGTGTTATCCTGCTTGCCCTCAGCTTGGGCAATGTCGTCAGCGGTGTACTTTCTATCCTGTTCATCATCTTCGGCGTTATTTTACTGCTGACGGGGATTGTCGGCTTTTGTCCTTTGTACGCTTTGTTGAAAATTCGCACGAACAAATCATAAATTAAAGACCCTCGGGGTATTCCATCCCTGAGGGTCTTTTTTAAGTGCACACGAAGGACAACGTCGAAAATGAATCTGGCTCAATTTCAAGAAAAACTGCGCGTACATCCCCGCCCGGTGATTGTCGATTTTTGGGCAGCCTGGTGTATGCCTTGCCGGGCGATGCATCCCATCCTGGAGAAAGTCAGCCGGGAATACGAAGGAGAAGTCGATCTCTGGAAAATCAATACCGATGAAGAAGGGGAACTGGCAGGAGCCTTGGGCATTCTGGGCATCCCCACGCTGATCGGCTATCGCGGAGGGGAAGAAATATTCCGCCGCACCGGTGTGCAGCCAGCCGCAGCAGTTGACGAGTTGTTTCAGGCGGTCATGCGGGGAGAACCGGTTCGTCGTCCAATCTCCTCTTTTGATCGGCTGCTTAGGGGCGGTAGCGGTTTCGCTTTGATGGTCATTGGCTGGCTGAACAATCAATCGATCGTATTGCTGCTGCTGGGTGGGTTGTTGATGTTCAGCGCGGTTTACGATCGCTGCCCGATTTACCAGGCTGTATCGGCAAGAGTTTCGGCATGGATCAAAAGGCGGCGTTGATGCCTGTGAATGATTCTGCGAATTAGACCGTTTTGGTTTTACGTTCTATCGACGGTAAAAACAGAAGCACCAGGTCAGCCCTTTGCGCCTATATTATCCGAGGATATCGTCGATTGCATCCTGCGCCCAGTAGGGAGACTGCCCATTGCGCGATAATCGCCGTACGCCATCCAGATGATTGCCCAAAGTGATAATAGCCGGTTCCTGGTAATCTGCATAAACCTGTCCCAATCCTGCTGCTGCGATCAAGCCGTTGCACAGGCAGCGCCGCCCTTCTGCATTGCGCGGTAATCCGCGCTTATGGAAAAAATCCTCCAGTGGAGCAGCCGAACAGCGTTGGAACATGGTTCTTGTTCCATTTTCTGCGGGTTTACTCAATCCACGCTGCTGTAAAACGCCTAAATCGCATACTCTTTTACGGGCAGAATAGACAATATCCTCTGACAACGTGCCGTCAATTTGCGCTGCCTTAAAGGGAAAGCCGGTGGGGGAGAACATTGTTGTCTGTACCAGTTCGGTGTCGGTTTTTCCCTTTTTCAATGATTCAAGAATTGCATTCCGGTAAGTGGACTTCATACCGGATTCTTCACACAAGGCAAAGATTGTCCCTGCCTGCACCCCTGCCGCCCCTGCTGCCTGCGCCCATGCCAGTTTCTCACGGCTGCCATATCCTCCTGCCAACCAAAAGGGCAGCCCCGCCTGGCGAATGACCTTAAGGTCCGGTTCGTCCAGGCTGCTGTAGACCGGCTGCTGGCGTTCATCCAGCTTTAGTGGTCCTTGAGGGGGCGCATTATGACCGCCGGCGGTGTGATGTTCGATGATAAATCCATCCGGCGCCCCATTGGGACTTTCCGCCAGAGCCTTTACCAGCGTCTCCGATGAGACAATTGCCAGGAATGCCGGCCTTTTCAGCGGATTTGCTGCCAATTTTCCATCGGCAATGTGCATAGGGTCAAAGCAAAGGAAGAAATTCTCGTCCGTCTCGCGATACAGCACCGAGAGTTCTCTGCGGATAGCTTCGTGCCGGGTCAGGTGCGAACAAATCGCCGGCAAGCCGTCCGGATTACCGGCACCAACCACAATGCCATCCACCCCCGCCAGCATCGCTCCGTACATGGCATAAACCATCGGCAGTTCAATCTTGTTCAAGAAGTTGATGAAAATTAGCCCATCCTGCTCCTGCTTCGCCAGCCAGGTCTCGGCAAAAGCGGAGGCAATGAGCAGTTCGACCGTATCTTCTTCCAGGATCAAATCCAGCGATGTGATTGACTGTGATGGCGGTATGATAATTTTGCCCCCGTCCTTGGTTTTAACCGCGTGCAATGGGGCAGGTCTGAAGCGCGCTGAAGGTGCTTTACCGCCTTCGATATAATAACGACCGATGATCTTTTTGCCGATCTCTATTCCAAATTGAGCATCGAAGGCTGCCAGAGCGCGCCGAATATGACCACCGGGATCACCTAGCTGAAGGAGTCGCACATATACGATATCCAAAGCTGTGCCGGAAATCGTACCGGCGGTAATCCAGGCTTTAGAACTAATATTCTGCCTTGCCGATGCCACCGCCCTTGCCAGTCTCCAGTTGGAGACGTACACCCCCATCCCGCCCTGGATCAGATGAATGTTTTGCAAGAATTGCATGATATCCTACCTTGGTAATCGAGTTCAGACAGGGATTGCCCACTATCTTAAGACAGTTATGTTGAGGAAGCCAATACTCCTCCATCCGATATCGGAGGTCGCCGCTTCGCTCACAGGGACATTGAATGCAGGATGCCGATCAATCCAAGCAGCCTCCATCCTAAAGGGGCTTGTCTTTCACGTATATAACCCCATTCTCCCCTGGAAGGTATAGAATCCAACAATTGCGCCTTCCATCAAGGCAGGCGGATGGAATTGAAAAGAAAGTTTTCTCTTGCGGGAAGGCAGGGATTCGAACCCTGGGCGGAGTCAACCCCCGCACTCACTTAGCAGGCGAGCCCAATCGGCCACTCTGGCACCTTCCCAATTGTTAACCCTGCCGGTCGCCATCCCCAGTCCCCCTTTTTATCCTAGCGGAGGAAGTGGGATTCGAACCCACGGTGGCTTTCACCACACCTGTTTTCAAGACAGGCACCATCGTCCACTCGGTCATCCCTCCCTGTGGGGATATCAGCTTCTCCGGCAGCTATTCATTTTACCATAGCCCAACAGCCCCCGCAAGGAAATTTTTTCGAGTTCACCCAGTCGGCATTCCGAACATTTTATTAGTTCGAGGATTTGTTCAAATTGATTCTGCATCGATCAAATTAACTTCCAGGGTATTACCGCCCAACGAATAAAGTTACCGGCGCCGCTGGATTGGGCTGCTAATTATCTTTTTTTGTAGGATACATAAATATCTGCTTCTATCATCTTCCCATTCACATAGAAGTGATGGATAAAATATACATTCCCTTCATTGTCAACCGAAGCTTCTCCGGCAAGCGGCGATACCATCAATTCTGCTGTTTGCCATTCCCCATTCAACCGTTTCGATCTCCATATTCCCCAATTCCTGGTAAGCCACAGTTCATCCTCAGCCGGGTTCGTTGCAGGCCATCCTTCGCTGTCAGGGGTGTTTACGTTGGCTATGTTAATCGGCTCTTGCCATACCCCATCCCGCAATTTAGATACCCAGATATCCAGTCCTCCTTTGCCGCCGGGCTTTTCCGAACCAAAATAGAGTTCACTTCCGTCGCGGGAGAAATGCAATTCGCCGACTTGATATTCAGGATTAAAGTCTGCAATCTTCCAATTTTGCCATCTCCCATCTTGATATTCAGCGGTGAACCAATGGATGCCTGTATAGCCTTCTCTGATCGAGCAAAACCAGATGATATTCTCTTGAACAAATTCACAACCATCCAAAGCTGCCTTACCAGGATCCTGTAATAAGATTCGCTCTGCTTTGCCCCATGCGCCGTTCGTTTTTCTGGATACATACAATCCGGTAACTTCATCGAATAATTGTTTCTCAACGGGAATATTAACATCAGGAGTGAAGAAGAAATACATCGTGTTACCATCGGGCGTTACAAAAACCCCGTCCTCTGCTCCGGCAGTATTGACATACCCAGGCACCGGCACCGGATGTTCATACGCATTCGAGTATGAAACAGGCGGATTTTGATCGGTTTCTGGGGACATCTTTACTGCATCTGCCGGGATTAACGCCTCTCTTTCAATACTATTAACCGCAGGGGTAGAGACTGGACGAGTTCCTGAAATATCCCGGCATGCTGGGATAACTGCTAAAGAAATACAGATGAAAGCTCCAACCAAAAGGGTTCGTTTATTCATAAGATGAATCCGTTATCGTAACAGCGATGTTCGCAAACCAAACCGCCTGCACCGTTGCCCGCCAGACCGCTTTTTTCAGCGCTTACCCGCCCCCCGCTCCTCAGGAGGCAATTATCGCGCTATTTGTGCGAATATTCCCGAAATTGTGTACCAGAGTATTTTACATCTAATTGCTGTTTGTTGGGCAGGGCGAATCGGATCATGCGTTTCTGCCCATAGATATTGGCAATGACCGGCGCGACCATTGCCAGCCGCCGGGCTTCTCTTTTTCGTACAGGAAGGACAGGTCGATGGGGGCATCGTTCCAGGCAAGGGTGAAGGGTCTCCAGGTGTGCGGCATGGGGATGTTTCCTTTCTATCGTGATCGACTTTTCCGGTTTGCTTATGCTAATTGTCCCATTAATTGTTTCGTCTGTCCATGAAAGACCTGACAGGTTTCCAAAACCTGTCAGGTCTAACCCTTGCAGTTGTGATCGTACGGCGGTTACAAACCGATGACATCCACCGGGGTGTTCCGATCGGTGGTGCTGTCGTCGCCCAATTGACCGTCTGAGTTAACCCCCCAGCACTTCACCCCGCCGCTGTCGGCAAAATGGCAATCATTCGATGGACAGCACAAACGGCTGTAAAGCCAGCATAGCAAACAGGAAAGAGGCGGCGTCGTAGATGCAGGCTTCGTTATTGCGGTAAGTCTCCGGCTGATCGAGGTAGTAGAGGACGCGTCCATCGGTGAGGGTGGCTATGCCGGGGACAACCGCGCCGGGGACGCTGGCGGGGGCGCTGCCAAAGCGGACGTGCAGAATGCTGTGATAGTGGTAGAGCGGTTCGGGCAAGCCGCTGCCAAAGACCAGCGTGAAGTCGTTAACCGGGTGCAAGCCATACAGCCAATAGGCAGCAGGGAGAAAGTCAGCCATCTGAACGCGCTCCGGCAGGGCTTTTTGCAGCCAGTAGGCATCGTTGAGGGTGTTCAGATATGCGCCGCTCATGCCCCAGTCGGTGTATGGCCAATCGTCCATCAAGGGGAAAGGCTGTGTGCCTGCCTGATTGTAGAGCAAATCGGCGGCGGTTTCGAGGGCGGCGTGGATAGAGGACTTGAGCGTGCCATTTGCCAGATGGGGGTAGAGCCGCGCCAGGAAGGGCGGTGCATACCAGAAGCCGGAGTGCCCGCTGCCGGTTGGAGCCGGCCATTCGGTGGGAAGTTGATTGAAGTACGAAGTGAATTGTTCCAGTGTCTGCAGGTAGGCTGGGTCGGGCTGGGTGAGGTAGAGTTCGGCGGCAGCGGCGGAAATCATTTGCTCGCGCCCTTCTTCGTGGTTAGAGAAATAGATCGTCTCCCGGTACACTTCGGGGTGGTTTTGGAAGTAGTCCCAGGCGAGCAGGGCGGCTTGCCAGGCTTGCTCTGCCAGCTGCGGGTTGGAGGCGCGCAAAACGCGCGAGGCAGCAGCCAGTGCAGTCACGAATTTCAGGTTCACATCGCTGTGATAATCGTGAAAGAGCCAGCGCTCATCGCCGGTGTTGGGGATGCCGTCGGTCATCGCTTCGGGCAGAGCGGTTTCGCCGTATTGGTCGGGTGATTCGACCACGCCGACGAAGACGCGCCCATCCGCAGCTTGCATGGAGAGCAGCCACCGCGTCCCCCACTCGATTTGCTCCAGCAGGTCGGGGATGCCGTTGGGCTGACCGGTGTTCAGGCGGTGGTTGAGGACATCCAGCCCGTGCAGGTCGCGCGACGGGGCGAATTCTTCCCAAGCCAAGGCAAGTTGATGGACAACGAACGCCTGCGTTGACACGTTCAGGTCGTAGTCGCCGGCATCGAACCAGCCGCCCACATCCAGCGGGATATAACCCGCAGCGCCGTCGGCTTCGTAAGCGATGAAACCATCTGCGCCGACCGTGTCTGGGGCTACGGCGAGGGCGTCATCCAGGGTGGAGGCGGCGTGCGAGAGTCCGTTGCCCAAATCCACTGCCGCGTGGCTCATCTGGAAGGGGAAGAAAACATCGAGTGTATTTTGCCAGCGGTTTTCGAAGATGTTGGGGGCGATGGGAAACCAGTCGGTAACACCGCCCGCCCACACAATGCGGTATTCGCCGCTTTCCACCGCACTGCTAAAATCGAAGACGGCAAATTGCTTCCAGAAATCCTCCAGTACGGGGATGAATTCCCCTGTCAGGACGGTTTGGGCGCCGCTTTCGGTCTTACGCTCCAGACGGGCAGACAAGCTGGGAAAGGAATCGCGCCAATCGATCTCCAGCACGGCTTGTTTTGTGCCGATGGGCAGATAACCGGCGCGGCTGTAACGCAGGGCAGGCGGGTTGGGACCGGGGTCGGTGGGCGGCGGGGTGAGGATAAAATGCAAGGTCGAACCGTCCAGAGGCAGTCTGACGGCAACTATATAATACTGGCTGCCCCACTGCCGCCCGTCCGAGAGGCTGATGCTGCCATTGGCGGCGCGCAGGGTGAGGTTGCGGGTCGGGTCATCGGGCAGGAGCTGCAGTTCGCTCAGGTTTTCCACCAGCGTTCCCGCGTCGTATGTATCGGGATAGACGCCTTCGCCCTGGTCGGTGAGATAGCGCTGGTTTTTGAAGGTTTCCAGCGGCAGGAAGAAGGAGAATTCTGCCCAGCCAATCTGGTCGGCTTCCGTCCCGGCATCAAGCGAGAGTTCAACGTGGACGTCCTGCCCCTGTGGGTAGATTTTTTGGTGATAGACGCTTTCGCCGCCGGGCATATGTCCAGTGAAATAGCGCGCCCCATCCTGGATCCAGGCTTGCTGTGCGTCGAGAGAAGCGTAGGTGGTCCAATCGTTCCAGCCGCATTGAAAACCGGAGTCGGTGATGAGAGGCTGTAAGTTGAGCAGGATGCTCGAACCGCCCTGCTCAAAAGGTGCCAGCATAAAGGAGTCGGCGTAAATCACGCCGTCGTTGTTGATGAGCAGGGGGGAAGTGGCGGGAGTTGGGTTGTTGCTTGATGGAGTGGCGTCGGAAAGGGAGATGTCGGTCGGATAGGCGGGAGTGGGAGAGGTGGAAAGCGTTAAGGGGGAGACGGTAGGCAGGAAAGGGGTGATCAGAGGCCCACTATCGACAGTCTGCGAAACGCATGCAATGTGGAACAAGCTGAGAGTGAGGAGTATCTTAAGAGCTCTATAGAGTCGTGGCATGGCAATCTCCTTATAACAGAACGATTGTCACAGGATAAATCCTATTCTAATCCAGATCAGGGGCGCAGGGTGTTTTTACGCCAGGAGTCCAGGATAACATTCATCAGGTCGTTTTCCACGTCCTCCATGTTGTTCGGATCGGGACCGAAGGAGTAAAACATGGCATGGTCGCCCCAAGTGTACCAGGGTTGATAAGCTGGCTCCCAGACCCACAAGGCATGATTCAACCCGTTTTGTTCGAAGAATTCGATTTCATCGCGTAAAAAGTCAGCGGCGCCAGGTGCCCAGCGCACTACACCAAACTCGTTGACCGCTACCGGCGCGCCGGTCTGCTCGTGGAAGGCGCGTATCGGGTTGAGCCAGGTCAGCAGCCAGTCGCGGTCGAAGCGGTCGGGGATGCCGTCCCAGGTCAGGTCGAACTCACCAGGGTAGGGGCGGTTGTCGCCGGGTTGTTGGTGGGTGTACTGGAAGGGTCCGTATTGGTGTACGGCATAGACCACCCGTTCGGACTGGATCGGTTGGAGGGCAGGAAGCCAGGGAACACTGCCCCAGCCCATCGGGTTGACCAGGATGGGGGTTTCGGTATCCACACTGCGGATGGCGGTTACCAGGCGCGGGTAGAACTGATTCCAATCGTAGAGCGTCCCGGCGTAATGAGGGTAGAAGTCAGCGGGGTTGTATAGGTCGAGTATCACTTCATCGGCGTTCGGTTCAACCATCAGGTCGTAGCCAACGACAATCGGGTTGGAGCGGTAACGTTCGGCGGTGTAACGCCACATCTCAACCCAGGCATCCTGGGCAGTTTGTTCGGTCCAGACGGTTTCGATGAGCAGAGAAGGGTCGAACCACTCGCCGGCACCGTCGCGGTAGAAGGTGAAATCGCTGCGTCCAGGCCCGCTGCGGAAGGAGATTACAGCAAACAACCCAGCGCGGGCAGCCATCTCCAGCAGGGAATCGAGATTGGCTTGCGCGCCTTCGTCCAAAACGTAGGGCGGGAGCTCGGTGAAAAGTCCTGGGATGGACAGATTGACGTAGTTTGCGCCAAGTGCAGCTAGGCGGTCGAAGTCAGATTGGATATAGGGCGGTCCGATATAGCCATCGCCGAGCAGGTTGCCATCCAGGTCGGGGACGCGAATGCGCTGCCAAATGTTCGCCCCGCGCAGCTGCGTGCCGTTCGTCCAGAGGGAGAATTTATCGGCGGGAGGAGAGGGAGAAGGGGATTGCGGGAGAGGGGAAGAGAATGGGGCGGTTGCGGTGAACGTCCCAGTGTCTGGTATCGCCTGTCCACTGTCAACAGTCGGTGTGGCGCAAGAGGCGAGGAACAGGCTGAGGGCGAGGAGTATTTTGAGGACGTCATTAAGTCGTAGCATGGCAATCTCCTTAACAATGGATTGAAAGCGGCGCAAAAAAAGAATCAACTTAACAGGATTGTGTATGCGAAAAAATCATAAACACTACTTATGATACTCATAAATTCTATATATTGTCCCCAATGAATGAATATAACAAAATCCATTATACATTTGAAGTAAAATCAACAATCATTGATAGAACCGGATATGCCTTCAAGATTATGGATAATTCAAATATGAGAGGAGCATTTCCAACACAAGGATTTCCCACATCGGATATTTTTACGATCATCTTTGGGCTGGCAGATGATTGGTCTCAATTAGAAGCAGTGAAGTTGCCCAAAGATAACGGGTAAGAAGACAGGATTTAGCGATAGTGCGGTTATCACGCTAATGATGCGATGGATAAGCTCGGCCGTTCTAATGCTCATCCATTATTCAGGATAGATGTCTACCCCCTTCTCTGTCAAGGCAGGATTTTGCATCTCTGCTCCCATCTGCAAACCGGTCAGGCTGCTGTTGGCTTTTCCCAGCATTGCCCGCATATCATCCCGCGAATTGTTCAGCATGGTGATAGCCTTCGAAAACCGCCCATCTAATTCCTCTTGCAGAGACTTTAAACTTTCTTGAGCGGTTCGCAGATAAGCGTCTAGCTTGTGCAAATCGATGCTCTGGCTGTTTTTCAGGCACATCTGGTATACCAAAAGCAGATAAGGCACAAACATACTGTAACTGACCAAGACTACGTTCAATTGAAATATATCGGGTTGGATGCCGGCACAGAGATCATACACAGCATCCGGTATTACAGCGATGCCAAAATTGACGGTGATACTCGGATCGATATACTTTTTGACTTCTTTTGCTTTCTGGATGACGGTATCTTCAATCGCTTTCTTTAGCCGCTGCTGTTCGGCGGTATCCTCTGTTTTGGCAAACTGATCGATTAAAGTGGTCGCCGTCCATTTACTGTCGATCGGCATGATCAGGTTGTTCGGCAGTCTTAGGGCAAACTCAACTGTTTTTCCGCCAATGCGAAAATCGCGCACCTGCCATTCAACCGGCAGCCTGGCAAAGACTGCTTCTAGCAGATTTTCACCTGCCGATCCTTTGGATTGGGTGCCGGCGATGATTGTTTCCAACCGCCGGATCGATTTGGCGATCTGCCGTTCTGTCTCCTGTTCTGCTCTCACATGCGAGTGAAGTTCTGTCAAATTGTTTTGGGCGGTGGATAGATCCGTCCGCATTGCCTGGGCAGCGTCGTTCAGGTTCGAGGTCAGGGTTTTGAGTTCGGTGATGGCGGATATAGCGTTTGTCGCAAAAATCCCAACCCCCTGATTGACCTGTTGTTGATTCTGCTCGACCGACCCGATTCGCTCGGTCAGTCCTCGGATATCGGCATGCAAAGCATTCACAGTCTGGATGACCGGCTCGATATGGGCGAGTTTCTCCCCCAAAACCGCCATTTGCGGTGCGATATGCCGGGTTTCGTCTTTATCCCCCCGTATTTTGCGGATTTGGAAGAACAAGATGACAACGAATATGACCAACAGGAACAACACGATTAACGTGATGATGCCTAAACCTAAAACC
>Ga0101944_10005577_pt1 | contig 14144 bp, 13 predicted proteins | sample DewCreD2012metaG_FD_75245 | JGI IMG/M metagenome (GOLD analysis project Ga0101944, IMG submission 75245) | Hot spring sediment bacterial and archeal communities from British Columbia, Canada, to study Microbial Dark Matter (Phase II) - Dewar... ... | reverse complement strand
TCGCGCCAATGAAGCTCCTCGGCAGCCTCGACCCTCCCTTCGCGACGCAGCCGTCCGATCCCCCGCCCCCGGCCAGCGCCGGGACCGGCTGAAATCCGCGAACGATACCAGGGCAGTCCAGTCACGCCACCCCGGCTGCCGCGCCCGCGGGAGGGCCGCGACCGGCGGCGGCTCCGCCGGCGCCCCGGCGAGGCGCCGCAGGGCGAGCCCCGACGCACGACGCGCCACGAGGCCCCCGCCCCGTGGCGCGCCCACCCGCCACCGCCGGCCGGTACCGCGCCGCGCACGACGCGCGACGCCGGCCGGTCGCCCTCTACCGCTTCAGGTTCACCAGCTCGTTCAGCATCTCGTCGCTCGTCGTGATCACGCGCGCGTTCGCCTGGAACCCGCGCTGGGTCACGATCATGTTCGTGAACTCCTGCGAGATGTCCACGTTCGAGTTCTCCAGCGCGCCCGGCGTGATCGTGCTCGGGTTGCTGAGCCCCGCGAAGCCGAGGACCGCCTGGCCGGAGTTGGCCGACTCCTCGTACACGTTGTCGCCGCTGCGGAGCAGGCCCGACGGGTTGTTGAAGCTCGCGAGGGTCACCTGCGCGAGGCTGCGGTTCACCCCGTTCGTGAAGAAGCCGGTGATCACGCCGAACTTGTCCACGCTGATCTTCGTCAGGTCGCCGGCCTGGTAGCCGTCCTGCGACGAGATCACGGCGTTCGACGGCCGCGCGAAGCCGGCGAGCCCGTCGAAGCTGTTGATCGTGCCGGGGTTGATGTCCACGTCGAACGCCGGCGCGCCGCCCACCGGGGTGATCTGCACCGTGGTGGGGGAGAAGGCCGAGAGCGTGCCGGTGCCGGCGAACTGCACCGTGCCCGAGCCGCCCGCCGTGACGTTCGCCGTGCCGCCCGCGACGTTCGCCGTCCACGTCCACTCGCCCGGGTTCGCCGTGCGGGTGAAGGTGATGGCGAGGGAATGCGGGGCGCCGGCCGCGTCGTAGACGGTGATCCCCATCTGGTGCGTGTCGCCGGTCGCCGCGTTCGCGTCGAGGTTGCCGGTGAGGCGGACGTTCGCCGTCGCCTGCGCCGGCGACTTCTGGCCGAGCGGGAGCACGACGTCGCCGATCGCCGAGCTGGCGGAGAAGTTGCCGTTCGCGTCGGCATTGATGCCCTGCACCACGTACCCGTTGTTCGCCGCGATCAGGCGCCCCTCGGCGTCGAGCTGGAAGTTGCCGGCGCGGGTGTACACCCGTCGCGACCCGTCGCTCACCACGAAGAACGAGTCGCCCTGGATCGCCATGTCGGTCGTCTGGCCGGTGGACTCGAGCGACCCCTGCGTGAAGAGCTGGTCGATCGTGCCGATGTTCATGCCGGACCCGATCTGGATCGGGTTCACGCCGCCCGTGTCGCCGGGCGGGCGCGACGCGCCCTGCAGGAGCTGCGCGAAGGCCTCCTTGAAGGTCACGCGGGACGCCTTGAACGCCACCGTGTTGACGTTGGCGATGTTGTTGCCGATCACGTCCATGCGGGTCTGGTGGTTCCGCAGGCCCGAGACGCCGGCGAAGAGGGATCGCATCATGCGCTGCCAGCTCCTACCGTGAGAGTGAACCGCCCGCCACCTCGACCAGCTGGTCGAGGGGGATGCTGAACGACCCGAGGCGCAGCACCGGCGCCCCGTCCTGGAACACCACCCCATCCACCACCCCGCGCGCCATCGTCGCCGCGCGCACCGGCTGCGCGTCGCCGCCGGGGCGCACCACGACCTCCGCCCGCCAGTTGCCCGGCAGGAGCCCGCCCGGGAGCTCGAGCGCCGTGCGCCCGGGCTGCACGGCGCCGAGGTCGCGCGTCGCGACCACCGACCCGGCCGCGTCGCGGAGCGTGAGCCGCGCCGTGCCGCCGATCGCCGACTCGATCACCACCGACCCCCGCCCCGACGACGGCACCTGCACCACGTCGGTGCGTGCCGTGACCTCCTTGCCGATCAGCGAGGCGCCGAGGTTCGTCTGGAGCGAGAGCGCCTGCAGCCCCGCTGCCGCGCGCTGGGCCTCCACGGCCGCCGCGAGGTTGGTGAGCTGCTCGACGTTCGTGAACTGCGCCAGCTGCGCCGCGAACTCGTGCGGCTGCAGGGGGCTCATCGGGTCCTGGTTCTCCAGCTGCGCGAGCAGGAGCTTCAGGAACTCGTCCTTGCCGAGGGTCTTGCGCGTCGTCGGCGGCGACGCGGGCTGGAGCCCGGCGAACCGGGTCAGCGTGTCGATCGACTGCGCCTCCATGGCCTACCTCCGCCGCTCGCGCGGCTGGCGCTGGGACTGCTGCTGCGAACGCTCCCGGTCGGGCGCGCGCTGCTGGTCCCGGTACGACGGGGCCGACCCCTGCCGGTCCCCCTGCCCGGACTCGCGCGGGCGTCCCGCCTCGAGTCCCGTGGGCGTGCCCGCCGCCGGCATCCCCGGCTCGCGCACGCCGACCTGCACCTCGCGGAAGCCCTGCTGCCGCAGCGACCGCTCCAGCTCCGGCCGCGCCTCGGCGAGCCGCGCGGCGAGCTCCCCGTCGGGCGCCACGATGCGCGCGCGCACGGCGCCGTCCCGCACCTGCACCTGCACCCTGGCACCGCCCATCTCCTCGGGAAGCGTGACGACGGCGCGGTCGCCCGGCGCGGTCCCGGAGGGCAGCGCCGTCGCGGCGCGTGGCGCCACGACCGAGGCGGCGCCCGGGGCGGGCTCGTCGGGGGCTGGCGACGCCGAGGCGGGGATCGGGGCGCCGGCGAGCGGCGGCGCGGCGGCCGCGGGCCGTGGCGCGTCGTGCGTCGGGCGCTGCGAGGGGCGCGCGGGCACCGGCTCGGCGGCGCGAGCGACGTCGCCGGACTGGCGTGGGGCGTCGGGCGCCGACCGCCGCGCGTCGCGGGGCGAGGCCGGCTCCGAGCGCGATGGAGACCGCGTGTCGCGCGCGGCGAGCGTCACCTCGAGGCGCTCGATGCGCTCGAACGACTCGCGGAGCGTCGCGGTCGTGGGCGCGGCATCGGGTCGCGCCGCATCCGTGCGCACCAGGTCGGCCGGCGTGTCGGAAGACTCGAACGTGTCGGCGGACCCATCGGCGTCGGGGCTCGCGAGCGCAGTATCGCTGGCCGCGGCCGCGCGGGTGCCGCGCAGCGTCGACATCGGTCGCGTCATCGTCGGCTGCGCCGGCAGGGCCGCGACCGCAGGCTCGCGCGCGGGCTCGGGCCCGGCGAGCGTCGGATCGGGCTCGCCGGCGCGCGGATCGGTCACGGACGCCGGCGGGGCCTCCACCACGATCCGCGGGATCGCCTCGAACGCGCGCCACGCCGCGTGCGCCGTGAGCAGGAACGGGTCGAGCGCGGCCGCGTCGCCAGCGGGCACCGCCGTGTCCGCGCTCTCCGGAGCCGCGCGCTCGCGCGGCGCGTCGTCCTCGCGCGGCGGCGCCGACTCGGCCTCGTCGGCCTCGGGCGGCGCCGCCAGCGTGGCAGGCGCCAGGGTCGCGCACGGCACCTCGCACGTCTCCACCACCGGCGCCTCGACCTCGCCGACCACCGGCGCCGCGACGACGGGGCGCGGGGCGACGGGCACGTCGGACATCACCGGTACCGCTGGCGCGTCGACGACGGGAGCCGGCGTCGCGGTCATGGCCACGACGGGCGCCGGTGCCGCACGCGTGACGTCGAGCGCCGGGGTCGGCAGGATCGGCGCGGACAGATGCGTCGCGGACGCCGCGGGCGCCACGATCACGTCGGGCCGCGGCATCGCCACGTCGGCGAGACACGCGACCGGGCACGAACCCGCCGGCGCGTCGAGCGGCATCGGCGCCGGCACCGACGGCGACAGCAGCGGTGTCAGCGACGCGGGTACCGGTGGCGGCACCGGGATCGGCATCCCGGGGAACGGTACGGGTGCCGGCTTCGGCAGCGGGAGCGCCGCGGACTCCGGCGCGGCCGCTTCCATCGCACCGGCGAGTACCGGCGCGAACGGCACCGCCGGCGCGGCCGACGGCGCTGACGTGGCCAGGTCGGCCGGCACGTCAGCGAGGGCGACGAGCGCGGGGACCGTCACTTGTGCGCCTCGGGGGTCAGCAGGCGGCGGCTCAGCGTGGCCGCGCGGTCGTTGGGCAGCTCCTTCAGCAGGTCGCCCACCTGCTTCGGCGGCAGGAAGCGCAGCACCCCCTCGATCTCGGTGTCCGACATGAGCCCCATCACCTTCACGGCGTCGCCGGGCTTCATGGCGCCGAAGATCTTCGCCACCCGCTTGTACCCGGCCTGGCGCGCGGAGTCGCGGCCGGCCGCCACCGGTGCCGACTTCGCCGGCTCGACCAGCGCGACCGGTGCCGCAGGCGGCGTCGGCGGGGCGAGCGCGCCGACGGCACTGCCGTCGCCGGTCGAGTCGCCCGTGGCGACGTGCGTGGCGGGCGCCTGATGGCTCGAGTCGGCGTGGCCCGCGGGCGCGTGCGCCGAGTCGGGCACGGCGTGCGCGGCCGAGTCGGCGGGGGCCGCGGCCGCAGCGGCCGCGGCGGACTGCTTCGCCCGCATGACGCCGGCACCCGTGCCGCCGGCCACGCCGACGACGAACGCCACCGCCCCGATGATCGCCAGTTTCATGCTGTCCCCCCTCCGGTCACGAGGCGGCTCGCCACGTCGTCGAGCACCGCCTGCTCGGCGCGCGCCGCCGCCAGCTTCCAGTCCTCCAGCCGCGACTCGCGCAGCTTCTCGAGCGCGCGGCGGTCGCGTCGTGCCTGTTCCCACGCCTCGCGCGCGGCCTCGACCGCGGCGAGCGACTCCCGATGGCGCGCCGCCGCCGCCTCGGCGCGGGCGCGGACGCCCTCCACTGCGAGCACCAGGTTCCCCACCGCGCCGGCCGCGACCGGCCTGGCCCCCGACGCCGCCACCTGCCGCACCGCCTCCGCCAGCGCCGATGCCTCCGACTCCGCCGCCTTGCGCGCCGCGCGCTCGGCCGCCTGCGCCGCCCCGAGGTCGCGCGCGCGCTCCTGCTCCGCGGCGAGGCGCAGCTGCAGCACCCGCTCGAGGCGGAAGGTGAAGCGCGTCACGCGGCGGCCCCGGTGGCGCGGCCGCCGGCGAGGCCGCGGCGCGCGAGCTCGAGCACCTGCTGGCGGGTGGCGGCGTACGGCGTCCCGACCTCGGGCGCCTGCCGCAGGAACTGCAGGCTCGCCGCGCGCAGCTCGATCGCCGCGTCCACGTCGCGGTCGGCGCCGGGCTTGTACGCGCCCACCGTGATCAGGTCCTCCGCGTCGCGGTACGCGGCGAGGAGCCGCAGCAGGGCGTTGGCGCCCTGCAGGTGCTCCGCGTCCACCACCGCGTCGCGCACCCGGCTCACGCTCTCCAGCACGTCGATCGCCGGGAAGTGCTTCGCGGCGGCGAGCCGGCGCGACAGCACGATGTGGCCGTCGAGGATCCCGCGGGCCGCGTCGGCGATCGGCTCGTTGAAGTCGTCGCCCTCGACCAGCACGGTGTAGAGCCCGGTGATGCTCCCGGTGGCGCCGGTGCCGGCGCGCTCGAGGAGCCGCGGCAGCTGCGCGAACACCGAGGGCGGGTACCCCTTGGTGGTCGGCGGCTCGCCGACCGCGAGCCCCGTCTCGCGCCACGCCATCGCGACGCGGGTCACCGAGTCCACCATGAGGAGCACGTCGCGCCCCTGGTCACGGAAGTGCTCGGCGATCGCGGTCGCGACGAGCGCCCCGGTGGCGCGCACGACCGCCGACTGGTCGGACGTGGCGACGACCACCACCGACCGCGCGAGCCCCTCGGGCCCGAGGTCGCGCTCGATGAACTCCCGCACCTCGCGCCCCCGCTCGCCGAGGAGGGCGATGACGTTCACGTCGGCGGTGGTCCGCCGGGCGATCATGCCGAGCAGCACGCTCTTGCCGACGCCGGAGCCCGCCATGATCCCCACCCGCTGCCCGCGGCCGATGGTGACGAGGCCGTCGATGGCGCGCACTCCCGTGCCGAGCGGCGCGTCGATGCGGCGCCGCGCGAGGGGGTTCGGCGGGTCGGCGTTGAGCGGGCGGCGCGCGGCGCGGCCGACGGGACCCAGCCCGTCCATCGGCTTCCCCAGCCCGTCCACCACGCGGCCCACCAGCCCGTCGCTCACCGGCACGTCGAGCGCGCGGCCGAGCGGGCGGACCGTCGCCCCGGGGGCGACGCCCGCGAGGTCGCGCAGGGGCATGAGGAGCAGCCCGCGGTCGTGGAAGCCGACGACCATCGCGGTCACCCGGGGCGCGCCGTCGTGCTCGATCCGGCAGAGCTCGCCCAGCGACACGTCGAGCGACGACGACTCGACCACCTGCCCCACCACGCGCGTCACCCGCCCGAAGACGGTGAAGCGCGGCACCTCGCGCAGGCGCGCGGCGAGCGGGGCCGGCGGGGCCAGGAGGCGCTCACCCATGGCGGAGCCGCTCGTAGAGGGCCTGGAGGACCGGCTCGACGCGGCCGTCCACCACGCGCTGCGCGGTCTCGATCCGGTAGCTGCCGCGCTCGAGCGTGGCATCGGGCACCCAGTGCGCCTCGAGCGCGCGGCCGCCGGCCGCCTGCAGCTCGAGCTGGCCGGCGAGCGCCGCGAGGTCGTCCGGATGCAGGCGGATCTCGAGCATCCCCTCGACGGGGAGGAGCGCCACCGCCTGCCGCACGAGGTCGCGCACCACCGTCGGGTCGGCGGCCACCTCCCGCTGCAGCAGCTGCGCACCGACCGCCACCGCGAGGGCCGCGACCTGCTCCTCGACCTCGCTCACGAAGGCGGCCCGCACCGCCTCGAGCGCCTGCGCCGCGCCGGCGAGCGCCTCGAGCGCGGCCCCCACCTCGCGGGCGGCGCGCGCGGTGGCCTCCGCCTCGCCGTCGGCGCGGCCGGCGGCGTAGGCGTCGGCGAGCGCGAGTTCCTCCTGGGTCGGCGGCGGCGGGCCCTCGGGCGCGGCGGCGCGCGGGGCGGCGCCCGGCAACTCCGGGAGCGGCCAGAGCGCAAAGCGCGCCGGCGGCGCCTCGGCGGGCGGGTCGAGCGCCAGCGGCGCGAACTCAGGCCACGAGGTCATCGCCGCCGCGGCCGCTGATGGTGACCTCGCCCGACTCCTCGAGCGAGCGCACGACCTGGATGATCCGCGCCTGCGCCGCCTCGACGTCCTTGACGCGCACCGCGCCCAGGAACTCGATCTCCTCCTGCAGCGCCGCCGCGGCGCGCTCGGACATGTTGCGGAGGATGTGCTCCTTCAGCTCCGGGCTCGCCACCTTGAGCGCGAGCGCCAGCTCCTTGCCGTCCACGTCGCGCAGCACCCGCTGCATCGAGCGCGGGTCGAGCGACTTGAGGTCCTCGAAGACGAACATCAGCGCCTTGATCTGCTCGACGAGCTGCGGGTCGCGCCCGCCGATCGCCTCGAGCAGCGCCTTCTCGGCGCTCGGGCCGGCGATGTTCAGCACGTTGGCCACCGCGAGCGGCCCGCCGGAGAGGGTCATCTCGCTCGAGAGCGAGATGTCGGCCTTGCTCGAGAGCGCCGACTCCACGAGCTGCAGCATCTCGGGCGAGATCTTCTCCATCTTCGCCACGCGGTAGAGCACGTCGCTCGCCAGCTCGGGCGCCATCGCCTCGATGACCCCCGCCGCCTGCTTGATGTCGAGGTGGGCGAGGATCAGCGCGATCGTCTGCGGGTGCTCGCCGCGCAGCACGGTGAGGAGGAGGTCCGGCGTCGCCTTCTTGAGCCGGCGCAGCCCCTGGTTGGTGAGCTGCTCGCGGATCTTCTCCAGCACGACCTTCGCCCGCTCGCTGCCGAGCGCCTGCTCGAGGATCGCACGGGCGTACTCCACGCCTCCCTGCGCGATCGACTCGACGGCGCGGGCCACCTCGCGGTACTCCGTCAGGACCCCGTCCACCGTGTCGGCACTCACCGCCGGCAGCGACGCGATCTCGCGCGAGACGGCCTCGACGACCTCCTGCGGGAGGAGCTTCATCACGCGCGCGGCCTGCTCGGTGCCGAGGGCCATGCAGAGGATCGCGGCCTTCTGGGCGCCATCCAGCGGGTCGTTGCGCCTCGCGGTCGCGGTTGCCATCAGTCGCCCTTGACCCAGGCGGAGACGACCTGCGCCACCGTCTCGGGCCGGGTGGTGGACTCGGCCTGGACCGTCTGCCGCAGCTGCAGCGACGCGCGGGTCTGCGGGCTCTCGATCGGGGGCAGCGGCGCGAGGAAGTCGGACGAGGTCAGCGCCTCGGCGGCTGCCGACGCCGGCACCGCCGCGGTAGCGCCGCCCGTCGCCGCCCCCGCGAGCGCGGGCGCGCCCGCCGGCGCCGCCGGCTTCAGGGCGCGCCAGCCGAGGACGAAGGCGACGAGGATCCCGAGCAGCACGAGCGCCGGCCGACTGAAGCGCTCCGCCAGGTCGAGCGCCGTGGCGGCGCCCGCGGCGGCCGCCGCGCTGTCGGCCTCGATCCCGGTCACCGCGGCCGCCGCCGACACCTCGAACGGCATCGCGATCACCGACACCCGGTCCCCACGGAGCGAATCGAGGCCCAGGGCGTCGCGGAGCACCGAGTCGAGCGTCGCCACCTGCGCGGCGACCGGCGTGCCGGCGTCGGCCGCCTTCTGCAGCAGCACCTGCTCGTTGACCAGCGCCGCCACGGTGAGCTGGCGCACGCCGCCGATCGAGCCGATCACCCGCTCGATCCTCTTGGAGTTCTGGTACTGGTTCGCGATCACCGTCGAGGCGGCGCCCGTCTCCGGGTCGGCCCCGCCCTCGCTGCGCTGCTCCGTCTGCAGCACCTGGCCCTCGGGGTCGTACGCCTCGATGGTGCGCTCCACCTGCTCGAAGTTGAGCTGCGCCGCCACCTGCACCCGGGCGTTGCCGCCGCCGACGGCGGTGGCGAGGAACTCTTCCGCCTTCCGCGCCAGCTCCTGCTCCACGCCGCGCTGCAGCTCGAGCTGGCGCGACGAGAGGCCGATGGCGCTGCCGCCCTCGTTCGGCATCGAGAGGAGCCGGCCGGTCTCGTCCATCACCGCGACGTTCTCGGGCGGGAGCTGCTCGACGCTGTTGCTCACCAGGTACTGGATCCCCTGCACCACGTCGGGGGCGAGCACCAGGCCGCGCCGCCGCGTCACCACGACCGCCGCCTCCGCCGGCCGCTCGAGCCGCCGGAGCGGGCTCGACTCGGGGAGCGCGAGGTGCACCTGCGCCTTCTCGACGCCGCGCAGCGTCCCCACCGTCCGCGCCAGCTCGCCCTCGAGCGCGCGGCGGTAGGTGATCCGCTGGGTGAAGTCGGTCATCCCCCAGGTGGGCTTGTCGAAGAGCTCGAGCCCCGGCTTGCCGGCGGCGGGGAGGCCGTCCTGCGCCAGGAGCACGCGCGCGCGGGCCACGTCGGCCTGCGGCACGAGCACGGTGGTGCCGCCATCCTCGAGGCGGAACGGGACCGACGCCTGCTGCAGCCCGTCGGTGACCTGCCCCACGGCGCCCAGCTCGAGGTCGCGGAAGAGCGGCACGTACTGCGGGCCCGCGGCCCAGCGGCTCGCGGCGAACAGGAGGAGCAGGCCGCCGACGAGCGCGCCGGCGACGAGCGCGCGGCGCTGCGGCGCCAGCTGGCGCACGGTCTCCTGCAGCGTGGGAGGGATCGGGCTCGCCATGCGTCAGCGCGCGGGGCTCAGACCTGGGTGTTCATGACGGTGCGGTAGGCCTCGGTGAGCTTGTTGCGCAGCTCCACGAGGAGCTCGAGGGCGACGCCGGCCTCCTCGCTCGCCGCCATCACCTGGTGCAGCTCCACCGGCTCGCCGCGCAGGAACGCGCCGAGCATGTCCTTCGACTCGTCCTGCAGGCGCTGGGCGTCGTTGAGGCCGCGCACCAGCAGGTCCTTGAACGACGCGCCATCGGCCGGCTGGCCGAGCAGCTGGATGCCGCGCTCGAGCGGCGAGACGACGGGACCCGGGACCGGGCCGATCGGGGCGGTCATCGCTCAGGCCCGCAGGTCCACGCGAAGGCCGAGCGGCGCGTCGGCGGCGCCGGCCGCCGGCTTCGCCCCCGGCCCGTACGAGAGCGGCCCGAGCTCGGCGCGGCGCAGGAAGAACGCCTTCTCCTCGCTCGTGAGCACCGCCCAGAGCTGCGGGTCGCTGCCGGCCGGCACGTCGGCCGCCGGTGCCGCCGCGGGCGCCGGGCGCGCCGCGGCGGCCGGCTCGCGCCGCTCGACCTGCTGGATGCCGTACGCGGCGCGGACGCCGCCCCCGATGCCGGAGATCGCCATCGTCGTGCTCCCCCTGGGGTCAGATCTCGAGCGCGCGGCGCAGCATGGCCTTCGCCACCTGGAACACCGTCGCGTTCGCCTCGTGCATCCGCCGCGCGACCATCAGGTCCACCGTCTCCGACGCGAGGTCCACGTTGGGCATCGTGACGTAGCCCATCTCGTTCGCGTCGGGATGGCCGGGGTCGTACACCTGGCGCCCCGCGGTCCGGTCGGTGTAGGTCTCCGTCCGCGTCCCCGACGCCACCGTCACCTGCCGCCGGTACGGCCCGCCCTCGGCGGTGCGCGTGGTCCCGGCGTTCGCGATGTTCGCGCTGATCGTCTCGATGAAGCGCTGCTGCACCGACATCCCTGCCGCCGACTGGAAGAGCGGGCGCATCAGCGCGCGCAGCGGCCGCGGCGTGACGGGCGGCTGCCCGACGATGCGCTCAGCCACGGTCGCGGATGGCGAGGCGGAGCTTGTCGTAGGCCCCGCTCAGCAGCTTCGCGCTCGCCTCGTACCGCAGTTGCGTCTCGGCGAGCGACGCCATCTCCACCTGCAGGTCGATCTCGGGCTTCGCGGGCGTCCGGCCGGTGGCCGCCGCCTCGAGCACCGTGCCGAAGCTGCTCGTGCTCGCCTCGCTCGCCGCCGCCACGCGCCGCGCGATCGCGCGCTGCGTGGCGGCCTGCTCCTCGAGCCCGCCCTTGAGCAAGTGGATGTTCGTCCCTGAGCCCCACAGCGACCTGATCATCCTCCGCCTCCATGCAGGACATGCGTCACCGGCCCGGGACAGGGCACGGCGCGTGCCGTCCCGACCGCGCACGTGAAGTCGTTGTCGCCGAGTGACTTGCACGCATGGGCCGCCGCGCGGCGGGCGGCGCGCGGGCTTCCTCGCGGAAGGATCTGCTGGCGGTCGAGGGGAAAAGTCTGCCGCCCCGCGGGCCGGGATCGGCGCGCGGGGCGGCGGGACGAGCTCACCGACAAGCTGCAGCTACTTGATGACCGCGGCGCCGGCCCGGCGCGGCTACCGCTGCTCGGCGGGGGCCTTCGGGCCGTTGAGCTTGTTGCGCAGGGTGCGCTCGCTGATGCCGAGGAGCTTGGCGGCGCGCGTGCGGTTGCCGCCGGTCGCCTGCAGCGCGCGGTCGATCGCGATCCGCTCGATCTCGTTCAGGTCGAACGGCATCGCCTCGGCCCCCGCCACGGCCGCCGGGGCGGACGGCGTCGCGGACGGCACCGTGGCCGGCGTGGCGCGCGGGCCGTCGGCCGGCGCCGTGAGGAACTCGGCGAACATGTCCGGCGTGAGCATCTCGCCGCGCGACATGATCACCCCGCGCTCGATCGCGTTGGCGAGCTCGCGGACGTTGCCGGGCCACGCATGGCGCTGCAGGAGCGCCATCGTCTCGGGCGGCACGGCGGGCACCCCCATCCCGAGCTGCTCCGCCGAGCGCTTCAGGAAGAACTGCACCAGGCGGGGGATGTCGTCGGGCCGCTCGCGCAGCGCCGGCGTGGTGATGGGGACGACGGCGAGGCGGTAGTAGAGGTCGCCGCGGAACTTGCCGGCCTCGACCTCCGCCTTGATGTCGCGGTTGGTGGTGGCGACGAGGCGCACGTCCACCTTGATCGCCTGGTGCCCGCCGACCCGCTCGAACTCCTGCTCCTGGATCACGCGCAGCAGCTTCGCCTGGAGGTCCAGCCGCATCTCGCTGATCTCGTCGAGGAGGAGGGTGCCGCCGTGCGCGCGCTCGAAGGCGCCCGCGGTGCGCACCGTGGCGCCGGTGAAGGCGCCCTTCTCGTGGCCGAAGAGGGCGCTCTCGACCAGCCCCTCGGGGAGCGCCGCGCAGTTGATCGTGATGAAGGGGCCGTCGGCGCGGGTGCTCTGGTCGTGGATGGCGCGGGCGAACAGCTCCTTGCCGGTCCCCGACTCGCCCTGCAGCAGCACGGTGGAATCGGTGGCGGCGACGCGCTGCACCTGCTGGCTGATGGCTTTGAGCGAGGCGTGCTCGCCGACGATGCGCGGGAAGCCGTAGCGCGCGGCGTACTCCTCGCGCAGGATGAGGTTCTCGCGCAGCAACTCCTGCTGGCGCGCGGCGCGATCCACCAGCAGGCGCAGATGATCGAAGTCCACCGGCTTCTGGATGAAGTCGAAGGCGCCTTCTTTCATGGCGGTGACGGCTTCCTCGACGGAGCCGTAGGCGGTCATGAGGATGACGGGGATGGAAGGGTCGGCTTGCTTGACTTCGCGCAGCACGTCGAGGCCGGAGGCGCCGGGGAGCTTGAGGTCGGTGAGCACCAGCAGGTAGCGGCGGCGGCGGATGCGGTCGATGGCGGCGTTGCCGTCGGGGACGTCGTCCACGGCATGACCGGACTTCTCCAAGGCCTTGCGCAGCACGGCGCGCAGGTCACCGCTCAATCGCTGGTTTTCCAACCGCAGGCCGCTGGCATCGAGCTGCACCGCCGCCTTGGTGACGCGATCGGCCATCGCCGTCAGGCGGGTCAGGCGGCCTTCGGCCACCGTGAGGAACAGAAACAGGTGCGACGGATCGCCGCCGCCATTGCGGGTGGCCGCCTCCAGCCGCAGTACCTGGGTGCAGGCCGGCATCCAGTTCGGATCGCGCGGGAGGACGGTGATGGTTCCGGTCAGGTCCAGCGGCGTGGCGAAGGCCGGCACGTTGGCCGTCAGGGTGCCCTGCACGCTGTCGCCGCTGCGTCTGGCCGACACCGCCACATCTTCCAGATGGCCGCCGCTGTCGATGGCCAGGATGCCGCCGAGCGTCTCGCCGTCCCAGGTGGCGCGCGAGGTCTCGATGGCCAGGATCAGGCTGTCGTCATGATGCAGGCCGTGCATCAGCCGCCCATCGCGCAGGCGCAGATGGGCGGGCTGGGGCCGATCGTCCGCGAAGAGTCCGCCCGGCAGCTCGAAGGTCAGAGTCTGGCGCCGCTGGTCAGCCGGCCGGCGCAGGTCGTAGCACAGCAGGCTGTCATGGCCGCGGATGAAGATGCGGCCATCGACGACCGGGGTGAGGATGGGGATCATGTAGCCGACCGCGAAGGGGCCGCGCCAGAGATCGAGAATGCGGCCGCGCGCGGCATCGCGCACCACGAAACCCGGCGTGATGGCCAGGCCGTCGGCCAGCACCGGCGAGACCCCGCCGCCCGGATGCCCGGACTTGGTGCAGCCTTCAGCCGCACCGAGACCTCTGGCCAGGATGCGGCCGGTGTCACGTTCCAGGATCAGGCCGGCGTGTACTAACTCGGGCAACAGCAGACCCCCGCCGGCGCAGGGATGGACATATCCGTAGGTGTTCAACCGGTGTTCATCCGGCAGTTCCCAGATCCTCGTGGCGCCGGTGGCCGACAGGCGGTAGGCGGCCACGGTGGGGGTCGGCCTGCCGGCCTTGGCCAACTGATTGGTGTCGGTGGATTCCACGAGCCGCCCATTGGTCATCAGCACTCCACCGTCCAAGGACATGGTCACGTCGTTGGCGCCGATGGCGGTGTGCTCCCACAGCAAAGCGCCGGTGAGGGCATCCAGGCAGACCAGCCGTACCGGGCCGGCCGGTTTGTTGCCACCCTGGTTGCCGCCGCCCAGGCTGATCACCCGTTCGGCCGTGCCATCATGCCAAGGCAGGGCGCAGGCCTGGCCGCTGCTGGCGTTGACCACCTTCCACCGCACCGCACCGGTGGCCGGATCCAGGCCCATCAGGCCGTCGTAGTACAAGGAGCAGACCACCGTGCCGCCTATGGGCATGGGGGCGGTGCTGCGGTTGAACAGCGGAACCTGGGTGGTCCACAGCACGGTGCCGGTCAGGGCCTCCAGACCGACGGCGAAGCCATTGAGGCCGACGCAGACCAGGGTGGTGCCGATCAGGCAGCAGCCGCCGGCCCCGCCGCCCTTGCCGCCGACCTCGCCCCCCTTCCCGACGAAACGCTGCCTCCACACCGTGCGGCCAGTGGCGGCATCGACC
>Ga0101944_10005576_pt1 | contig 14146 bp, 14 predicted proteins | sample DewCreD2012metaG_FD_75245 | JGI IMG/M metagenome (GOLD analysis project Ga0101944, IMG submission 75245) | Hot spring sediment bacterial and archeal communities from British Columbia, Canada, to study Microbial Dark Matter (Phase II) - Dewar... ... | reverse complement strand
GTGCCCGCGTTGGTATAGCCCGCTTCGCGGGCGAGCCGGACCGCCGCCTCGCACATGGCGCGGCGTTTCTCTTCCGAAAGGCGGGGCGAGGGGCTTTCCTCGATCAGTTTCTGATGCCGCCGCTGGGTGCTGCACTCGCGCTCGAACAAGTGGCACACATTGCCGTGATGGTCGGCGATGATCTGCACCTCGACGTGCCGCGGACGGTCGATATAGCGTTCCAGATACACTCCGGGGTTGCCAAAGGCCGCTTGCGCTTCGGCCCGGGCCTGGTTGAGCGCGGCCTTCAAAGCCAGGTCGTTCGCGGCGACCCGCATCCCTTTGCCACCCCCGCCGGCCGTGGCCTTGATCAGCACCGGGAAGCCGATCTCGTGCGCTAGACGCACCGCCTCCGCATCGTCCGTGATCAACCCGGGACTTCCCGGGACCACCGGCACGTTCGCCTTGCGGGCTAGGGTGCGGGCGGTGTTCTTGTCGCCCAGCGCTTCCATGGCCTGGGGCGTGGGGCCGATGAACTCGATGTTGCAGCTTCGGCAGACTTCGTTGAAATGGGCGTTCTCGGAGAGGAATCCGTAGCCAGGATGGATCGCCTCGACGTTGCCCACCTCGGCCGCGCTAATGATCTGGTCGATCTTCAGGTAGCTCTGCGTCGAACGCGGCGGCCCGATGCAGATCGCCTCGTCGGCCAGTTGCAAATACTGGCTGCCCGCATCGGCTGTGCTGTAGACGCAGACCGTCTCGATCCCCAGTTCCTTACAGGCACGGATGATCCGCAGCGCGATCTCGCCGCGATTGGCAATCAGGATCCGCTTGAACATCAGTCCGCACCCCGACCTACGCGCGTCGGCCCCTTGATCCCTGCCCCACGCCCTGCCGCCGTCTAACCGCTGGTATCCACCTTGAACAGCGGCTTGTCGAAATCGACCGCTTCCCCATCCTCGCACAGTACGGCGACGATGCGTCCCCGCACTTCGGCCGGTATCTCATTGAACACCTTCATCGCCTCGATGGTGCAGACCACCGTCGTCGGTTCGACCCGGTCCCCCACTTTGACGAACGGTTCGGCCTTCGGATTGGGACGACTGTAGAACGTCCCGACCATCGGGCTTTTGATCAGCACGATCGACGTGCTTTCGGCCGGGGGAGAAGCCGCCGCCGGGGAAGTGGCCGTGGTAGCGGCGGGCGGCGGGGGAGGGGGAGGGGGAGGCGGTGGGGGGGGCGGATACGCGCCGCGAGCCACTTCACGCGGCCCACGGCAGATGCGAATCCGCTGACGCTGCTGCCGCAAGTCCACTTCGCTCAGGTCGTGCTCCTTCATCAGCTCGACCAGGCGGCGGATCCGTTCGATCTCGAAGACGCTGTCAGCAGCATTCTCGGGCGGTTGACTCATACTCCCCTTCCGGCTGCGGGTCGTCTTGGGGGCAGGCGGCCTTTTGCCTGCGCCACGGGGTGGTTTCTCTGACGGGGCCATATTTCTCCAGCGGCAGCCTCACACTGCCTGGCGACGTGCAGGCCGGCGGACGATCGTCCCCCCAGCCTGCGGTTCCCAGCGATTCAGCGAACCATACACTTCTCCCACGCCTTGGGCCAACGGGTCAGCACCTCGCAGCCCTCCGACGTTACCAGCACATCGTCCTCGATCCGCACGCCACCCCAGCCAGGCAGGTAAATGCCCGGCTCAATGGTGACCACCATGCCAGCCGCCACGGGGCGCGACTGGTCTGGCCCCAGCCGCGGCTGCTCGTGGACCGCCAGCCCGATCCCATGACCGAGGGCATGCCCGAAGGCTTCGCCATAGCCCGCGTCGCTGATCACTTTACGCGCGGCGGCGTCGACCTCCTTCAGTAGTACCCCGGGGCGGATCGCACCGATCGCCGCCTCCTGAGCGGCGAGCACAACCTTGTACACCCTTTCGAGTTGGGGCGAGAGTTTACCGGTGACCAACACGCGGGTCAAGTCGCTGTGATAGCCCGCGTACCGCGCTCCCCAGTCGATCAGCACGAAATCGTCGTCCCCCAGTTTGGTGTGGTCGGTGGGGCGACCATGCGGCAGAGCCGCTCGTGGCCCTACGCCAATGATTGCCGGGAACGCCCCGCACGTGCCTCCCTCGCGGCGGATGCGGTACTCCAGCTCGTCGGCTACCTGTTTTTCGGACATTTGCAGGTCCAGTCCTTGGCGCACCTCCGCCAGGGCCTGCTCCGCAATCCGGATCGCCTCGCGAATCGTCGCAACCTCTGATTCGTCTTTGATTTCGCGCAACGATTCCACCAGCCCCCGCGTCAGCGCTAGCTTGCCGGCCGGCAGCGCCTCGCGCAATTTTTCATACAAACTATAAGAAATACTCTCGGCTTCGACGCCCACGGCCGGCACCGCCAGTTTGGTAATCACGCTGGCGGCAAAGGCAGGCATTGGGCTACCCGGCCCGCGAACCGCCACTTCCAAGCCCGGACACTCTTCCTGAAGCTGTTGTTCGTAACGGCGGTCGGAAAGGATCACCTCCCGGTCACGCGTGATCAGAAGGAAGCTGGAGTCGCCGGTAAAACCGGTCAAATACGCGACGTTTCGCTCCTCCGTGACCAAGAGTGCCGGCAGGGCCTGGTCGATGAGCAGCCGGCGGAGGGCATCTCGGCGACGGGGATACGACGACATAGCGGTTGCCAGGTAGCGGGAAAGGGGGCCTGGGCTGCGTCTGGTCCGCGCGGGGCGCATCTGCCGGGAATCGTCCGCACCGCGCGACCGCAAGCATGGCACGAGCTGCTTTGGGCCGCAAGCGGCCTTGGACGCCACGGCGCAGTCCGAGGGTGCTGGAAGTGGCTCGGCGGCGCAAGTATGGTAATAGACACGCCGTCCGGCCGCGTGCCTGGGCCGAACGTCGCATTTCCTGCCTGCGTCTTCCCGCCTTCCCGTGCTAGGTGTCTCGATGAAACCGCTGTGTCTGCCTCAGGTGGTGATGGTGCTTGTGGCCTTGGGCCAGGTCGCCCGTGCCGACGACTTGTTTCCCGACAAGAACCTGGAGGCGGTTGTCCGGCAATACGTCTTCGAGAAACGCAACAAGCCCGACCCGCTGGTCGAGGCCGACGTGGTGAACATCTCCACGATCGTGGGCAAAGGAAAGAAAATCACCAGCCTCCAGGGACTGGAGAAATGCAAGAGCCTGGCCTTGCTCGACCTGGAAAACAACGAGATCAGCGACCTGGCGCCCCTCAAAGACCTGAAGTTGATCCAGTCGCTGAACCTGGCCAAGAACAAAATCCAGGACCTGAGCCCGCTGGCTGGGCTGACGAATCTCCAGTACCTGGAGATCAGCTACAACCAGGTGGCCGATCTTTCCCCCCTGAGCAACCTCAAGGCGCTGGTCAACCTGTACGCGTCGCACAACCAGATCAAGGACCTCTCGCCCCTGACCGGGACGCCCAAACTGGTTTCGCTCTACCTGGATGGCAACCCGCTGGAGAACATCCAGGCGCTGGCCAGCCTCAAGAACCTCGAGCGGCTCGACCTGCGTGGCACGGGGATCAGCGACCTTTCTCCGCTGGCGGAGCACACGGAATGGCGTTACCTGTTCCTGCACGGAAACAAGATCACCGATCTGTCGGTGCTGGTCGCGGCGGCCAAGCGCGACTTCGAGGGCCCCAAGCGGTTTGCTCCGTTCTGGCGGCTCTATATCGGCGACAACCCGCTCAGCGAAGCGGCCCGCACCAGCCAGCTCGAGGAGCTGAAAAAATACGGCACCCGCGTCTACCTGACCTACCCTTGATCGCTAGCGCGGGCTTGGTGCGGCTGGCCTGCCGCCGCCCTGGGCCTGCGGGCGGGGCAGCACGGCCGGCTGGCGCTTAGGGCGGCGCGGGCTGGCTGGCCGGGTCCGGAGGGACCGTGGAAGCCGATGTTTCCAGGCGCTGGCGTTCTGCCTGCCAGCGAGCCACCTCGTCCGGTTTTTGTAGTGCCGTGTATAGCGCAATCAGCCGGTCGAGGGCGGCCTGGAGCTGCGAGCTCCGGATGCTCTCGGGAATCGCGGCGCGCTCTGCGCTTATCCCCTGCCAGCCGGCGACCAGGAGCGCTTCCGCTTCGGCCCAAAGCTCTGCTTTTTTCTTTAGGTCGGCCGTCGTCCGGGCGCGGCCGAGGAGCGCTGCGCCTAGCAGCGAACGGGTCTGGGATGTGGTCCAGGCTTGCGGCTGCGCCGACACGCGGATGTTCAGGCACTGCCGGAGGAGCTCCTCGGCTTCCGGGTAATGCCCCTGCTGGAGCAATTCTTGCCCCACGCTGGCCAACTCCCGCACGCAGCCTGGTGATCGCGGGCCGACGGCTACAGCCACGAGCGCCGGCCGCCAGCGATGGGCCCGGTGATACTGACGGGCTTCCAAAAACGCGCCCACGGCGGAGTGAACGATGATCTTAGCGTGCGGATGCTGAAATTGCCGCTGTTCGACGCCACGGACGGCCGCCTCGTACAGCGGCAGAGCCTGGTCGAGCCGGCCCGCGGCACGATAGGCATTGGCGAGGTTGTTCATGCTGGCGAGCGTGTTGGGATGGTCGGCCCCAAGCTTGGCCTTCTGTATGGCGAGCGTCTGCTCGAAGAGCGGGAGTGCCTCTTCGAGCCGGCCTGCGTCACGATAGGCCAAGGCAAGGTTGTTCATGCTGGTCAGCGTGTCGGGATGGTCGGCCCCCAGCTTGGCTTTGCGGGTCTGGTACGCGGCTTGAAACAGCTCGATCGCTTCGGGCGCAAAGCCGAGGTTCATCAAGCTGATTGCCATTGTATTTTGCATCTCGGCCATCGGTTCGGGGTCGCCCAGCGCCTCCTCTTGCAAGGCTTGGCCGGCAGCAACGAGGCGCTGCGCTAGCACCGCCTCCAGCGGCTGGCTGCGCTCCCGCACGGCTTTAATGTCCAGGTCCTTGAACACTGACGTGAGCAGCTCGTTGCTCCGCGCAAGTTGCTGTAGCCTCCGCTCCGCTGTGTACCTGGCTTGTTCTTCCCGCTTGGCGGCCTGTTCCGCCCGCTGGCGCGCTTCTTCCGCCTGCCGCCGGCGAAGCTGCGCCTCCTGCCGCGCGAGGCGCTCCTGCTGGGCCGCCCGCTCCGCCTGCACATAGCCGGCCGTGGTGCCGATCAGTCCCAAAAAGCAGGATGGCCGCGGTGAGCACCGCCGCGCGGAGCAGCAGCCGCCGACGCTTGCCTTGCTCCGCCGCCCGCACCTGCGCCTCAGCCCGTTCCGATTCTGCCCGGCGGGCACGCTCCTCCGCCGCCTGGCGGATGCGGGCCACCTCGGCCGCCACCACCTGCCATCGGCGGGACGGTCCTCCTGCTTGGGCGCCAGACAGCGCCGCGCCAGCTCGATCAGGTCTTGCTTGGCCCCGCACGCCGTCAGCGCCTGCAATGCGTCGTCCAGCTCCCCCCGGATCTTCTGGAGGCGCACCTCATGGGCGCTGCGCCCTCGATACGGCGGCCGGCCGGTGAGAATCTGGCAGAGAGTCGCCCCCAGAGCGAAGACATCGCTCCCCGGGTCGAGCCGGTGAATCTCTCCGCCCGCCTGCTCGGGCGGCATGTAGGCTGGCGTGCCGATCATCTCTCCGGTGCGGGTGGCGGAGCTGTCGCGGGCGGGCGTCTCGATTTCGGTCTCCAGCGGGACGGTGGTCTCGGGGGCAGGCTAGGTGCCGGTTTCTTCGGCGCGCTGGTCGAGCACTTTGGCCAGCCCCCAGTCCATCACCTGCACCTCGCCGTGCGCCCCGACCATGATGTTGGCCGGCTTGAGGTCGCGATGGATCACGTGATGGTCGTGGGCATAACCGACCGCGTGGCAGACTTGCTCGAACATGGCCAGAAACCGGCCGCGGTCGTGGGAGGGGTCGGGTCGTTCTTTGGGCAGGTCCGCCAGCGTCCGCCCTTTGACGAGCCGCATGGCGAGGAAGGGCCGGCCGTCAGGAAAGGTGCCTAGCTCGTGGACCGCCGGGATGCTGGGGTGCTGGAGCTGCGCAGTGACCTGGGCTTCGGCCGTGAAGCGCTCGGCAGCCCGGCGGTTGCCGCGATTGGACGCCTGGAGCGTTTTGATGGCCACGAGGCGATTGAGCGGCAGATCCCCGGCGCGGTACACGACCCCCATGCCTCCCCGGCCGATTTCGCCGAGGAAACGGTAGCGTGCCAGATCGGGCAAGGCTTCACCGTACGGCTGAGTGTCTGGAGAGGAAGGGGCGGGAACTTGCCCGATCTTCTTCAGGCCGGCCCCACAGGGCATCGTCCGGCTCGGGGAGCTGATCGAGCCGCTCCAGGCAAGAGGGACAGTCTTCCAGATGGGCGGCGATCGAAGCGGCCAGCAGGTCGGGCAGCTTGCCCAGTTGGAACGCCTCGAGCTGTTGGGGTGCCGGGCACGCGAGCGGGGATTCGGGGAAGACATGGGCTAGACCTTCTTCGAGCAGATCGCCGAACTCCTGGCGCAAGCGAGCCAGCACCCGGGATTTGACCGTGTACACGGCCCCTTTGCTCATGCCCAGCTCGGCGGCGACTTGCTGCGCCGACTTCTCGTCGACGACGAGCTTGAGGAACGCCTGTCGCGACCGCGGCTCGAACTGGTGCTCGATTAGCTCCACAGCCCGCCGATAGACGGCCCCCTCTTCGCCTTCGACAGGGGGCGGCGTGTGAGAGAGGCTTTGCTCCTGGGCAACCTAGCGCAACTGCTCCTGGAAGGCGGTGCCGCCGGGGCTGGCCGCTTGCTGCCGCGCTCGGCGGAAGTGGTCGCGAATCTTGTTGTGGGTGATCCGCCACAGCCAGCCACGGAACGAGTCGCCCGGACGCTCGCGGCGGAAGGACTGGATGTGGCGGCTGGCGGCGAGGAACGTCTCCTGCGTCACGTCCTCGGCCGCCTCCGCAGGAAGCCCGGCACCTCGACACCAGCCGAGGACGATCGGTTGGAAGAGATGGTCAAACCGCTGCCAGCCATCCTGCTCGCCCGCTTGGAGCTGGCCCAGCAGGGTGGTGCTGAGGGAGGTGCCATCTTGAGGCGGGGGCGGTCGCCCGGCCGCAGAGGAGTCCGGCTCTGCCATCTGCGGAAGCTCCGAGAGGGGAGTGCCCCCGCTGGCGGGGTAATCCTACAAGCCTGAGTGTAGCCGCCCGGAGGGCCGGTTTCAAGCAAGTCTGCCGCAAAAGTGCTGTAAGCGCCCGCGTTGTTCCTGGTGGAAGGAAGGCACAGGGCCTTCCGGAAGTAACGAGTCTGGCCAGCCTGAAGGCTGGCGGCATGCGGGAGCGAGGCGAACGTGACAGCGCCGTGCGTTGTTCTTGGTGAAACGGAGCAGCAAACGGCCTGGAACACGCGGTTCCCGTTGGGCATGCGGATCACGAAAGGAGGAATGGCCATGTTGCGGGTCTCCCTAATGGCGTTGGCGTTGGTCGCGGTGGGCGTGTCTCAGTCGTGGGCTCAGTAGGGGGCACCGCCGTCAGTGACCGTGCGAGGTCCGAACGGTACGTTCCACCTGGGTTCTGACGGGTTTCACCTGAGCAGCCGGACCAAAGATGGAGTGTTCGTCTGGGGTGGCTCGAAAGGCGTTGGCTACAGCGCGATCGTCGGACGGGATGCGGGTCGTACAGCGCAGTGACTCCCAATGGATTTGGTTTCGGAATCATCGATTCGCAGGGTCGGCGTAGCGAGTTGATCATCCCCAAGTCGGGCAGCCCGCAGCTGCGGTTCATCAGTCCCTCGTGGTAGCCGCGATGGTGCGAGGGGACGCGAGATGATTCTCGGTCGGACGGGAAAAGTTCGGTGCCTGTGGAGTCACCACGGGAATAGCGCGTCTAGAAAGTGGAAATGACCTCTCCGGGCGACCACGGCGGCGCGGCTCCGCTCTGGTCGCCTGTCGTTTTGCCGCTCGACAGCATGCATTTCGTATCGGGAACCGTTCACAAAAAGGCTATTTGGCGTGGACGATTATGAGCACCCCAGATCCTAATTCCCAGTCTTTAGCAGTTCTGGCTTTGGTAACCGGCATTCTTTCGCTGATCGTGTGCGCTCCGATTTTTGCTCCGGCGGCCATCGTGCTAGGGGCGATTGCTGGTCCCCGCGGCTATACGATGGGCTGGTGGGGAATGTCACTGGGCATTGTGGGCATCGTCGTCTGGGGACTCTTTATGGCGGCGCTGTTCGGTAGTTGATGAAGCGCCACGGCCCGTCGAAAAACGAAAATGCTACCTAGTTTGGTGCCTCTCGCGTCCGTGGGACATGAAATGCTTCGAGTCCCGAAAGCTCCGTCGAAGTGCCTTTCCGTCGTCCGCTGGGACACACGACTCTTGGGGCGGTGAAGATAAGATGTGCCTTCTGAAAACCTTACATCTTCGGGCTTCCTTGAAGGCAGATCGGGCGACTCTCTGAGCGTGAAGAAGTCCGGCTCCGCTATGGGCAGAAAGTTCGGGAAGGGGGATGCCCCGTTGGCGCGGTGGCTATGCCGACGCGATTGTAAATCCTACGCGGCGAGGTTTTTACCAGAAGTACTGTAAGTGACATGCGTTGTTCTTTCCAGGGGCGAAAGCAAAGCAATCTGTCTGCCGAAACCCCTGATTTGGGAGGTCGATGGTAGCCTGCTCAGAAGTTCATAGGAGAACTTGTTGAGCCAAAGCCATCGGCGTGGCCTGATGCCGAAGAGGGTCGCCGCAAGTTTCAATCTGCCGCCGCGGCCCAGGGGGCATTTTACATCGTTGGTCTGAGGGCGATCGACTGGCCATCGTGCGAGACATGGTGGTCTGGGTGTCGGCCGCGCAAAGCGTGAAAAGCGTGATCAATGTCCCATTATCGAAAGGGTACCTCTATGAGAAGGATGGCCAAAGCAAGTGTTTTGTTGCCGTATCGTGCCGTGATCGTCGTTGCATTGGCAAGTGCCTTGCAATGTTCTGAATCGCTGGCACAAGATGCCGGCCTTTTTATCCAGAAAGCCCGTGTCAATGCCCTGTCAAGTGTGACCTTTACGTGGAGCACCACAGGCGGGCTGGTGTTTATTGATCTGAAAGGTGATGGAGATACGGACTTGGACCTATTCATCTACGATGAACGAGGCACTCTGATCAGAAAGTCTGATGGTCCGACAGATAGCGAAACGGTTATATTTCTCGCCCCCAGGGGAACTTTGAAGATCAGGATTGTAAATCTTGGAATCGTCTTCAATGATTGTCTGGTGACGATGGGCTCTGCACGATAGGGCGTCTCCATCCTCTTGCGCCTCTAAGCTGGCCGTGCGGCTACTACGCAGCGGCGACGGGCGCTGCCGCGCCTCGAGCGTGCAAAACCCTTGGCCGGCTGCGCTTCTGTGGTGCCCCCGGCCTGAGCAACGCTGGAAGCGCGAGCGCTCCTCGCGGCTGTAAAGCGCCGTTGCCTGGCATTCTTGCCAAAGGTCTCTTGACGTACTGGGTGTACAAGTGGCGCCAAGGGCAGACCTGAGCGGCCATGCACCGCATTGGAAAATGAACTGCGTCGCTGCTCAAAGGCGGATGACGCCGGGGACCGGCGGGCGGTATATTCCGGCATAGGCTGGCCGGGCCGTCACGCGCCTTCCTAGGGCGTCCGCGGGCGGTCGCGCCGGGTCGCTGTGGACGCAGCGGCCTGGGCCGGCCTGCCGATCCCTCGTTTTCAGGCCGCCTCGTGTCGCGCTCGCCCGCCTCCGCCCAGCCTCCTTCACCACGCTGGTATGCCGGCGTCGGTCGGTATCAATGGTTGGTCTTGGTGATCGCGTCGCTGGGCTGGGTATTCGACGTGTTCGAGGGACAGGTGTTCGTGGCCAGCATGAACGAGGTCTGGAAAGACCTGCTGCCGCCGGACACTCCGGAGGGTACGCGCCGGTTCTTCGACCATCTGGCGCTGGGGGCGTTTCTGGCCGGTGGGGCATTAGGGGGTGTGCTGTTCGGCGCGCTGGGGGACCGGATCGGCCGGGCCCGGACGATGATCCTGACGATCCTGCTCTACTCGGTGTTTGCCGGGTTGACCGCCCTGGCCCGCACCTGGTGGGAGGTGGTGCTGCTGCGGTTCCTCGTCGCCCTGGGGGTCGGAGGCGAATGGGCGGTGGCCAGCGCCATGGTGGCCGAAGTCTTTCCGCCGCGGGCGCGGGCTTGGTCGGGGGCGATCTTTCATGGCTCCAGCGTGCTGGGCACCTATCTGGCCGTGGCGGCCGGGCAGTGGATCGTCAGCGACCCGCGGCTGGGATGGCGGTGGGCATTCGCGGTGGGAGCGCTGCCGGCGCTGCTGACCCTATGGATTCGCTGGCAATTGCGAGAACCGGAGGCCTGGATCGCCGCGCGCAGCCGGCGTGGGGTGGCGGAGCGGGCGGGACGGCTGACGGAACTCTTCGCCGGCGAAGTGGGACGGCGGACGGCGCTGGGGTTTCTGCTGGCGGTCGTGGGGCTGGCGACGTTCTGGGGAGTGCACATCTATGGCCGCGAGTTCGCCCGGCGGCGTGCCGAGCGCGCCATGGTCGGTGCCGCCCAGCAGGGGGATGCAGGATCCCGGCATAAGGCGCAGGGAGATGGACGCCCAGCAGAGGCCTTGACCGCGGAGGCAACCCGCCGCCTCAAACAGCAGGAAATGCTGGGCATGTTCCTGACCACGACGGGCGGAGGGCTGGGGCTATTGGCCTTCGGGCCCATCTGCGAGTGGCTGGGTCGGCGGCGGGCGTTTGTGCTGTTCCACCTGGGCGGGCTGGTGCTGGGACTGTTGATGTTCCAGACCTATCCGCGCTGGAGCGACGGCTTGTTCGCAGGGCTCTTGGTGCTGTTCGGCTTTACGACCTTGGGCATGCATGCCGGTTACGCGATCTACTTTCCCGAACTGTACCCGACGCACCTGCGAAGCCTGGGCGCCGGCTTCTGCTTCAATTTCGCGCGCCTCACGACCGCCGTGATGCTGGTCGTCAATGGAAGCCTGCAGCGGGCCGGCGTCTCGTTCGAGGCGGCGGGGACGCTGCTCAGCTGGCTGTTTTTGCTGGGCGTGGTGATCGTCTGGCTGGGGCCGGAAACGAAAGGGACGTCGCTGGCCTAGGGGCGCATGCGCCGCGACGGAACGTCCACAAGGAGCTGGCGGGCATGAGCGATCGGGAAACCATTCGGTTCGGATTGATCGGGTACGGGCTGTTCGGAACGCACCATGCCCGCGCGATCGCGCATACACCGGGTGCGGAGCTGCGGGCGATCGCGGTCCCTTCCGAGGCCTCGCAGGCCCGCGCTCGCCAGGACCATCCCACCGCCCTCGTGTATGCCGACTATCGCCAGCTTCTGGCCCGCGACGATCTGGACGCGGTCAGCGTGGTGGTTCCTAATCATGCGCATTACGAAGTCGGACGGGAGGTGCTGACCTCGGGGCGGCACTTGCTGCTGGAAAAGCCGATGGCCCTGTCCGTGGCCGAATGCGACGAGCTTCTGGCATTGGCCCGGCAGCATCAGCGGGTGCTGGCGGTGGGGCACGAGCTGCGGGTCAGCCGGCTGTGGGGCGGCGTGAAGCGTCTGCTGGATGAAGGCGTCATCGGCCGGCCTCGGGCGGTGCTGGTCGAACTGTCGCGGTTTCCGTACCGGCAAGGGTCGGCCGGCTGGCGCTACGACCGCCAGCGCGTGGGAAGCTGGATTCTCGAGGAGCCGATCCACTTTTTCGATCTGGCCCGGTGGTATCTGGCCGAGGCGGGGGAACCGGTGGCGGTCGATGCCCGCGGCAGTTCCCGCCGGGGGGAGACGCCCGAGCTGACCGACCATTTCGCGGCCTTCATCGATTTTCCCGACGGGGCGTACGCCGTCGTCGTCCAGACGCTCTCCGCCTTCGAGCACCATCAGACAGTGAAGGTTTCTGGCACCGAGGGCACGATCTGGGCGGCTTGGAGCGCTCCGGATGCCCGGGCAACGCAGGCTCGGTTTTCGCTCCGCTGGGGACTGGGCAACAAGGTGCACGAGCTGCCCTTCGCCGCCCCGACCGGCGAGTTGGTCGAGCTGGCCGACGAAATCGCCGCGTTTGTCAGCGCCATCCAAACCGGCCGCATGCCGCCCTGCACGGGGGACGACGGCCGGGCGGCCGTGCTGCTCTGCCTGGCGGCCGAGGCGTCTTTGAAGCGCGGCACAGCGGTTTCGCTGGCAAAGTTCGTGTCGGCACGGCCCCTGTCAAGTGTCGCTGCATCCCGGTCGGGTGAGACACCCACACCTTAATCCTGCAGCGGCACTTGCGTCTGCAACAGGCTAACGGCGATCGCCCGGAACACCGGTTCCATGTCTTCGAACTCCCGGCTTTCCGCCTGATAGAACCAGATCAGCGTGGCGGAGGGCGTCCGCAAGCAACGGATTTTGGCCTCGACGAGCAGATCCAGATAGAAGAAGCTCAGGTCGACGCCGGTCGTCGTCGCATCGCCGATCACCTCGCGGGCCGGCAGCACCTCGACCTCGTTGAACTCCTCCTGCATCATCGTGACCAGGTCGTCGATCAGCGGCTGCGTGGGCTGTGCCGGCGGATAGACGTGCAGCGACCAGAAGCTGGTTTCGGGGCTCTGGATGGTTACCGAGCGGGGCCAGGCCTCCCGCTCATCTTCCGTAAGCGTCCAGCTTTCCGGATAGAGGAACCGAACCCCCAGGTTCTCGTACACGGCGGGCATGGCGGCACTCCTGTCCTTAAAGGTTGACAAACTGACTCCGTTGACCGCCTCTGGAAATGCCGGGCAGCGTGTGCCATGCCGCGCAGCCTCGACTCTCCGGTCGCGGACCCCTCATCAGACTACCACTGGGGGGGTGTGGCTGACCAGACCAACCGCTTCATTACTTCCAAGCCGCAGCCTGCAGCGCCTCGAGGAACTGCCGCCACCCCGCGGAATGCCCCGACCGCGGCACAGCGCGTCTCCCGCCGTGACCCGCTTCATACCGCCGAAATCGAGTGGAAGGTCAGCCAGCGGAACGCCACGATTGTCAAGACAAAGCAGACCCACCACGCCGCAACCTGAGCCCGCTTGTACCTGCGCAGAAGCCAGAGCACCCCCACCGCGGGCAGCGTCGCCCCCATCTTGAACCCCGCAAGCTGCCGCGGGTCTTCGATCAAATGCCGGCCCAGCGGGTTGAGTTCCTGCATGAGTCCCCCGTCCGCCGCCAGGATCGTCCAGGCCAGATCGAACACCGACAGGGCGACTGCGAAAAACAGCGACCACTCCAGCGCCCGGATCATTTCCGGCGAGGTGTCCATCCCAGAAGTCGGCTTGCCGGCGTGCGGACGCCCCCCGAGCAGGTGCCCCGTCGCCAGCACGGTGAGGATCATCCCCAGGACCGTCAGGGGATAGGCTAGTGACTCCTTCCACTGCGTGCTGCGCATTTGTTCCTGGAGATCCTGCTCGGCCGCATCGAACAGACGGATCAGCACCGCCGCCCGCTCCCGGAGCTCCGCAGGCGGCACGTAGTGCGTGATCCACGCATCCCAGACCGCTCGGTCGAACTCCGGCGGCAAACGCTGTTCGAGCGAAACCTGCCGCAGCGAACGCCCCTCGACCCGCGTCAACGAGGCGAGTAGATCGTACGTCGCTCCCGAGTCCAGCACCAGCGCTGGCTGCCCTTCAAACAGGAGCACCGCGCAGCGGTGCATCAGATGCTGCTCGATCTCGAACAGCACCCTCCGCCAGAGCATCTCGGCACCGCGCAACGCACCTCCTGCCCCCAGCCCAACGCCAGGCCCCACCGCTCCCAAACCCGGACCCAACCGCGGCAGCTCGCACGCGATCGGCTTTCCGTCCAAAAGCAACCCCTGCTCTGTCGCCCGCAGATGGTATGGCGGCGATCGGTACTCTCCCTCCACAAACAAGTAGCCTTCCCGCACCGTGACTTCCTGCGGCCATTCGAAGAACGGTCCTCCCATTCGGCCGTCGCGTCCTCCCCGGAACCCCTCGCCCCACCCTCGGCGCGGACCCGGTGGACGCATCTGCCCCGCCTCGTCCCACATCACCTTCAGACGACCTCGCCATCCTCTTCCCACGGCAGCCCAAATGCCTTATCCTTCACACATCGGGGCCCCAAGACTTGAGAGCGAGCGCACCATGCCGACGTCCAAACGCATCCTGATCGTCGAAGACGAAGCCGACGCCCGCGAACCGCTTGCGGACGTTCTTGAGCTGGAGGGTTACACCGTCTTCGCCCACGAATCCGCCGAAGACGCCGCCATGCATATCGAGGAAAACG
>Ga0101944_10005574_pt1 | contig 14151 bp, 14 predicted proteins | sample DewCreD2012metaG_FD_75245 | JGI IMG/M metagenome (GOLD analysis project Ga0101944, IMG submission 75245) | Hot spring sediment bacterial and archeal communities from British Columbia, Canada, to study Microbial Dark Matter (Phase II) - Dewar... ... | reverse complement strand
CGCTTCTAACACGCGTCAGACCCGTTCCAGCATGCTGGAAGTTATGCGCCAGGATTATATTCGCACCGCCTGGTCCAAGGGTTTAAGGGAGAGGATTATCATCATCAGGCATGCGTTAAAAAATGGGTTGATACCTGTAATTACCCTCTCCGGTATGGGTTTCAGCATGATTATTGGTGGCTCAGTTATCATCGAAACAGTTTTTAATATTCCTGGAATGGGAAGACTGGCAGTGACTTCTATATTAAACCAGGATTATCCTTATGTACAGGGTATCATTTTAATTGTCGCCGCCTTTGTATCCATAGTAAATTTGTTAGTTGATCTAACTTATGGATGGCTTGATCCCAGAATCAGGTACAGTTAGAGGGAAGGAAGGTTTTTAATGGCGAACGAAGCAGTTATCACTACAGGTGTAACAGAGGCTCCACCCCGGGTTAGCGAATGGCGACGCTTTCGCCGGGTCTTTCTGGGTAGAATACTGGTTTTAATCGGGTTGATACTGATTTGTTTCTTTGTTTTCATTGCGATTTTTGCTCCTTTACTGGCTCCTTATCCGCCGAATGATCCGGATCTTGCCAGTGCTCTGCAACAACCGAGTGCGCAACATTTGCTGGGAACTGATGCACTTGGGAGAGACACGCTGAGCAGGGTCATTTACGGTGCCAGAACATCACTGATGATTGGATTGATCGTAGTAATCATAGCGACTATTATCGGTATGACGCTTGGTCTGGTAGCTGGATACTACGGGGGGTGGACTTATAACATCATCATGCGATTTATTGATGCGCTGATGTCATTTCCGATGATATTGCTGGCGATGGTTATTGCCGCTCTACTGGGTAACGGTATGAGGAATGTCATCATAGCCTTGAGTGTAGCCATGATGCCCGGCTATGCCAGGTTGATGTGTGCTCAGGTGCTGGCGGTCAAAGAAAATGACTATGTTACGGCAGGTCGTTCAATTGGAGCCAGTAATTTACGTCTTATGTTGCGCCATATTGTTCCAAATTGCCTCCCCCCTTTGATCGTCTTGATCACCATGCAGCTTGGTTCGGTGATTCTGGCGGAGGCAGGTTTGAGCTTCCTGGGTATCGGTATTACACCTCCCACACCAGCCTGGGGTAGCATGGTGAACGATGGTCGGCAGTATTTACTAACCTTACCGATTCTCTCATTTGCGCCCGGGTTAGCTCTGATGCTGGTGGTATTCGGTTTCAACATGGTAGGTGATGGGTTGAGAGATGCGCTGGATCCGAGGTTGAGGGGTGCTCTGTAGTATTTGTTTTTAAAGAACTTTGATAGAGGGAAAGAGAAGAGATGGGAAGACTACTGGAGGTAAAGAACCTCAAGACGCAGTTCAAGACAGAAGGTGGGCTGGTGAAGGCGGTAGACGATGTATCGTACTACATAGACGAGCAGGAGATAGTTGGAGTAGTGGGTGAGAGTGGGTGTGGGAAGAGTGTGAGTCAGCTTTCGGTGATGCGGCTGATCAACAGTCCGGGGAAGATAGTGGGGGGGCAGATCATCTTTGAGGGGCAGGATTTGTTGCAGTATGAAGCGAATGGGCCTGAGATGAGGTCGATTCGAGGGGCGAAGATAGCGATGATCTTCCAGGAGCCGATGACGAGTTTAAATCCGGTGCTGACGATAGGGCGGCAGTTAACGGAGATGCTGGAGTTGCATTTAGGGATGAGGGGGAATGAGGCGCGGAAGCGTGCGGCGGAGTTATTGAGCATGGTAGGGATCCCGAGTGCCGAGAGTCGGCTAGATGATTACCCGCATCAGTTTAGTGGAGGGATGAGGCAGCGGGTGATGATAGCGATGGGGTTATCGTGCAATCCGAAGATGCTGATAGCGGATGAGCCGACGACGGCGCTGGATGTGACGACGCAGGCGCAGTTACTGGAATTGATGAAGGCGATGGTGCAGCGATTTCGGAGCAGTCTGGTGATAGTGACGCACAATCTTGGGGTAGTGGCGCGGTATGCGCAGCGGATCTACATAATGTATGCTGGGCGGATAGTGGAGAGTGGGTACTGCAAAGACATATTTCGGAGGCCGCGGCATCCGTACACGATAGGATTATTGAAATGTGTGCCACGGTTGGATGAAGAGGAAGGGAGGAAGCTGGTACCGATCAAGGGATTGCCGCCGAATCTGATCAACATGCCGCCGACGTGTGCGTTTTTGCCGCGGTGTCCGTATGCGGTGGAGCAATGTCGGAAGGAGCCGTGGCCGGAGTTGCGGTTGGTAGGGAATCAGCAGTATATAAGGTGCTATGTGAATACTGAGGAGAGAATACAGTGAGCAGCAGCAGAGATGATATCATCCTGGAAGTCAAAGATCTGAAGATGTACTTTCCGGTGACGCGAGGGTTACTGAGGCGGAAGGTAGCGGATGTGAAGGCGGTAGATGGAGTAAGTTTCAAGATCAGGCGAGGGGAGACGCTTGGTCTGGTAGGGGAGAGTGGGTGTGGGAAGACGACGGTGGGGCGTTGTGTGATACGGTTATATCAGCCGACTGGTGGGAAGATAATATTTGAAGGTGAGGATATCACGAGTCAGCCGGAGAGGAAGCTGAGGCTATTAAGGCGGCGGATGTCGCTGATTTTTCAGGATCCGTACAGCAGTCTGGATCCGCGGCAGAGTGCGGCGAGCATAGTAGGGGAGCCGCTGAAGGTGCACCAGATGGTGAGTAGCCAGAAGGAATACAATGAGCGAGTAGAGAAGCTATTTCGGACGGTTGGGTTAGACCCGAGCATGGGTGACCGGTATCCGCACGAATTCAGTGGAGGTCAGCGGCAGAGGATAGGGGTAGCGCGGGCTCTGGCATGTGAGCCGAGTTTGATAGTATGTGATGAACCGATCTCGGCGCTGGATGTTTCGATTCAGGCGCAGATCATCAATCTTCTGGAGGAGTTGCAGGAGGGGTTGAAGGGGCTGACGTATATTTTTATTGCACATGATTTATCGGTGGTGAAGCATATCAGTGATCGGATAGCGGTGATGTATCTTGGGCGGATAGTGGAGATCACGCGGCCGCGGGAGCTGTATGAGAATCCGCTGCATCCGTACACGAAGGCTTTGCTCTCGGCGGTGCCGGTGCCGGATCCGTATATTGAGGAGACGCGGGAGCGGATAATACTGAAGGGGGAGGTGCCGAGTCCGATCAATCCGCCGAGTGGGTGCAGTTTTCACGTGAGGTGCTTCATGGCGATACCGGAGTGCAGCAAGGTGGTGCCGCCACTGCGGGATGTGGGCAACGGTCATGAGGTTGCCTGTATCAGGGTGTAAATAGTAAGCAATAATTAAGTCGAATCTGAGGGGGGTTTCAGCCATATCGGAATGAAACCCCTTAATTTTTATTCGGGTTTAGATCAAAGATTTGAAAACATTGCTTTAAAACTGTATCATAGACGATAAACTATTAGATTACACTGTAAAAGCCTGTTAAAAGGAGGGCAAAATGCCAGGCTGGAGTGATTATGTTCAGGAAGCAGGTAGCATCCCTGATTGGTCTTATTCTGTAAGCTACGGAAAAGAGCATGAAATAAATTGTGATGTTCTGGTGCTGGGAGGAGGCATAGCTGGCTGCTGGGCGGCAATTGGGGCGGCCAGAAAAGGCGCAAAAGTGGTAATCGTGGAGAAGTCTGTGACCCGTACTAGCGGGGCTGGTGGTTCGGGAGTAGACCACTGGCATGCTGCCGTAACCAATCCTGCCTGTAAAATCTCACCGGAGGAATTCGCTCTGGCAGTCATCGAGGATAACCACGGTTATCGTTGTGGTATCAGCCAGTATATTACCTGCCGGGAAAGCTATGATTGCCTGCTGGAATTGGAAAAGATGGGTGTTAAAATCCGTGATTCAGATGATGAATTTAAAGGAGCCGAATTCAGAGACGAAGCAACGAAACTATTATTTGCCTACGATTATACTGCTAAATACTGCATTCGCGTCTGGGGTTCAAATACAAAGCCCAGTCTTTATAAAGAATGTAAGAGACTGGGGGTTGAGATCTTCGACCATATTATGGTTACCAGTCTATTAAATGAGAATGGTGAGCAGGGAAGGAGAGTGATTGGTGCTACGGGATTGAATACCCGTACAGGAGAGTTCTATATTTTCAGGGGTAAAGCCACTATACTCTGTATGTTTCTACCCCAGAGGCAATGGATATTTTCTACCGAATTAAAAGGGCTTTGTACCACTCATCGGCCTCCAAGTTCTTCTGGAGATGGTCATGCTATGGCATGGAAAGCGGGTGCTCAATTTACAGCGGTTGAACGCTCACGGCAGGGCACTGGAGGTCCTTATGGGTACCCACAGTACGGGGTGGGTAATACCTGGAATACCTGGTATGCCTGTACGATGGTGGATGCTACAGGTAAGGAAATACCGTGGATAGATCGGGATGGTAAAATTCTGAAAGATGTATCAGAAAGATACCGCCCTGCCCCGGGTCAGAAATTCTTTTTATCCGATATGGCACGGGAGTACAAATACCGGGGCCCGACCCTGCAGCCTGACTGGAGGGAGAGAGCCAAAAAAGGAGAATATGTTCTGCCGATTTATGCGGATATTCCCTCCCTACCGCCCCTTGAGCGCAAAGCACTCTGGGGGCTCATGATTGCGCAGGAAGCCAGGACGTTAATTCCCATCTACTGGACTTATAATCAGGCGGGCTTTGATCCCGATAAGGATATGCTGCAATATTATGACGGTAGCTGGATGGGCATGGGGCCACCGCAGTGGAGGGATTATGCCGATGGCGGTGGATTGGTAATAGATTGGGATTTAAGAACCAGTCTGGAAGGATTGTATGCCGCGGGCGGTCAGATTTTTGCTTCAGGTGATCATGCTTATGCTGCCTGTACAGGTCGGTATGCAGGGAGAAAAGCAGCGGAATACGCTGCCGGAGTTTCAATTTCAGAAATTGATCGCAGACAGATAGAAGCTGAAAAAGCGCGTATATATGCTCCTGTGAAACGTAAAAATGGTATGGATTGGAAGGAGCTAAATGCAGGGGTCTGCCGCATTATGCAGGATTACTGTGGCGAACTTAAAAACGAGGAGCTTCTCAATCTCGGTCTCAGATGGTTGAACGAACTGGAAGATGGTGAAATGAAGACAGCTTATGCCAGGAACCCACATGAACTGGGCAGGATGCTGGAAGTATTCAATATTGCCACTGTGGCGAGAATGATTTTTGAGGGATGCCGGGCAAGAAAAGCCACCAATCCTTACCTTGGATTTATCCGCACCGATTATCCAGAGGTCGATCCTCCTGAGTGGAGGAAGTGGATTACAATCAGGCTGGATGGAGAAGATATTAAAACTGGAGAATTACCTCTGGACTATTATGGGGACTTAAGCAAGAATTATGCCGAACACGCGCCGAAATAAAGGGGGCTGGTAAATGAAAGATGAATTAAAAGCCTTGCCGAACATAGTTACTCCTGCTCATCCGGTAATATTCGATGAAGCTGTTTGCACCGGCTGCAATGCCTGTGTGGAGAATTGCGTGATGGATATTTTCATACCCAATCCAGAGAAGGGTAAACCGCCGATAATTCTTTACCCTGATGAATGTTATTACGATGGCCTGTGTGTTTATAATTGTCCTTTGTGGCAAAAAGGTGCTATCCGGCTTAATCATCCGTTGAATCAGAGAGTACGCTGGAAACGAAAAGAAACCGGCGAGCATTTCAGGATAGGGGCTCCCAATCCTCCACCACCCAACAACAAACCTCCGGTGGGAGGATGGCAGGCGAAATCCAATTGATTCCGTCGTATTGGAAAAATGGGGACCAGGAAGTGCTGGCGCTAGTTTATTCCTGAAAGGATTCGTAGCAAACGATTTCTTCAACAGACTTTCTGGGAGCGGGATCCCTGTTCTGATTGGAATAACCAATCGGCATCACCGCCACCACAGTACACCTTTCTGGTACATTCATGATTTGTTTAACCTGTTCCTGGTTAAAAGCCCCTACCCAGCAACTGCCCAGTCCTTCGTTTGTAGCTGCCAGTGTGATATGCTCCATGGCAATTGCCAGGTCGACAGGATAACTGGTAATTCCGTTGGGCATTTTCCAGTCAGTATTCAGGGCAACTCCAACAATCAATACAGGAGCCTGTGCGATCATGGGCTGGTTGTAGCATGCCTGCATCATTTTTCGGCGTTTTTCGGGATCTTTTACCACAATGAATTTCCAGGGTTGCCGGTTATGTGCCGATGGAGCAAGCCTCGCGGCTTCCAGTATCTTTTTGATTTTATCTTCAGGTACTGGCTTATCCAGATAGCTTCTGACGCTTTGCCTTCTGGTGATGACATCCCAGAATTCCATGTTTGGATATCCTCCTCGTACCGGTAGTTTTAATCAATGGGTTACCCAAACTTTAACTGGCTTGAGGTGATTTGTCAATCATCGGAAGTGATCGGAATCCCGTTGAATGATCGGCGCAATTTATTATTCTGGTTATTATGATAAAATTTTACAAGAATGTTATCCATGAAGATAAGGATATTTTATGGCTGGTACATCGTTTTTGCCAGTTTACTGCTCACGATGTATTACAGTGCAATCTTCACCTACGGCTGGACTTCATTCGTTACTCCAATTCTGGCAACTTTTGGCTGGAGCATGACTCAGCTTTCGCTGGCTTCAACTCTTAGAGGTCTTGAATCAGGGATATTCAATCCCCTTTTCGGCATGGCGGTGGACCGCTGGTCTCCCAGGAAATTGATGCTTTTTGGAGTGATTATCACCGCAACCGGCATGTTTTTAATCAGTAAAACGACCAACCTAGTCACATATTATATGGGTTTTCTGGTAATGGGAATCGGCAGTTCACTGGTAACCAGCATGATACCAACTGCTACAATTGCCCGCTGGTTCCGCAAAGATGTGGGTAAAGCCAATGGTTTGTTTTACGTAGGCACAGGTCTTGGCGGAGTGCTGGTATTTCTGGTGACTTCAATGATAGACAGGTATGGCTGGCAGTCGGTTTTATTCTATAGCTCTATCGGATTCTTAGCGATCGGAGTGCCACTTTCTTTTATCTTTCGCCGCCGTCCTGAAGATCTTGGTCTTGTGCCTGATGGCAGGATAAGTGGCAATAACTTGAGGAAGAGCATCGAAAATACAGTGAATGTGTCTCTATCTATAAGACAGGTATTAAAAATGCGGGTCTTCTGGTATTTGAATGTGGTAATCCTGTTTCAAAGCGCTGTACTGGGTATTGTTTCTTTGTACGCCATGCCTTACCTGGAAAACATCGGCTTCAGTCGGGCAAACGCCAGCCTGGTGGTAACCATTTTTACCATCATCAGCGTCTGTGCCAGGATGCCTGTGGGAATGCTGGCGGATATTTTTCAGAAAAAATACGTAATTGCCCTGACAATCGCATTGCTGGGCACAGGCCTGTTCCTTTTCTGGGTGATCACTGCTGGCAGTCCATTCTGGCTGATCGTGCTTTTTGCAGCCTGCTACGGAATTGGAATAAGCGGGATAATGCCTTTGCGGATGCCTTTCATGGTAGAATATTTCGGCAGTCGTAAAATAGGCACCATTTTCGGATTGACCAGTATTTTCAGCACGCTGGCGGGTGTGACTGCTGTCCCACTGGTAGGCCTGTATTTTGATCACTACCACACCTACAAGCCGATCTGGCTTTTTCTGGTATGTTTTGCAATGGTAGCGTCTCTGCTTATGCTGGCAATGCCACAACCAGCCGCACGGAAACAAGGAGTTCAGGCAGAAAACAAATCCAGAGCCATTTCATAAACCGGCTGGAAGCCAGGTTGACAATATTGTCAGACTCTGGTTATCCTATCCCCAGTATCCCAGTTTTTCATCTCCCTTGCTCTGCCATGAGGGATCAAGTGCAATCGTATCCAGGGCAGGTTTGTCGTTCAGCTTTTTAACGGTAATCACCTTCAACCAATTTTTATCATCCTGCTTGGGATAATCCTCTCTGTAATGAGGCCCACGGCTTTCGGTTCGATGCAGGCAAACTTCAGCTTCAATTTCCCCCAGAGTTAAAAGGTTCTGCAATTCCAGCGCATCCACCAGTTCAAGAGGGGTGTTAACCTTTAACCTTGGGAAAAGGTCATTTTTAAGCTTTTTCACCTCAACCAGGAATCTGGTCAGACTGTTCCGGCTTCTTATGGTGAGCAGATCAAAGTAAGCTGCCTGCTGGAGCATTTTCTTCACTTCTGCAGGGGAAATATCACCGTTTCTGGGAATAGCACTGATCTGCTCTTCTGCTTTCTGGATGGTTTTTAAATCCACATTTACTTTCTTCGCACGGGCAAGAGTTGCCCCATTTTTGCCGGCACGGGCACCAAAAACCTGGGAAGCCAGCAACATGTGCCCGCCCATACGATCTGCACCATGTGGTCCTGCAGCAGCCTCTCCTGCAGCATAAAGCCCGGGAATAGTTGTACTGGCGTTTTCATCAATTCGGTAGCCGCCTAATGAGCAGTGATGGCAGATGCCAACTTCAACCGGATTTGAGAAATCGATCGCCCGGTATTCCCAGAACTCGCTGGCCGGTGGATTTAATTTGGGGATCCGCGGATCGGTGCGATCCAGATAGACTCCCGAGTGAACAGTCCCCCTTCCTGCCCGGACCTCGTTTATAATTCCAATATCGAAGTATCTGGAATATTGGTCTCTGGTAGAGAATGGATTGTGCAGGCGTCTCTGAGCCAGACATTCTTCTACCGTAGCTCCGGGAGGGAGATAGCGATGCAAAAACTCTTCACCTGCAGCGTTCAGGAATTTTACATAAGGTGTTATAAACTGGGTTAGCATATTCCGGGTTGGGAAAATGGTTCCTAGAAAGATTTGTTTAAATTCCAGGTTCATTAATTCTGCACCCGCTTCGTAGCCCAGCGCGTAGCCATCGCCGGTATTACAGGAAGGATTAAGGTTAAGCATGAAAAGGTTAGCATCTCCTCCGGTTCCAATGACTGTTGCTCCGGCTGTGATAAGGATGGGTTCACCTTTTAACTCATGGATGCCCATTGCTCCCAGACACTCTCCGGACTGGATTAAGAGGCTGGTAATCATGGTTCTATCAATGATGTTAATTCCCGATCTCTTGATCTGGCTGACCAGTGCAGCCATGATAGGCACTCCATGAGAACGGAGACCGGCTTCACCAAAAGTAGCACCCATTTCAAACAGTGTTAAACGGGTAGCTACCGCATCCTCAACCAGTACGCGGGCTAGTTTCGGGTCAGCCATCCCCAGCCCAACCTGAATAATATTTTGATAAGCTGTTTCCAGGGGTGCAGCAATCATATGGGTTACCATTTTTTCAGCCGGCGTTAATTGCCCTGTCCAGCCCGGAGTCGCAAAAACTCCTGCTGCCGAAAAGCCGCCTGCAGTAGCACCGCAACCGCGGGTACCTATAGCGCCAAAGCTTCCTTTGGTAACCAGTGTAACTCTGGCACCAGCCCTGTGAGCCTCGATAGCCGCTCGGGCGGCAGCTCCTCCTCCCCCAATTACCAGAACATCGGTTTCCAGTTTTTGCATCAAAGTTATCCCCCTGATTAAAAACTCCAGATCATGATCTTTCGTTGCTATTAGTTTAGCTTATTTAGTCAAAATGGGTAAAGCTTCACAGTATGAGCGTTGAGAAACCTGATAACCTGCTGGTTGCCTTACGGGAAAACAGATTATGGTCTTTATGTTGTCTGGATATAATTGTAATGCTCGACGGAATTCTCTATGATATAAGAAAATCCCACAAGGAGGCTCAATGGATCTTTTTGAAGCTATTAAGACCCGTAGAAGTATTCGTAAATACAAATCCGACCTCATAGAAAATGAAAAACTTGAGATGGTACTTGATGCCGCCCGGTTGGCTCCTTCCTGGGCGAATACCCAGTGCTGGAGGTTCGTCGTGGTCAGGGATCAGGAAATCAGAAACAAACTTGCCGATACCCTGATAGTCAATCCAACGGTGGGAGCTAATCCCGCGGTCAACGCGATTCGCACTGCGCCTGTAACAATCGTAGCCTGTGCTGAAAAAGGTATCTCTGGTTGTTTCAATGGGCAGCCAGCGACTGAAAAAGGCGATACATGGTATATGTATGATGTCGCACTGGCTATGGAAAACCTGGTGCTGGCGGCGCATGCGCTGGGTCTGGGAACGGTTCATGTAGGCTTGTTTAATACTGCAGAAGTGGCTGCAATTCTAGGAATCCCGGAAAATTATTATGTTGTAGCGATGACTCCTCTGGGATATCCGGAATTTCAACCGAATGCTCGACCCCGCAAAGCCCTTTCAGAGATCGTTTTTTACGAAAAATTCGGACAACACTGATTTCATTTGTGCTCTGTTGCCCTTGATAAGTCGTGATTCCTGGAAGGAGCAGTAGAAGTGTCAAACTGGAAAGATGAAGATATTGCAACGCCGGATTTGATTAAAGAATACCTGAAAGAGTTTGAAGCAGGTATGCAGGAAAATCCGCGTTACCAATTAAGCGAAGGCGAGAAACTTAAAGTCAGAGAATCGCTGGATGCTACTGAAAAATTTTGCCTGGGTATCCTTTCCGGGAAGAAAAGGATGTACATGCACGACCTTATATTAATGGCGGTTGGCTACTACGGAGGGTATTTGACTGCACTGGATGCAATGAAAAAACAGGGCTGATTCCATCAGAGTGGAACAGGAACCATCGGTTTATAACTTGAGTAATCGGGGTGTTTGGTATATAATCTACGCTACACACCGCAATGAGTTTTTCCATTAAAATAACACCCGGAGGTAAAAAGTGAAACTGTCCTGTTTGCAAGAGAATTTAGCCTGGGGATTGGGGATAGTCGGCAGAGCTGTGGCTACCCGAACTACTCTACCCATCACAAGCAATATCCTGCTGGAAACTGATCAGTCCCGTTTAAAGCTCGTGGCTACTAACCTGGAAATGGCTATCAGTTGCTGGATTGGAGCAAAGGTAGAAGAGGAAGGAACCATTACGATACCGGCAAAGCTCCTGACCGAATTTGTTAATTCATTGCCCAGGGATAAGGTTGATATTTCCATGTCTCCCAAATCGAAAATCCTCTCCCTGCGCTGCGCCCGCTACGAAGCTCGTATCAGCGGAATGGACTCCCGGGATTTTCCGCCCATTCCCCGCGTAGAAGAAGGGCTAAGCACTGCGATTCAGGTGGAAGACCTGCGGCGGGCGATTACGCAGGTGGTTTTCGCTGCTGCTTCTGAAGAATCACGCCCTGTGCTGACGGGTGTAGATGCCAAATTTGACGGAAGCGTGTTGACCCTGGCTGCCGCTGATGGTTTTCGGCTGGCGGTAAGCAAGGTTAATGTTTCCCGTCCGGCGGCGCAAAAAACCGAAGTCATTATTCCGGCAAAGACTCTTGCCGAGTTGAACCGTCTGATGGCTGACCAGGAAGAGCCGGTTGAAATGATGGTTAATCCCAATAAGAGCCAGGTTTTATTCAAACTTAAAAATATTGAGCTGGTTTCTCAGTTGATCCAGGGGGCTTTCCCGCAATATGAACAGCTTATTCCACAAACCTATAATACCAGAGCAATCATAGACGTGGCTGAATTTCTGCGGGCCACCAGAACTGCGTCCATCTTCGCCCGTGATGGTACGGGGATTGTCCGCTTAATTATGACTCCCGGTGGTGAACTCACTCCCGGAAAGATGACTGTTTCTGCACGTTCCGAGGAAATTGGAGAAGATGTTGGTGAGATTGATGCCATTGTCCAGGGTGATGAAGCGAAAATCGCTTTCAACGGTAAATACCTGATTGATGTTCTGAGCGTCATCAAGGAGGCTCAGGTTGCTCTGGAGACCAACAGCCCTTCGAGCCCAGGTGTAATCCGTCCGGTCGGTTCAGATAATTATGTACACGTGGTTATGCCGATGTTTGTTCAGTGGTAAAGAAGAATAGCTTTAGGTTAAGTCCCCTGTTTTAAAACAGGGGACTTATTTTTAAAAGGCAACCTCGATTTAAAAACGCAATCTTTCGAAATCTTTAGTTTCCTTTCAAGAATTCCAGAACAAGCCGGTTGAATTCTGCCGGACTTTCTCGCTGTGGAGCGTGACCGCAGTCGGGGAAGATGTGAAGCTGGCATTCCGCGATCAAAGATCGAGCAAGGTACGCATGCTCTATTGGAAGGTAGGGATCTTTTTGTCCCCAGATGAGTAAGACAGGCGATTTGATTTTGTTGAGCTGGTTTATCACCAGCCAATCGTTCACAGAACCAGAAACAAAACGGGGACCCCTGCGTTTCTTCAACACGCGGTCAAGTATTCGGAAGAAGTAAACCAGGAATTGCCCGGTTTTGCTGAGCTTGCCAATACCGCTGGCGTCTATCAGCACCAGTTTATTCAGGTACTCAGGATAATTGACTGCAAAAACAATCGCCAGCAGGGCACCCATGGAGTGCGCAACCATATTAAAACAGCTGAGCCCCAGGATTTCGCAGTAGCTTTTCAAGAATTCAACGTACCAGTTGATAGAAACCGGAAAATCTGGTGCTTCGCTCATCCCAAAACCGGGTAAATCGAGGGCATAGGTTCTGAAGTGTCTGGTTAGAGCTGGCAGGTTTTGCTGCCATTCGTGCCAATCATTACCGCCACCATGCAGGAGTAATATCGGGTTTCCTGTTCCATCACATTTGTAATGAATGGAGAGTCCATCAATCTCCACCCAGTAATCAGCCGGCTCGCTGTAAACCAGGTCTGGTCTCTTCAGTAAATGAGTTTTCATATGCAGGACCATTGAAATCCGGTTAATTAATTATATAACAACTTTACCGGATTGGGGCTCGCAGTGAGGGTATTGTTACTGTGGAAAATAACAATGGCGCCCGGGTGGGGCGCCATGGCTTTTACAGGGATTTTAAGTCAAGGGAACGCGAATCGAAGAAGATTTCATCGAATAGTGGAGAACTTGCCCAGACTATATCATAGGTCAGGTTGCGATACTGATTATGATTTTTCCTGAACAGTTCAGGATAATTATAGATTGTATCTTTAACAAAGTAATTTGAAACAATCTTCTTTATTTTGCTCATCCCAACCTCCTTTGGACGTTATTTCAGTACATTATCTCGACCTATTATCATCGTAGCATGATAATCGTATTGTGTAAATACTCGAATGTGTGTGTTATATATGATGTATGTTGAAGGAGTCAACAGGCAGAGGAGCTTTCTATCAGAAGAGAAAATTAGCAGACTTACAATTCTGGTCTTGCCTGACAATATTCGCAGCGCCTTGAGATCGGCCGCAGGGTCAACCACGCCCGGTCTAGTGCCTCATTATATGATTTGAAAGGTCCAAACCAGGCATTTTCATTTTGTTTATCCCGGAGATGCCTGTTATTCAGGCATCGGCAGTCAGAAGTGTGAATGCTACAGGAATTATGCAGAGAATCTTCGAAAACCCAGTATTCCATTTGATTTTAAAACAGGATAAAATTGCCGGTTAACTTTCTGAGGTAATTATAGCACAGCTATGTTGCGCAAGGATATGATTGGGCTGAGTGGGGTTATTAAGGAGAAGTTACTGAATTTTCTCTGTATAATTTTAATTGTAATGAGGATGAGGGAGAGGGGAAATAAATGTTAGATAAGATAATGTCTAAATTCCGCGAGAAAGACCCGGGCTTATTGAAGTACCAGTATGAACAGATTATCAAGCAATTGATGCTTTTACAGGATCATGCTGCTGCCCGTACCTGTCCTTATACACCATCAGGTGAGATGTGTATCAGAAAGCATTTGCTGGCGATTGAAGCCTATGCTCAGGAAACCATTCCTATGGAAAGTGAACAGGAGTATAAAGAGAAATTAGCCAGCCTGGAAAGTGAGGCACTGAAATACCGTCTTAACCAGGAAGCAGTGCTCTGCGGTGAAAATGTTGAGTTTCAGGAAGGACTCGAACACTGGGCGAGAAACTGGCGGAAGGAATTCGAGCTTCATGCCCTGTATTGCCAGCTTGATAAAACCACTCAGGAATGCCCCGCCATCCAGCAGGAGACACCGCAGGAGGTGGAGAGAACATCTGGATAAAACTCGTTGCTGAAGGCTGGAGGATGAACCTAGCCCTGTTTAATTTCAATTGGTTCCTTATCTTCTACCAGCGGACTGATCACCAGC
>Ga0101944_10005571_pt1 | contig 14156 bp, 11 predicted proteins | sample DewCreD2012metaG_FD_75245 | JGI IMG/M metagenome (GOLD analysis project Ga0101944, IMG submission 75245) | Hot spring sediment bacterial and archeal communities from British Columbia, Canada, to study Microbial Dark Matter (Phase II) - Dewar... ... | reverse complement strand
TCGCGGGGTTCTCATCTTCAGCCCCGCAGGGGCTTCCACGTCCTGAGCAGGGGCTTTAGCCCCGCGTTCACCCGTCTGCGCGGGCGGGGAAACCCCGCCCCTACGTCCGACCGCAATCCGTTCAATCCGTTCCCGGCCCATAAGAATGGGCTTAATCCATTGACAGCTCACCTCCAACCCGCAGGGGTCTCCACGTCCTGAGCAGGGGCTTCAGCCCCGCGTTTTCGCCCCAACCCGCGCGGGCGGGGAAACCCCGCCCCTACGTCCATAATCCGTTCAACCCGCGCCGGCGGGGAAACCTCCCCCTGCGGCTGACAGCCCCTGACGGGGCTGTGAGAAGCCATCTATGCTATAATTTTTCCATGAATTCCTCTGAGTCTGGCGATCTTCAAGCGCAGGGCGCGCCCCCCGGCGGGGTGGCGACTGCCCTGCACTGCACCCAATGCGGCGGCGAACTGCACCCCGATGAGGGCCAAATCTTCCTGACCTGCCCCTACTGCGGGGCAACGGTCTATGTAGATAAGTCGCAGGTGGTGTTTCATTGGTACGTGGCCCCCACCCTCAACGAGGCCGAGGCCCGCTCGGCCCTCTTTCGCTGGATGTCGGGCAGTCAGACGGTTAAGGACCTCGATCAAAAAGCTCAGGTGGTGGGGCAGTCGTTCCTTTACTTTCCTCTGTGGTACTTCAAGTATAAGAATAGTCAGGGCGAGCAGATCGTCTTACAGCCGGCGGCGGCTACAGCGATTACCGAATTGGCCCATCTGCGCCTGCCTGCCGGCGACCTGCGCCGCTACGACTCTGGGCTGGACGCCCAGGCCCAGCCCCCTACCGTTCCGCTGGAGGCGGCCCAATCGTGGCTGAGCGCGCGCCGAGACGGCGCCCTGCCGGGCCCGTCTGCGGACGGGGTGGTTGAGACGGCGATGGTGCATGTACCGGTTTATCTCTTTCAATACGCCTACCGCGGGCAGACCTACACCGCCCTGGTGGAGGCGGCCTCTGGCGGGGTGCTGGCAAACGTCTTTCCGGCCAAAGCCGAGGCCCCTTACCTGCTCGTAGGCGGGGTGACGGCCCTGGTGTACCTCTGTCTGGCGCTCATCCCCATTGGCGGGGCGCTGATGGATACGCCGGGCAGTTTGGGGATCAGCATTGGGGTATGCGCGGGGCTGGGCGGGCTGGCGGCTCCGATTCTGCTGGCGTGGGCATTGTGGGTGGCTTCAAAAGTATGAGCGAACAGGCATTAACCGGTTTAGGCTGTCCGCGCTGTGGCGGCATGGTTCCCATCCCCGAAGGGCAGGCCATTGTGATCTGCCCCTACTGCGACCTGCGCTCGGTGGTCAGCACAGCGGCGGATGGGCCGCAGGCGGGCGGTGAACAGGCCGCCGAGCGCCGGCGCGGCGTGCGCCGCTACCAGGCCCCCCTGCGCGTCCGGCGCGAAGACCTGATGGAGCCGTTCCGGCGCTTCCTCAGCGGGCGCATCTCGGTGGCGCGCGACGCCGCCCAAAAAGCCCAGGTGAGTGACGTTTTCCTCGTCCACCTGCCGTTTTGGGCCGCCTGGGGGCGGGGCGTGGCCTATGCGTTTGGTCAACAGCGCGTCGGATCGGGCGATCACAAACGCTACGAACCGCGCGAGAAAAAAGTGATTAAAGAAATGGCGTGGAACGGCCCGGCCTGCGAGGTCGGTGAGTTTGGCGTCCGGCAGATTCATCTCAGCGGCTGTCCTTTAGAGCCGTTCAACGCCGCACAGCTTCACGCCAGCGGCATGGTCTTCGAGCCGGTCGGTTCCGCCGAAGAAGCCCTGGAGACCGCCCGCCAGTCCTTTGAGGCGGAGGTGAAATCGGCGGCGGAACTCAGCCGGGTGTCGCAGTTGTTCACGCGCATTCTGCGCCCGCGCCTGGGGCTGGTCTACTACCCCATGTGGGTTATCCGCTACCGCTACCGGGGGCGTTCCTTCCAGGTGGTGATAGACGGGGTGGATGGGCAGGTGCTGTACGGCAAGGCCCCCGGCAGTGTGTTTTACCGCTCGGCGGTGCTGGTAGGCGGCATGGCGGCAGGGGCCGTCACCGCCGTGGATGTTCCCGCTCTACTGCTGGCGCTGATGGCCCGCTCTTCTTCAGATGATTCGGAAGGGCTGGCGGTGGCGGCGCTGGCGGCCTTTGTCGTTGGGTTAGGGTTAATGGGGTGGGCCTTCCGCACCTACCGCTACGCCGAGCATTACGAATATCACCGCTACAAAGCGCCCAAAAAGGGTCAGAGCGGCGGCCTGAGCATGCTCGCCAACCTGCCAGCCGAGGCCGGCGAACTGCGCGGGGCGATCGAACAACTGGCCCGTTCCGTGGAGAAACGCTGATGGCCGCCCCACCCATTTATCTCATCCCTCTGGTGTGCGCCCAATGCAAAGCGCCCATCCCCGCCCAGCCCGGCGAAGTGGCCTGGGCCTGTTCCACCTGCGGCGGCGGCAGTCTGCTGACCAGCAGCGGGCAGGTGACCCCTCTGCCGATCCTGTACGCGCCAGAAATCCCCTCTGGGGCCAAAGGGCGGCCCTTCTGGGTGGCCGAAGGGCAGGTGACGATCCGCCAGCGTGAGACCTTCCGGGGCAACGAAGCGCGCGCCGCCGCCGAGTTTTGGGCCGCGCCGCGCCGGTTTTTCATTCCGGCCTACGCGGCGGCGCTCGATGAGGTCATCGCCGCCGGTGTAAAACTGCTCCGCCAGGGGGTGAACACGCGGCCAACGGCGCAAAACAGCGCCCCTTTTTTGCCCGTCACCACCCCGCCAGAAGATATGCCGCCGCTGGCAGAGTTTATTGTGCTGGCAGTCGAGGCCGACCGCCGCGACGCGCTCAAGACCGTCCACTTTACCGTGCAGTTGACCCCCCCCGAACTGTGGGTTTTGCCATAATCTGCCTCTCCCTCTCCGGCCCGGCCTGGGCGAGAGGGCATCCAACCTCATAAGGATCCTGCATGTCTCAGAACCGCCGAAGAACTTCTTCCCGCCGCCGCAGCAGCGGCGACCAACTGCGCGGCCCGGTGGCCGTGATTTTCTTAATCATCGTTGCGGCCATTTACGTATTCCAACAATACCAGTCTGGCGAACTGCAACTGCCAGAGGTGAGCATCACCGCACCCGCGCCGGAAGTTGACAACCCGCCGCCGCAGGATGAGCCAGCCGGCAGTGAGGCCATCGCCGTCTGGTTTACCGACCCGCTCAACCCCAGCCGGCCCGGCCCCGAAACTCACCTGATTGACGCCATCAACGGGGCGCAAAAGACGATTGACATGGCAATCTACAACCTCACCCTCGAACCCGTCGGCGATGCCCTCATCGAAGCGCACAACCGGGGGGTGATTGTGCGCCTGGTGATGGAAAGCGAGGCCATGGAGAAAGACATCCCCCGCCAACTGGCCCGCGCGGGCATTCCCATCCAGGGGGATAACCGCGAAGGCCTGATGCACAACAAATTCGTCATCATTGACGGGCGCGAAGTGTGGAGCGGCTCGCTTAACCTGGCGCGCAGTGCCGCTTACAACGACTTCAACAACCTCATCCGGGTGCGCTCACAGCGGCTGGCCCAAGATTACACCGTGAATTTCAACGAGATGTTCGTGGAGGGCCTGTTTGGCCCCGCCAAGCGCGCCAACACCCCCTACCCCAAAGTAACGGTGGATGGAACTGCGCTGGAAGTGTACTTCTCGCCGGATGACAACGTGGCCGAGAAGGTCGTCGCCGCGCTCAGCACGGCCCAAACGAGCATAGACTTTATGGTCTATTCCTTCACCAGCGACGAGATCGCCCAGGTTATTCTGGAGCGCGCCGCGGCGGGGGTACAGGTGCGCGGGGTGTTCGATGAGAGCCAGCGCGAGTCGAACACCGGCACCGAGTTCGAACCTCTGCAAAAAGCCGGCCTGGATGTGAAGGTAGACGGCATCTCTGGCTTGTTACACCACAAAGTCTTCATCATTGACGGCGAGACGGTCATCACGGGGTCGTACAATTTCAGCGCCAGCGCCGAGCGCAGCAACGATGAAAACCTGCTCATCATCCACAGCCCCGCGCTGGCCGCCCGCTACCTGGAAGAGTTCGAGAAGGTTTATCAGAACGGAAAGTAACCCTAAAATCACCGGAGGAGCCGCATGATGCCTCTTATTCCCAGCATCCTGATCGTTGTAGTGGTCATTCTGCTGTTTTTGGCGGCGCTGTTGATCTTCCGCGCCATGCTGTACGGGCGCGTGCCAGAGGATGTGGCCCCCCTGGAAGAAAGCCTGATCGAGATGGACGCCCAGGGCGCGGCCAGCCGCCTATCGGCGGCCCTGCAACTGCCCACCGTCTCGGAACAGGACCGGACGAAGATCAACCCCCAGCCCTTCGAAGAGTTCCACCACCTGTTAGAGCGCCTTTACCCGCGCGTGCACGACAGCCTGAAGCGCGAAAAGGTCAACGAGTACAGCCTGCTGTATACCTGGATGGGCCGCAACCTCGACCTGGAGCCGGTTTTGCTGATGGGCCACCTCGACGTAGTGCCGGTAGACCCCGTCACCCGCCAGGAATGGGTGCGCCCCCCCTTCGGCGGAGAAATCGCCGACGGCTACGTGTGGGGCCGGGGCGCGCTGGATATGAAATCCACCGTGATCGCCATTTTTGAGGCCATCGAAGGCCTGCTGCGGGCCGGCTACCGGCCAGAGCGCACCCTCTACCTGGCCTTTGGGCACGATGAAGAAATTGGGGGCAACCAGGGGGCGGCGGCCATTGCCGCCCTGTTAGAAGAACGCGGCGTGCGCCTGATGGCCGTGCTGGATGAAGGCGGGGCGGTCTTTCAAGAGGCCCTGCCCGGCCTGGCGGTTCCGGTGGCGCTGGTGGGCGTGGCGGAAAAAGGTCATGCCACTTTGCAACTGCTGGTGGAGGGGCGGGGGGGGCATTCTTCCACGCCGCCGCCGCACACCGCTATTGGGGTGCTGGCCCGCGCCATTGCCCGCTTAGAGAGTCACCCCATGCCCGCCCGCCTGACCATGATCCGCCGGATGCTGGACGAGGTCGGCATCTTCCTGCCCTTTAAGGCGCGCCTGGCCCTGGCGAACGCCTGGCTGTTTGGCGGCCTGCTGAGCAGGCAGTTGGCGGCTTCGCCCATCACCAACGCGCTCATCCGCACCACTACGGCGGTCACAGTCATTCACGGCGGCGTCAAAGATAACCTTCTGCCGGCCCAGGCCGAAGCGCACGTCAACTTTCGCATCCTCCCCGGCGACCGCGTGGCCGATGTGATGGCCCACGCCCGCAGAGTCATCGCTGATGACGCCGTGCAGATCCACCTGCCCGATTTCACCTGCTGGGAGCCTTCGCCCGTCTCGCCCGTCCAGTCGCCGGTGTACCAGGACCTCTCCAAGACCATCCGCGAAATCTTCCCAGAGGCAGTGGCCGCGCCTTTCGTGGTGACGGGCGCGACGGACGCGCGCCATTACACCCGCCTGAGCGAATGCGTTTACCGCTTTTCGCCCTACCTGCTCAATTTAGAGGCCATCCGCACGGTGCATGGGAACAACGAGCGCATCGCGGTAGAGGCTCTGCCGCGCATGGCGCAGTTTTACGCCCGCCTGGTGGATGAGTGGACGGGGTCGTAAGGTTTTTTGCTGATTTTTACAGTCAAACCGTCTAAAATTCGCTACCATGTAGGTATGCGCAATGAACTGTTTGAACGCGCGGTGGGGTTGGCGCGTAAAGGGCGCAAGGACGAAGCCCGCGCAGTTCTCAAACGCGTATTAGAGTGGAACCCCAGGCACGAGCCGGCCTGGTTGTGGTATGTGGACTGCCTCACGAAGGACGAAGACCGCATCCGCGCCCTCGAAGAATGCCTGCGCCTGATTCCAACCAGCACCCGGGCCCGCCGCGTGTTAGATTTACTGCGCAAGCGCCGGATGAGCATCGAAGTGGGGGGAGAGACGGTCCCCCTGGCGGAAGACCGGGCGCGCCGGGAATCTTCGGATTTGTTTTCGTTCAAACTGGATGACCTGCCGGAGGGGCCGCCGGCGGCGCCGCCCTTTACCGTCTCGCCGGACGAGGTCTCGCCGGTGGAGATTGAAATCGCCGAACACCAGATGCTGGCCGCCCTTCAGCCGCCGGCCCCACCCCTCGAACCAACGCCCATTCCCGCCACCGAGCCAACCCAGCCGGTGCGCGTGCGCCCGCCCCCGTTCCTGCCGGACGAGGAAGAACTGCGCGCCTTGTTTGAGCAGGCCGAAGAAGGCGGCCCGCCCTCACCCCCGGCGCGTTGGGTTCCGATCTTTTCCGATGAAGTGCCTGGCCGCCCGCTGGCTTCGGCCAACCTGCGCACCCGCCCCCGCCCTGTTACCCCCCTTGAACCGCCGAAACCGCCGCCGTCTCAGCAAGCGGCCAGCGCCGCCCTCCCTACCCAGCCCCGGGCCGCCCAGTCAACCGGCTGGAAAGCCCGCCTGAACGCTCTCGCCCGCTCCACGCGCCGCGAAGACATCCTGCGCGTCCTGCTGATCCTGTCGGTGGGCGCGGGCGTCATCCTGATCCTCTCGGTCATGGCCCTGGTACTGCTCTTAACGGCGCTGTAGCCCCGCCCGCGCAGGGGAGGGGGGAGAGCTGTCAACGGATTAAGCCCATTCTGATGGGCCGGGAACGGATTGAACGGATTACAGAGCGGATTGCAATTGGCCGTAGGGGCGGGGTTTCCCCGTCCGCGCGGGGGCTTCAGCCCCGCGTTCGCCCGTCCGCGCGGGGTGGGGGGGGAGAGCTGTCAACGGATTTCGGGAACGGATTGAACGGATTTCTTGCAGGTCGGGTTCGGTGTCCGGCGGGGGTTGAAACCCCCGCCTCAGTACCTGAAAACCCTTGACGGGGTTCTCATCTTCAGCCCCGCAGGGGCTTCCACGTCCTGAGCAGGGGCTTCAGCCCCGCGTTATCGCCCCCGTCCGCGCGGGCGGGGATCGGCGGGGGTTGAAACCCCCGCCTCAGCGCCTGCAAACCCTTGACGGGGTTCTCATCTTCAGCCCCGCAGGGGCTTCCACGTCCTGAGCAGGGGCTTCAGCCCCGCGTTTTCGCCCCCCGTCCGCGCGGGCGGGGATCGGCGGGGGTTGAAACCCCCGCCTCAGCGCCTGCAAACCCCTGACGGGGTTCTCATCTTCAGCCCCGCAGGGGCTTCCACGTCCTGAGCAGGGGCTTCAGCCCCGCGTTTTCGCCCCCCGTCTGCGCGGGCGGGGAAACCCTGCCCCTACGTCCGACCGCAATCCGCTCTGCAATCCGTTCAATCCGTTCCCGAAATCCGTTGACAGCTCTTCTCCCCCCCCGTCCGCGCGGGCGGGGAAACCCCGCCCCTACGGCCATAATCCGTTCAATCCGTTCCCGGCCCATCAGAATGGGCTTAATCCGTTGACAGCCCTCCCCCCCAAAAAAACAGCGGCCAGCCTCTTAAAGCTGACCGCTGTTTGCTCCATGCTGTTTTACCCTAACGGGTAGCGGGTGATTCTGACCTTCCAGAACGCTTGAGAATTGTTGACATAGAGACTTGGTCTTAATACCCTAACGGGTAGCGGGTGATTCTGACCAGTCCCTAGAAGAGGGATGCCAAGGCGGTGCTTTGCGTCTTAATACCCTAACGGGTAGCGGGTGATTCTGACGACTCTTGTTACGGCTGGATGCACTACGGGGTGATCAGTCTTAATACCCTAACGGGTAGCGGGTGATTCTGACTGAGCTCCTGCGCAACTACAAGAGTGGGCGCATCGTCTTAATACCCTAACGGGTAGCGGGTGATTCTGACAAACTGGCAAAGGAGCTAAAATGGATGAGTTTGTAGTCGGTCTTAATACCCTAACGGGTAGCGGGTGATTCTGACAGATGAAATGACTACAGAAGCTTACTACCATCGGAACGGTCTTAATACCCTAACGGGTAGCGGGTGATTCTGACACAAACCGCGGAGACTGTTGCCATGAATGTAGAATTCGTCTTAATACCCTAACGGGTAGCGGGTGATTCTGACCTAGAAGCCGGAATTGCGGCGGCGCTGATCTATGCGTCTTAATACCCTAACGGGTAGCGGGTGATTCTGACCTAGCCAGATAGAAATCCCTTCAGGACCTCCTGAGAGAGTAGGTCTTAATACCCTAACGGGTAGCGGGTGATTCTGACCCAAGGTGTTGGCGGTAGTGGCGCTGGCCGCTTGGCGGGTCTTAATACCCTAACGGGTAGCGGGTGATTCTGACGAAAAAGCGAAACAGCACGAGATCGAGATCCGAGAGGGTTAGTCTTAATACCCTAACGGGTAGCGGGTGATTCTGACATCATCCCGTAGTGCATCCAGCCCCACCCCTCATGGTCTTAATACCCTAACGGGTAGCGGGTGATTCTGACTGCTCACCCGGTGGTGGGGAAGTTTCCCAACCTGCGCTCTCATTATACAACCTTTTTGCCTGTTTAGGCAAGTTCTTTTTTCCTGTTTTCCCCATTTCTATCCCGCTTTCCTCTCCCCTTCCCAGGTTGGAAAATTTTCGCGGACCCCCCCTCCAAAACAGCCCCAAAACAGCGATTTTAAGAGGGGGGGTCCGCAAAATCATCCTCTGCGTCACTTTCTGGCCTTCACGCGTGGATTCTCCAAGCCCACAGACCCCGGCACGGCCCCGGCGGCTATGCGTTGATCTCAAACCCCTGCTCGCGTAACTGCTGTAACAGCTCTTCTGGCGAGGGGTACCACTGGCCCCATTTGCGCGCGATGTGTTCCGTCCACGAATACGTTTCGTCAGTAAAGGGGTCGGCGCGGCCGTCCGCCAGTTCAATACGGATGCCCTGCTTGCGGTAATAGCCCTGCCGCAGATAGCCCTCATCCATAGCCCGCATGGCCTCGGCCGCCTGATCATTGCTCAGGTCGGGGTATTGGTCTTCAAACAGGGTAAAAGAGAGCGGGTAACGCGGGCGCGGGGGGAACTCTTCGGCGGGGTCAGGGTAGCCCATGACAAGCTGGACGATCGGGAACACCCGTTTAGGGAGCCGGTAGCGCCGGGCGATCTGCCGGGCGCGGAAGGGCGCCGCCCCTAAAAAGCACGACCCCAACCCCAGGCTGGCGGCGGCGATGACCATATTTTCGGCCATATAGGCCGCGTCTTGGATGCCAAACAGCAGGAGTGAGAGGTCGTTGGTCACCACCTTCCAGCCGCGCAGGGCCATCAGGCGTTCCAGCTTGTGCAAATCAACGCAGATGGTAAACAGCAGTGGAGCGCCAAAGCGCGCCCGCTGTTTGCGCGAGAGCAGTACGCTGTACAACTGCGAGGCAAACGGGGCCTGCTGTCCGGCGCGCACAATCGTTTGGATGACCTCATCGCCGGGCAGATCGGGTTTAAAGCGGCGCACCGAACGGCGGTTCAGCAGAACCTGGATCGTGGGGTTGTCCATCTTCATCCTTTCATTGTTGTTAACCAGTAAGGGCAGGGCCGCCCTGGTGCAACCTGCGGCAGATCCCTGCCGGTTGTATCAAATTATGGTATAGTATATCTTATCGGATGTTAGTGATTGGGAGTGTTGTATGCCCAGAACCTATACATGGGCTTTGATTTACTGTTTATGCGTTTTACTTCTGCACGGATGCACCTTTAAACCGCCGTTAAAAATTGGATTTACCGCTGAATTGACCGGACATAACGCCTCATTGGGCGTACAGGGGCGCAACGGCGCGCTCCTGGCCGTCGAAACGATCAACGCCCAGGGCGGGGTGCGCGGCAGGCCGCTGGAATTGCTCGTCCGCGACGACGCCGGCAGTCCCGAGCGGCTCCTCGCCGCGCACCCCGCCCTGGGCGTTGATCGTTTCGGGCCACATGACCAGTTGGGAAGCCACCGCCGCCTATCCGCTGATCACCGAAACCCGTACCATTTTGTTCAGCCCCACCACCTCCACCCCAGACCTGAGCGGTCAGGCGGATCTTTTCTTTCGTCTCATCCCCGTCCACGATGCACAGTCGGCGGCTCTGGCGCAGTACGCCTATCAGACGCTGGGCCTGCGGCGCGTGGCCGTGCTGTATGACGCCGACAACCGCGCCTTTGCCGAAACTTTCGCCGAAGGCTTCGCGCGCTTTTTCGGCAGTCTGGGCGGCTCGGCTGAGCCTCGGATCGGGTTTTCTTCCACGCATCTGAACGCAGATTTTGCCGATCTCGTGGCCGAAGTCCGCGCCGCGCGCTCTGACGGACTGCTCATCGTGGCGTCCTCTTTCGATGCCGCCCTCATCGCCCAACAAACCCGCCTGCAAGATTGGAATATCCCCCTGTTAGCCTCTAACTGGGCCTACACCCCGGAACTGCTGAGCAACGGGGGCCGCGCCGTTGAAGGACTGCTTCTCTCTTCGCACTTTAACCAAGACTGCTCCACCCCTGCTTATCTCGATTTTAAGCGCCGCTACGAAGAAGCCTATGGGCAGGGGCCTTCGTTTGTTTCGCTGTTAGCTTATGAGACCATCCAGGTGCTGGCCGAGGGGCTGGCGGCGGCAGATGGGCAGGCAGATCAGCTCCGCGAAGAACTCAGCCGCCCGCGCGAGTTCGCCGGCCTGTGCGACCGCGTTTTGCTGGATGAGTACGGCGACGTTCAAAGAAACCTGTATCTGGTGGAAGTGCAGGGCGGGTCGTTTGTGATCCACCAGACCATTGAGCCGGTTCCGTGATCGTTATGAACCCACATCCGCTCAGTCAGGTTTTTCTGCGCTTATTCTGGACATGGTTTCTCCTGCCCATCCTGGTGTTAACCATCCTTGCCATCGGCGCCACCGGCTACCTGGGCGGCCAGGCCTTTGAAGATCAGCAGACCCGCCTCAACGCCGCCATGGCGTACAACGTTACCAACTACCTTGATTCCACCAAGCGGATGCTGGAAAGTCTGGCCGCCTATGGGGCCAGTTCGAGCCTCGAAGACTTCAGCCTGGCGCTCGAAATGCAGCAGAAGGGCTATCAGAATTTTGATACCCTGTTCTTGTTGGACTCATCCGGGCGGGTGCGCGTAACCTTTCCAAGGGACGAACGCTACAACCGCCTGGACCTTTCGGGCCAGCGGTACTTTCAAGAGGCACTGCATTCCGACCGGGTCTACACCTCGCCGCCGTTTATGTCTCTGCGCACCGGCTACCCGGCGGTGTTCTTAGCCATTCGCGTAGAGCGGCAGGGCGTGTTAGTGGGCGAGCTGAGCCTGAGCGAACTTCAGACCATCATCTCCACCAACCCCAACCTGCCCTGGCAGTCTACCGTATTTGTAACAGACCCCTACGGCGCACTGTTGGCTCACCCCGACTTCCGGCGCGTGGCTCAGCAGGAAAACGTGGGCCGCATGGAGATCATCCGTCAGGTGGATGACGACGGCGTAACCCGCATGTACTTCGAAGACGGCCGCTTCTACGTGGGCCGCGCCAGCCGCATTCAGCCCGACGGGTGGATTATCGTCACCCAGACGCTCTTTACCGAAATTTATGGCCCGTATTACATCGCCGCTCTGCTTCTGGTGCTGGTGTACGTCGTCACGCTGGCGCTGTTCTCCCGCCGCCTCATTCAACAGTTCAACCGCCGCCTGCTTCTGCCCATCACCCAACTGAGCAAGCTCAGCAGCAGTATTGCTTCAGGCGAATACGATAAAAACGCCCACGACGTTACAACCATCCCGGTCACGTTCCACGAGCTTGATACCCTGGTGAGCAATTTCACCCGGATGAGCCAGGCGGTGGCGGCGCGCGAGCAGGAATTGGCCTATATGGCCTCGCACGACTACCTTACCCGCCTGCCCAACCGCCCCCTCTTTCAAAAACGCCTGGCCGAGACCATCGAGCGGGCCGCCCCCCGCCAGGAAAACTTTGCCCTGCTGTTTGTGGACCTCGATAACTTTAAAACCATCAACGATGCCTTCGGCCACCAGAAAGGCGACCATATTCTACGCGTGGTAGCCGACCTGCTGATCGAAGCCGCCCCGCCCTCGGCCTTTGTAGGCCGTCTCGGCGGCGACGAGTTCGGCATCCTCCTGCCCGAAATGCGCTACGCCCGCGACGCCGCCGCGCTGAGCGAGAAGATCCTGGCGCGCTTCAACCTGCCCATTCAACTGCAAAACGCCCAGGTTTACATCTCCGCCAGCATTGGCATCAGCTTTTTCCCTGTGGATGGCACAGAACCCGACAGTCTGATCCAAAACGCCGATACCGCCATGTACAGCGCCAAGCGCGAGGGCAAAAATACCTACCAGTTCTTCCATCTGGAACTGCAAACCCAGGCCCAAGAACGCCACCTGCTTTCGGCCCACCTGCACCACGCCCTCGAACTGCAAGAACTCCGCCTGGTGTACCAACCTATTTACAGCGCCGCCGAGCACCGGCCGGCCAAATGCGAAGCCCTGGCCCGCTGGAAAAACCCGCGCCTGGGTGAGATTGCCCCAGAGCAGTTTATTGCCCTGGCGAATGAAACCGGCCTGATTTTACCCATCGGCGAGTGGATTTTGCGCACCGCCTGCGCCCAGGCCCGCCCTGGCTGGATGAAGGCCACCCCCTGCCCGTCAGCGTGAACATTGCCGAGCGCCAGCTCAAACACCCTAATTTTGTCGCCCTGGTGGCGCGCGTGCTGGAAGAAACCGGCCTGCCCCCCAACCTGCTCACCCTGGAATTGACCGAAAATATCTTCTTCCAGAACTACAAGGATAAAGAACTGGACGTGGTGTTGGAGCAGGTCAAAGCCCTGGGCGTCATGCTCGCGCTGGACGATTTCGGAACCGGCTACTCCACCCTTTCCTGCCTGACGCAGATCCCCTTCGATGAAATCAAGATTGACCGCTCCCTCACCGCCAGCATTACCAAAGAGCGCGAAGCGGCCATCGTCAAGGGCATCCTCGGCATGGCGAAAGACCTGGGCATGCAGGTAGTGGCAGAAGGGGTCGAAACGCAGGAACAGGTAGATTTTTACTGCCGCCTGCGCTGTGATCTGCTCCAGGGCCATTACTTCGCCCGGCCCCTCCCGCCCGACGCCGTCACGCGCCTGCTGAAGCAAGATTTAACCGCATAGCCCTGCCAAACCCGTCTGCCGGGGTCGTTTACTGAATTGTGTGTAAATTGCGGGACGCGTCCCGCAATTTACACACAATTTGAAATACTACCTCTGCCGGGCGGCCGGCTACGTCACTGCGGCGCGGCGGTTGGAATATTTTTCGCAGCGGCCCTCGCGCACCACCGCCGCGATGCGCTGTACCCCCTCCCACAGCTCGCTGTAGGTAGTGTACAGCGGGGCCACCCCCAGGCGGATCAGGTCTGGCTCGCGGAAGTCGGGCAGTACGTCCATCTCGGCGATCAGGGCGCGGTCAATGCGGTAAGCGTGGGGGTGCTGTAAGCTGATATGACTGCCGCGCCGGGCCGGGTCGCGCGGCGAAGCCAGGCCAAAGCCGAGGGGGGCCAGGGTAAGGTCGAAATGGCGGATGAGAAATTCTGTCTGCCGGAGCGATTTCCGGCGCACCCGATCCATGCCGGCCGCTAAGAGCAGGTCTATGCCTGCTTCCATCGCCAGGGTCGAAAGCACCGGCGGCGTGCCGGTCAGAAAGCGCCCCACCCCCTCGGCGGGGTGATACTCCAGGTCAAAATCAAAGGGCGCGGCCTCGCCGAACCAGCCCCACACCGGCGGAAGGGCCTGCGTCTGGAGCTCGCGGCGCACATAGAGGAAAGCCGGCGCGCCGGGGCCGCCGTTGAGGTACTTGTAGGTACAGCCGGTGGCAAAATCGGCTTCCCAGGCGTCTAAGTGTACTTCTACGGCTCCGGCGGCGTGCGAAAGGTCCCACACCACCAGCGCCCCGGCCTCGTGGGCGCGCCGGGTGATGGCCGGGGCATCGTAGAGATAGCCGCTTTTAAAGGTCACCAGCGAAAGCGTTACCACGGCGGTATCGGCGTCAATGGCCGACAGAAGCGCGGCGGTAGGGTCGGGGCCATCGGGGGCGAGCTTCACGCGGTAATCACGGCCTAAGGTATAAGCACAGCCCTGTAAGATATACACATCAGAAGGGAAGTTCAGCCGGTCGGTCAGCAGGGTGCGCCGGTTGGGGAGCAGGCGGGCCGCGGCCATGACCAGCTTGTACAGGTTGATCGAGGTCGAGTCCGCCACAATCACCTGACCCTCGCCGGCCCCCACCAGCCGCCCGATCTTATCGCCCAGGC